>Ga0129310_1001746_pt1 | contig 17989 bp, 18 predicted proteins | sample Go1ome_2_FD_94433 | JGI IMG/M metagenome (GOLD analysis project Ga0129310, IMG submission 94433) | Western lowland gorrila individual fecal microbial communities from Wisconsin, USA - Go1022A metagenome | ecosystem: Host-associated > Mammals > Digestive system > Large intestine > Fecal | place...
AGCAAGATACATATATTTCATCAATGCTTGGATGTTGTTGAAATGCTTCTAACGTATAAATAATAATCGGTTTATTTTCAACCGTCAAAAACTGTTTCGGTAGATCTTGGTGCGTCCTGCTCCCAATACCACCAGCCGTTAAAACTGCAATGTTCATTTTTTCTCCCATTATCTACGTTTCTCAAGATACCACTTATATGACTTATTAGTATCCAGAATTAATCCACCATGTTCACTATTTGTATTAATTGGTGTCATGTAATCATTGCCATATAACATTTTCAAATTCCGATCATAGTTTACAAAAACAGGGATTTCAAGAAATTCAAAATCAACCTCTTTCAAATTATAAAAATCCGACCGGAATCTCCTAATACGTTTTAGCGGCAATGGCATACATAAATCTGCAACATATTTAGAATTATCAATATCGTTATACCTCCTAATTTCTTTTATAAATTGATTATAGATTGGCACATAAGAGTCTCTTAATAACTTATGCTTAAAATGCCTACATGTTTTTTTTAGATTGAAGTGTCTTTTGCCAGCCTCATCAACCCATGGCTTATAGTAAAAGTAATCACCAGAATCTAATATTTCCCTATACTTTGTAAGCAACTCCATTCGTTTCAAATCTTGTTCTGCTAGTTTTTCTTCATCATCTACAACTGTATCAAACGGAAATATATCAATGAAAATTCCCTGATTAAAGTTGTTATTTCTTTGACGTTCATACTCAGTTTTGATAATACCTGTCGTGTCCGAATTTCTTAACTGGGCATGACCTCTAGCAGAACCTTTGTCTGTTTCTTCTGTCTGCCAAAAATATGGCTTTTTAAATTCAACTGGTGCAACCTCATTTAACTTTTCAAAATCACTTCTTAACATAGCGATATCCAAGTCATCATCCCAAGGGATGAATCCCTGATGACGAATTGCGCCGAGTAACGTTCCTCCGTCTGCACAATATCTCAGCCCATATTTATTGCAGACGCGCTTAAATTCTTGCAACAAATCCAGTTCTACTGCCCATACTTCTTTCCTTTGTTTGGTAACAGTGTATCCGCACCGAACTTCTTCATTCAAAAAGCCATCCGGCAGTTGAAGTTCAAGATCAACCATGTTTAACTTTCCTCCATACTTTTTCAAACATACTCTGAGTCCACTCATCCCGTGTCACAAGGAGAATTGCTACATATACGATGCATCCAACTGCTACCTGTATTGCAAGAACCAATAGCGAATTCATCTGCAGTCGATTCAGATAAAACACTATACAGAACATGAAAATGCCAGCCAGCATCTTTTTTCCACCTGTTTTCAGCAATACAGAAATATTCCCGTATCCACAGCTAAATCTCACATACAAAACAGACACAACCGTTTCCGCAATAACAGATGCAATTGCGGCCCCTTCCGCTCCAAAGCGCGGAATCATTAATAAGTTTAGAATCAAATTTACTACAGAACCAGCAATCAAGTAGTTTGTACTCTCTTTTCGCTTTCCGCACGGTGTGTAGTACTGCGACCCCAAGCAATTACTAATGCCGATAATGACAATGATGGGAGAAAAGAGATATAGCAATCCAACCACTTGATCATATCCAGGTCCAAAGAAGAACGGAACAAACGTTTTTGCAACGCCCATAATACCAAAGCAGCAACCGAATCCCATGAAGAAAATGTAGTTGAACGAAATCTCAATTTTTTTGTGAATCTCGTCAAATCTTTTTTCTGCAAAAAGATATGCATTGCGAACACCAACAACAGAGTTAATGGCAGTAAAAACAACACTTTTTGCCAGATTAATGATTTTCTCAGCCTGCTGGTAATAACCATTTTGCGCGACATCACTGGTGATCAATCCCAAAAGAGTCTTATCCAAAACGGTATAAACTGATGTAGCAATCGTTGGAATGAAGTACACTAATGTTTCCTTAAAATGCCTTTTGAACGACAATTTCCTGAAATCAACTTTAACAATGTAGCGTTTCATATAAGGCCACAAAGAGACATTTGATAGTAACGAAGTGACCGCCGTGATGAAAATGTATAAAAGCAAATCATCCTTAGATTTGATAAATATAAACAGAAGAGCTATTCCGATAATCTTAAATGCAGAATTTCTAATAACTGTCAGCTTGAATTGTTCGATTCCGTTAAAGAACCATGTAATATCAAACATATTTGCAAAAATTCCAATTGATAGTACACAGTAAAAAATTTTGTATCTCGGACTGAACAAAAACAAAAATGCCCAGCCAAACAGTGCAATTCCTGTAGTGCAAATCACCATCAATTCAATTTCCCAAAACAGCTTACTGCGCTCATTTACATCATCACGATGCATTGAGATTTCTCGCGAGCCATAAGAAAGTGTTCCTAGTGATGCAATTAGCAGAAAAATGTATTGTACGGATGCTGTATAACTTTGGATACCAATTCCCTCAGCACCAAGAACTCTTGAGATATAAGGTGCTGTAATAAAGGGAGTAATAACATTCAGTATTTGGTACGCTGTACTATATACGAAATTTTTCTTTATGCTTGGTTCTTTCATTTGCAATTCCCTTATAGATTACTTTATATTTTTCAATCAGGAATGTTCCTCCAACTGACCACATAATTTTCAGCAGTACAACTGGGATAAAGAGATGTTTCGTAACATTAAATTGCCAAAGCATTCTTTCCCATGGCATCGTATTTAGCTCTATTAAATGCAAACACAAAATCGTTAGAGAGTTTTTTCCCAGCCACTGAAAAGCATTCCATATTTGTTTTGTATTCACCTGTTCATACAAGTAACGGGCTATTAAAATAATTGATATGGCCCCTGCCCCCCCCGATAAAATCAAAGACTCCATTGGGGTAAAAATTTCTTACAATAGACAAATTAGGGTTTCCATGAATAATTTCGTTTATCCAAATCAAAAGAGATACTGCAAATAATGGCACAGTATTATTTTCAAGCATTTCTTTTTCCTTTAAAAGCGTCCCCATATAAATAAAGACTGTTGCTGTCATAGCTGCTTGAATACTCCATGGAAGCCAAATAAATTTAGAAGAAAAGTAGCCTATCAAGGCAATACCAACGATCCATATAGTCGGATATTTTTTTGTTCTTGCATATTGGGTCATAAAAGTTCCCCATATCATTGCAAGCAAAAACCATATTGCACCAATCGGGATAACCTTTATCGGCGATTCATGAAATGTTCCTGCACCGTAGAGTGATGCATATATCCATCTGATAATTTCCTTTATCGCTGATTTTCCTAGTTCCCTACCCATAAAGAACTTCAAAACATTCTTGAAACCGATTATTGAAATAACAGCAATACAAGTATATATGTACGGCTTTATAAGTTGTCTAACCCTTTTGACGAATATTTCTTTCGGGGTCAGTTTGTTTGACAAGAAATATCCACTAATTAAAAAGAATAATGGCATATGAAATGAAAAAATGACACGATTTATAGTTTCATTTCCCATATGCCCGATAATGACACATAGGATTCCAATCCCCTTAGCAATATCCATGTAGGGCAACCGTACTGTTCTTTCAGTAGCATTATAGTTCTTGTCCATCGTATAATTCCTTTTTGCCCATCCTTAATGCCGCTTCAATGGTCATATCCATGTCATAGTACTTATATTCACCCAATCGTCCGCCGAAAATCACATTTGATTCGGCATCAGCTAGTTTTTTGTACTCAGCGTACAAAAAACTATTCTTAGCGTCGTTCACAGGGTAATATGGCTCATCGCCGCGTGTCCATTCGGAGGAATACTCGCGGCTGATGATGGTCTTTGGCAGATCGTTGCCATTCTCATCCTTGCCGAACTCGAACCACTTATGCTCGATGATGCGGGTCCACGGGGTCTCGCGGTCCGTGTAGTTCACAGCGGCGTTGCCCTGAAAGTTGGGCTTGTCCAACAGTTCGTTTTCAAATCGAACGGAACGGTATTCCAGCGTCCCTAGCTTATAGTCAAAGTAAGCATCAATGGGGCCAGTATATACGATTTTGTTTGCCAAAGCGTCCAATTCCGCCTTGTTTTCCAGGTAATCGGTGTTCAGCCGAACCTCGATGCCGTCCAGCAGATTTGCAATCATTTTGGTATAGCCGCCAATGGGAATACCCTGATACAGGGCGTTGAAATAGTTATTATCAAACGTCAGGCGCACAGGCAAACGCTTGATGATGAAAGCGGGCAGATCCTTGCAGTCGCGGCCCCACTGTTTCTCGGTATAGCCCTTTATGAGTTTCTCGTAGATGTCGCGGCCGACCAGCGAGATAGCCTGCTCTTCCAAGTTCTGAGGCTCGTTGGTAATCTCCTTGCGCTGCTCCTCGATCTTGGCGGCAGCCTCCTCTGGCGTCACAACGCCCCACATTTTATTAAAGGTGTACATGTTGAAAGGCAGCGAGTAGAGTTCGCCCTTGTAGTTGGCAACCGGCGAGTTCGTGAAGCGGTTGAACTCTGCAAACTGCGTGATGTAGTTCCAGACTTTTTTGTTGTTGGTATGGAAAATATGGGCGCCGTACTTATGGACATTGATACCCTCAATATTCTCGGTATAGATATTTCCGGCAATGTTCTGGCGCTTGTCCACAACTAACACAGACTTTCCATGAGCCTTGGCTTCATGGGCAAAGACTGCGCCATATAAACCAGAACCTACCACTAAATAATCGAACATTTATTTCTTCCCCTATACTATCTTATGGTCTGTAGTCTTTATTAATGCCCAAATGGCCCACCAGTCCATCACGAACAGCATCAATAGTTAATTGTAGATTGTACTTACTAATCTCTTTGTCAACAGCGGGGTTTAAATAGTTTGAAATTCCAGCCCTCAACCATCTAGCCAAATGGTATCTTATTCCTGTCCAGAACATGTGATGTTTAAGATCAGAATAAATTATATTTCTATAGCCATAATATGTTTTCCAGTTAAACTTTGTTACATTCTTTCCGGATATAGTATCAGCTACTTTGGTTTTATGATTTAAAATGGCGTTATTAACATTCAGAAATTTTGAAACACTCATTATTCGCAGAGAATACTCTGTGTCATCATACCAAATAAAGAAATCTCGTTCAGGATATCCAATCTGATTCACTACTTTTCTATTAATTACTGCTCCACAAAATGAACTTAATTCATATTCAAAATCATTCTTTTTATATTCCTCCACTGGAACAGGAACTTCCGTTTTTTTTAATCTTCGACGATGTTCAATCATTATATTATTTTCTGTGACAACAGTTCCGCTATACGCAAGAATACTCGGATGCTTTTCAATACTCTCAGCGATTAAGCTCAGATAATTCGGTGCAATCATCGCATCATCATCAATTAGTAAAAACCACTCTGAATTTGTTTCCATTGCAAGTTTCAATCCATCGTGAAATCCTCCTGCTCCTCCAATATTCTGTTCTTCGTGTTTTACTATCCATTGATGCTCAATAATTTCTTTTACGCCATTTAAGTATTTTCCTGTTCCATCCGTACTATTATTGTCAACGATCACAACGTTATTAGGTACTAATTCTTGATTGCGAATACAATCTAAGCACTCTTTTAATAGTTCCAATCTATTATAAGTAACAACAACAACTGCAAAATTTATCATATTATTATCCTCTTTACCTTGTAATTTTCTATTACCAAAATGCTTCATGCCTTCCAGAAAATTCATACTTTAATATATGAGTACGCTGGCCAATAATCCTGGCCGGGACCCCCCCCACTATAGCATACGCAGGCACCGACTTTGTAACCACTGCACCCGCTGCGACCACAGCACCTTCACCAATTTTATTATGCGGAAGTATAACAGAACGGCTTGATATCCAAGCGCGGTCCCCTATTTCAACTGGTCCCCCAGAATTATTTGATCCAAACATCGCATCATTAATGTCATGTTGTTCTGTCCATATCCATGCTCCTGTGGAAAAATTAACATTTTTCCCAATTTTGAGGCCATTTCTACCATCCAATTTGCACTCATCACCAATAATTGTTCCTTCACCTATTTCAATTTTCCACGGAAATCGAATTTCAAATCCTCCATATAGCACAACATTTTTACTCATCTTCATAAGATAAACATGTCTCAGTATCCAATTTCTATATGAATGGCATGGAACCCGCCCAAGAACATTTAGTTTATATCTAATCCATCCTTTATATAAATGAAATAACGCTTTCACTTGCTTCTTTGGAAACTTATAATTTGACACATCAGCATCTGTATATTGTGGTTTATCCTCCATCAAATCGCCATACTTTTTATCTTTGTATATTTGAAGTTTGCAATATGAATAAGTTGCAACATGATCTAACAGATATATACAAACAAGCACAAATAAAACTTCCTGTACGATATCCATATGCTTTTTCCTTTCAATTTGAATTTTATTCCATTTTATTTATTTGCATTATACTTTTTCAAATAGTCAATATAAATATATTCAACCGTTGCAATTATAATCGGAAATGCAATCACACGTCCTGCATCTAAAATAATAAGCGTTGGTGTCGTACATACTAGATAGCACAAAACTGCCATCACAAATTTACCATCCGAATAGCGAGCATTTTTACACATACTAAACGCCAACTTTGCTATTCTCAATATCGGCCAGATATATATTCCAATTATAAAAATTCCAAGTAATGCCAATTGTCCAGCAATGCCAACATCATCATAATAATATCTCACCAGCACCGTTTGGTAATATATTCCCGAATCGCCATGAACAATATTATAGTAATTTTCATCACCCACAAAGCCATTTGCGAAAAGTGGGTTTTTTATAAACCTGCTCAAATAATATTGATACGCACCAGCTCGTGCGATACTACTTCCACCAAGTGTTCCAGATGAGGAAAAGCTATTCAAAAAGTCTGAAACCGCCCCACTGCTTAAAAGTACACCAATCCCCAGGATAATTGCTGCTACCGCAATTATTTTTTTCCTTTTCGATCCATCTCCCAACATCACGAGAATGCCAACAGACATAAGTAATGTAAGTAACATCAATCGAGAATTCCCTGTAAAGTAAATTGAAAGCAACCCAATAAATAGAAAAACAAACGATTTGTTTTTTCTTGCTGTACGAGTATTTTTTTGACTATACACCACATAGAAATTGTATATCATCATTAAAAAGCCAAGTGCTCCTGATGACAGCCTAACCTTTCCATCTCGAATCAATCCGCCAGACAAATCCAAAGAAGAATATGTAAACAACAACGTTCCATTTCTTATAAAAGACACGCCATTAATAATTGTTATCAGATATTTAACTACTGTTATCGCATTTAAAATATCAAAGAACGATTCATATCCCCCTTCGACAATATAAATATATAAAATTGGAACAGCCAAAAATGCATACAAATAATAGCTTGCAAAGCCGTATGTAGTAATCAAAGGATTTAAAGGATATGCAATTATTGTATACAGTGAAATTAAAAGTATTGAAGCTGTTACAACAGTCAAATATTTTTTGAGGAAACGCATATACGGTTTCAGTGCTGACTTATGATTCTTCAAACACAGTAATGCTACAATTACCGATACTGCACCAATCCACTTTGATTTATTTGTATATACTATAAATTCTAGTCCCTGTGGCAGTGTAAAGAGACCAAAATAGTGCATTTCAACAACCAAAATAAATGTAAGGAGAGCCTTATATGGTAAGGTTCTCCTATTATATTTTATTGTCATATTTATGGCCCTCCCACATTCTTATCGTCCACTTTCTAATATTTTCAAAAGTACCTTTGCCGATTCCTGATAGCACTTATTTATAAAAATCAGTTTGTCACGACTTTTTTTTGCAACCGTATTTGTTGAGCGGCCATCCTTGTGATAGATTACAATCTCAGGATCATAAACCGTAACCAAATCATGTTTTATCAAATTCAAGTAAAGTATTGGTTCCTCATAATATAGGAATGTTCTGTCATCAAAACCTTTAACATAATTAAATGCTTTCTCAGAAAAAACAATAAAGCACCCCTGCAAAACGACTTGTTTCTGATATAGATGAAACTCCATATTACGATGAACAGGAACATTTCGTTTAAGCACTTTTTCCTGAATTAGGTTTTTAAAAAAACGAATCCCACAATAGGGCCGATATAGCCCTCGCCTTATAATACGCTCTTCCTTTTCAAAGGTTTTTAGCTCTGCTTCGACATGATCAATCGTTGGTGGAAAATGCGGACTGTTATCGCATCGTCCATCAGCCGTCAGAATCAGTGGCCCCAGTAATGCAAAGCCACTCCTTTTATACTCTTTATCCAGTGTTTCCACCAAATTGTCCTGCATCAACTCCGTATCACTATTCAAGACAACCATATATTCCGGCTTAAAATTTTTGTTTGCATAAGCTATGCCTACATTGTTCCCTTTTGCAAAACCTAAATTTTCTGAATTTCGTATCAGAACTGCCTTTTCTCTTTGTTGAATAAACTTTGCTACTTTATCTGCAGAGTCATCCTTTGATTGATTGTCAACTATTATAATTCTATAGTCTTGTGTATCAATTTTATTTTCAATAGATAATATGCACTCTTTCGTTTCCTGAAAGGTGTTGTAATTCAAAATAACAAACGCAATTTTCATACTTTCCTCATAAATACATATTTTGGAAATGTCCATAAACTGTTTCCATACCTGAAATGCTCTCTTGAAAAGGAAATCTCCGATTACATTTATTCATTACTGTTTTGCCTGTTACTGCATCAACAAGTTCTTTAGAATATGGTTTATTCATTACTTCCAGCAAATTATTCACTCGTTCATTATTGGGTGGAACGTTAGTGAACATCTCCCTTATAGTTGTGCAATGATCGCAGCAGACAGCAAAAACATAATCGGTAAGAAGGTAGTCAACAAGTACATTATGTTTTTCAAAATAATTATCATAGATATCTATGAATAATTTTATTTCATCAGCACATGCCGCAACGCCCAACGCCGAGCTAGTCCACAATCCTTTGCTCATTGGATATTCTTTATTCATTCCGTGCCTAATCGTGAAAAACTAATATAGTTTGGAAGTTCTCCTGTCAGAAGGTACGTTGAGTCAAGCCATACCCCCCCCCGGTTATACAAAAGATTCAAACGAAGCAAATCAGAAAATTGGGTTTTACTTATGACCTCCGCTTTTAACAGCTTCTCATATTTTGGATTAATATTTGTATAATCTCTAAAGTTGCTTTCGTCAAGAATGATAAGGTTTCTGTCCCCGATATTTTTTCTTATGCTTTGTATGCAAATTTTTACAATATCTGGTGCCTTGTCAATTCCCTGCCACCACAGCACCCACACAGTACCATTTTCAATTTTAGAAGTTGATTCGTGGGATTCTCTGTTATATTTTTCTATGATGTCCTTATTTTCCTTATAAAGGAAATTCGTTATAGCAGTATACTTAATTTTCCCGGCAATATCTTGTACCACCGGAATCCGTCTAGTGCATGTCTGAAACAGCTTTGCAAATGTCACCGAAAATCCAAACTCTTTTATAAGCTCTGTTGTCCTATTAATTCCCGACATATTTTTTTATTGCCTCTTTTATTGTGCTCAAAACGGCATCTTCAGAGTATTTATCTAAATAGATACTTCTAATTTCATCATTAAACTTTTCTACGCCATTCTTCTTATAGCAGTTAATCCGATTGATAAATTCATCTGCTGTATTACACAGATAATTGTTTAGTCCTTCATAGCCACAAAATGCTTCGTCCGAGCCGAGAATTGTTTTGCCGAACATCATTGCCTCAACGGTCTTTGTTTTCATCCCATCGCCTTCAAAGATAGGCTCCACGACCAAGTCTGCATGATAATACCATGGTGCCAAATCCTCAACTTCTCCGATAATATGGATATTATTTTTTTGATACATTGGCTCTTCTTCAAGCACTTTCATTCCCTGGCCTACAACGTACAAACTAATTCCTTCAGGCAATTTGCTCATTACGTTTTCAGCAAACCATTTGAGTCCCGATAAATTAGGTCCAAAATTGCTTCCTATGAAAAGAAGTGAGAAATCACTATAGCCCGGATTATCTCCTTTATTATCACTAAACTTGTCCGCTATAAACACAGGCAGATACATTTCCGGTTCTTTTTTATAGTAATAGTAAAAGGCATCCCTTTCCCTCTTGTTGTGAACGATATTACAATCAGCGAGCATCGCATTTGTACGCTCTCTCTTTAAAACCATCCGGTATGATGGGAATGTTTTAATTTTCTGAATCAAAGATGCCCCCACCAGTCTGGATTTTTTAGTATTGGGCGTTACTCCCTGATACATAACAAAAACAGGCAGTCCGGTTTCTTTTTTAATTTTCTTTATTAGATACTCATATGTAGAAAAGCCAAGAAAAACAAAGTCGAACTTTTCGCTCTTAATATATTCTATAATCTTATCAAAAATATCTGTGCTGACCCATTTAGGACAGCCTGATAATACGTTTCTAGCCATTTGTATTTTAGTAGGGTTGGCCTCATAAATAACTAGATTTTTTTCAACTCGACTATGCTGAGCGGTATCATTCTGATCTGGCAGCGAAATAACTGTCAAGTTATCTGCTCCAATTGCTTTTTTCAATAGTCCAGTCAAACTTCTTACAAATTGTCCGCCACCATTATTTTTGTTCAAAACTGCTTGTGATATAAATACTGCTCTCATTGTTTTTCCCCTTCCCCAAAGAACTTTTCTTCCAACATCAGACATAAGCAATGATACACTGGCAGATGCAGTTCCTGAATCATATAAGTTTCTGTCTGCGGAACCTTGATACAGACATCGCTCATCTGTTCCAGTTTGCTGTTTTTTGCTCCCGTAAGACCAATGACTTTCATGCCTTTTGCATGAGCTGTCGTTGCTGCATAGAGCACATTTTTACTATTTCCACTTGTGGAGATTCCCCAAAAAACATCTCCTGTTTTGCCATAGCCATTGACTTGCTGTGCAAAGCAGAGCAGCGGTTCGCAATCGTTCATGTAAGCGGTAGAAAGGGCCGGATGTCCATCCAACGCAAGGGCTGGAAGTGCTCCCTGCAGACTCTCAGCCAAAACAGAACCCAGTTCCTTATTTTCAGCAACAAGTTTTTCTGCAAACTCAGCTTCCGGTTTTCTTGGCAGCTTAAATCCTTTCATCAATTCGCCCACAATGTGTTCTGCATCCGCAGCAGAACCTCCATTTCCTGCAATCAGGAGTTTCCCGCCCTTTGTATAGCAGTTTTCCAAAATCTGATATGCCTCAGCAATTTCTTTTTTGACTACTGAAAGTTCTGGATAGCGATTCACCAAAATTTCCAGTTGCTTTTCAACACGATTATCCATTTTCCCTCACAAGTTTTTACTGCAAATCATTTTCCACAAATTCGAGAAGCGATTTTTCTGATACAAGCTGCCCTATATTATCTTGGCCTTGCCCAATCAATGCAGTTTTGCAACCAGCGTTCAGACCTGCTTTCACATCATTTTCACCATCGCCAACCATCCATGACTGTGAAAGGTCAATATTGAAATCCGCTGCAGCTTTTAACAGCATTCCGGGTTTTGGTTTTCGACAATCACAGTCAATCTTTAGTTCCGGACGTTCTCCCTCAAACCCTTTATGTGGATGATGTGGGCAGTAATAGATTGCATCAAGATAGGCTCCTTCTTTTCCTAGAAGCGTTTCCATCTTATTATGAATCTCTTCCAGTTCTTCAAAAGATACTTCACCGCGAGCAATAACAGGTTGATTTGTTACAACAATGGCAAGATATCCAGATTCATTGATCTTACGAATTGCTTCCGCAACGCCCTCAATCAATTCAAAGTCATCTATATTTCTAAGAAATCCAACATACTTGTTAATGGTTCCATCCCTGTCAAGGAAGATTGCTTTTTGCTTGTTTTTCAGATTTTTAGCTGAGATTCTGCCTTCCTTGCAGTCTTTACAAACGGAATAGTAGCGTTCTGGTGTTCCCATATCTTTGACATACTCAGGGCTATCATAGCAGAACATCTTCCCTGTTCCAGCCAGCGTTTTTAACAACTGGCGGTCCAGATCAACCTTTATGGGCTTACCATCCACGCCAATCTTACCTACCGAATCGGCATCAATATCCACAAGTTCTAATACTTTAGGATTGATAACATGTAACCCTGCATTTACACGGTTCTTGTAATATGTTGGCCGTTCATCTTCCTTTGCCAGCCACTTTTCGACAGAGCCGTTTTTATTTGCAATAATCAGTCCACTATCGTAGGGATGGCTATTGGGGTGTGTAAAGAGTGTGACTAGCCCACCATGTTTCTGATGAAAAGCAACAAAGCGGTTAAAATCCACATCAAACATCGCATCTGCATTTAACAGAAGAAAATCAGATGTCAATTTATCCTTAATTTTGAACAACGCACCTGCATTGCCGAGTGGTTCTTTCTCAAAATAGTATTCAATGTGTACCCCAAATGGCCTACCAGTTGTAGTAGAGCTTCCAGAGCCATCGCCAAAATAATCCATTATAATCTGCCCAAGGTGGCTGACCGTAATGATAATATCCGTAAATCCTTGCTGTCTAAGGCATTCTATTTCTCTCTCCAGAACTGGAATACCCTCGACTTTTATCATGGGTTTGGGAATATCACTTGCTACAGAGGAAATGCGAGTTCCCTTTCCTCCAGCCATAATCACAACTTTCATACGCTTAATCCTTTGGTACATAGTCTTCCGGGGTGTAATGGATTACCCGTGTACCGCCATCCTCAAACTGAAATGGAATATACAAGAGATCACGCATTGCCCAGCGAACAGCATCCTGACGTTCCGGCTGCACATAAAACACAAGGAAACCACCACCACCTGCGCCGAGCAATTTTCCGCCCAATGCGCCTGCGGCAATTCCTTTTGCATAGAGTTCATCAATACTATTCGTAGACACGGCAGACCCTGTTTGACGTTTCAGTTTCCATGTGTGGTCAAGCATTCTTCCGAAATCATCCAAATCCCGTTCTTTGTTCACCAGCACTTTCTCTGCTTCATCAACCAAAGCCAGCATTTCTTTCAGTTGTGCCGTTTTATCCGCTTTCCCTGCAGCATTCGCTTTCTGGACATCCGAAGAGAATCTGGTAAATCCAGTAAAGAACATCATCAGGTTTTTGTTCAACTGCTTCTTACGCTCCGGGGAAATAATTACTGGCAGCACTTCATAGCCATCCGAATTGAAGTTGATACGGTTAAAGCCACCAAAGGATGCCGCAATCTGATCCTGCCAGCCGCCTGCTTCTTGGCAAAGATTTCGTTCCAGATAAATCGCTTCATCTGCCAACCTTTTTTTATCGGCATATTTCCCTTTCAGAGCATAAAAAGCGTTTAACATTCCAACTGCAAAGGAACTTGAAGTACCCAGACCAGAGCGCGCCGGAAGATCCGCCTCATATGTAAGCCGAATTTCGTGCATATCCAACATCTTCATTGCGTTACGGATTGCCGGATGCTGGATATCCTCAATACAAGTTACTCGCTCCGTTTTTGAATAAGATAATTCGGTAGAATAATCAAAGAAGCGTGGCAGATGGCGCACATTCACATAGCAATATTTATCAAATGTCGTAGAGAGAACTGCACCGCCATTCTCTCTAAAAAAGCTTTCCATGTCTGTTCCACCGCCAAAGAAAGACATGCGAAACGGTGTTTGTGTAATAATCATTTTCTTTTTAGCCTCATATAAATTCTATCAATTATTTGATTATCTATCCGCTCATCAAATTTTCTCGCAAATAAATAATCCGATTTCATAAGCTCATCAAAGTCTGTATTTCTCCATGTATAAGGTCTTCCCCTTTTCCAATCTATATCACGCATATTTGCATGATAATCGTCTATAGCATAAGAGTAGAGATTATTCTTATATGAGCTGTTCTTGACAAGCGTTTGCAAAAAGACCTCATCGCAGCAATATGTATTTTTATAACATTTCAAGATTTCCTTTTCCTTAGATACAACATAACGGGCTAATGAGTCTGTAATACTAAACCAATTACTACCAACTACGATATTTTCATATACGCCGTATTTTTTTACTCGGTCTATACCAATCAATTCCTGAGCAAAAATGCTAATCATTCGTAATTTGTTGCACACTTTTTTTGAAATTCCCGCATTTGCTACGCTTCCCAGCGCTTCTTGGTAAAGCCAGTAGTATTGGCAGCGTTTTCTTGCATCTTCATTAGAACCAAAGTGAACAAATTCTTTTCCTGTATGTTTTTCAAAGAATTTATGTATTTCATTTTGCGTCTTTAATGGAAGATCCATTCCTGAAATCAGGTGGTAGTAATCATATTTTCTTTTTGTGGCTGCTCTTAAAAGTTCCAACTCAGTTTCAATTTGGCTCTCCCCCCCCCACATTACATTGTGCTGCTTAACAAAATAAAGTTTTGATTTTTGCACAGCAGGTTTCAGCGTTTTTTGAAATATATCAACTGCATCTAAAACCTTTTGATCTATATGGATATAAAGGTCATTTCTTTCATCATCAAGCAATTCTAATAGCTTTGCCACTTGGTCAAATTTTGTATGCGCTATAATTAAATAAGCAAATTTCATTATTGCCTTTTCCTCATATATTTTTCTCTCTTATCAACAACGACACTACCAGCCGGGATGTCTTTGGTCACCAATGTTCCTGCGCCGATTACAGAACCTTTTCCAATTGTTACACCGTCCAGGATTGTTACATTGCTTCCAATCCAGCAGTCATCCTCAACAGTAATTCCTTTTTGCTGGACTCCCTGACTTTTGATGCTACACTCTGTGTCCGAGAACACATGATTTTCTGCAAACAAGCTGCATTTAGGGCCAAACATCACATTTTTGCCGATTGTGATTTTTCCAGAGCAGCCTACATATCCGTACGGACCTATCGAACTATGTTCTCCCATCGTCAGGCCAATTCCATAATCACCGCCATAATAGCTAGACGGACGAATCATAACGCCTCGGCTTATAGTTACATAATCTCCAAAATTCAAGCCATCAGAGCACAATCCATGAATCTCAGAAAAATCTTCAAATTTAACATTTTTCCCGCAGCGAATATGTTTTCCATGAGTAATCTGTACGTTCTTCCCTACAAGAAGCATTCCATGCGATTCTTTAAGAAAGATTCTGCGTACCCCCCCCTCAAAAATTTGATTCCCGTACGACATAAAATCGTAATTTTGTCAATTGTGCTGATTCTCGAATCCATATTTACCGCTCCATTGTTTTTTTATAAATGTCCATTAGCTGTTCATAATTATCTTCCGGCTTATACTTCTGTTCATAGTCCAATCGCGCATTCCAACCAATTTCAGAAGCCAGTTCTGGCTTACTCCAGAGTTCCGAAATACACTTTTGGAAGCCCTCAATATTTCCCAGCTTTACCTTGTAGCCATTTTTCCCATCTTCGATTGCTTCTGTTGAAAAGCCGAGATCAGTTGCTATCAACCCTTTTCCAAGGCTTTCCGTTTCGATTTCGACCATAGAGCAACCCTCATACCAAATGGATGGAAAAACCACAAATTCTCCACCCTTCACAATTGATAGACATTTATCGTGCTGCGTATATCCAAGAAAATACACATTGTCGTATCCGTCTGCCCACTGCCTAAATTCTTCCTCAAGTGGGCCCCCTCCCATCACGACCAATGGAATATCCTGCAGCCCATCCCAAATTTTCATCAGGATTCTAATACCTTTTTCCTCGCCAATGCGGCCATAGAAAACAACATATCGTTCCGGCAGACCATCTACTTTCACTGCCTTAAGATTCGCTTCTGCATCTGGTACAAAATTATATTTCTTGGTGATTTTATCCTTATCGAATCCGATATTAGTAAGAAGTCTAATTTGGTTTTCATTCAGGCAAATATATCTGTCAATTTGCTGATAAAAACTTTTTCTTATCCGATGATATGTAAAAATTCCTGCCACAATAAAGCTCTGTAGCCTAGAATGCTTGAAGCATCCATATTTGCACATACGGAAATACTTTCCATCACCACATTCATTGCAAAGTTCTGTTCCTCGCAAGGACGTTGAGCACGGACAAACAAAACGAGTATCGTGGAGTGTTGCTACAACTTTAGCACCGCTCCTCTTTGCGGCATACAGGATTGACGGCGAAAGTAAAGGGAAAAAAGTATGGATATGTACGATATCCGGCTTTTCCTTTTGGATCAACTGCTGTACAGCCTTATAATTTTTTGAGCTCCACAGCATTCCAAATGTTGCAGATAGTTTACCAATAACTCCAGCATTGTCGAATTCGTCATTGGAAACTGTATATCGAATCACTTGATTTCCATGACTTTCCAGCAATGCAGTTTCACTCTTAAAAACTTGGTCATCTCCACTTGCCGAACCTTTTCTATGGAAATTATGTATCGCCAATATTTTCATAGTTAGTTCTCCCGGTTTGCAAACACATCTTCATACTGTTTGCAAATCTTATCCCATGTGTACTCTTCCGCTACACGTTTCTTTGCTCTCCGGCCCATCTCTGCAATTTCATCCGCACTCATTTGGTCTGCCTTATCAATTAGCTTTGCAAGGCTACCTGGTTTACGGCTCCAATACAAAGCGCAATCCTCTGCTACTTCCTTGTTAAAGCCAACATCAACCAGTAAGTTCAAATCGGTACTTCCAAGGGCTTCAATCAGCGAGGGGTTTGTGCCGCCAACCGTGTGACCGTGGAAATACGCATAGGCATTTTCTCGAATCTTCTTCAATAGTTCCTGATCGTAAACAGTGCCAACAAACTTAATTCTCTTATCGCTCTTGAAATGCAGTTTTTTTTCCAATTCACTCAGGAACTTATCATTCACATTGGTGATGATGGCAAAGTCTTTCTTGCTCTTGCTCTTCATAAACTCCCGAATCATAACTTCAAACGAGTTTTCCGGCACAAAGCGACCAACAACAAGGTAATAGCCTTTCTTAGTCAATCCTTTTTCCTTATACCAATTCACCAGTTTCTCATCATCGTCAGCCAACTTGCTAAGGGTCAAATCCGCACCATAAGCAATAAAAGTTGTTTTGGGGTTACTACCGTTGATTCCTTTACCGTCATAGCACTCGTGGATATATTTTTCGATATTTACAGAATCACAGATGGCAAGGTCACAATATTTGACCATCATCTGCTCAGAAATCTTCCAATACTTCCGAATTGGTGCAGACCATTTAGCTCGCATCCATTCGTGTCCATCTGGATTCAGGTATACCGTGCCGCCCAGTTTATGAATTTCTTTGTAGAAATGCGCCGCAAAAGGTCCGATACGACATGCCATTATGTAGACAATAGGATGAGGAATATGATTTTTCTTGATATGTTCGCAACAAGCTTTTAGTGCAGCAACATCATAATAAATTGCCTGTGCAGGGCCAATCTGAGGAACATCAATTTTGAAGCAATGGGCATTGTGGAGTTCAAACTCATGGTCGTTGATTTTTGTCACGCCCTCAAACTTGCTCTCATCCATACAGCCATCACCATTGGCTTTACAGGCAACATGATATTTGATGTTCTTTTTACTCTGGTGATACTCCGTGAGCTTATAAACGAACGTTTCATAGCCGCCATACGCTCCGAGACTTTTTGCGCCCACGAGGTACACATGCTGCACTTTGTCATTTAACTGCATTTTTCCATTCCATCCCCAATTTTCTCTTTATAAAACAGCAAAACAAGCCCACGGCAGACCGCTTATCGCAATCTACCGTAGGCTTGTGTTATCCTCCTATTTTATTTGTTGCTCCCTTTTTGTGGGTCAAAACAGAGCTTTCAAAAGTCTCCTACATATAGCCCAAAGGTCTTTCCGCTTCTTGCAGCTTTTCAACAAATAAAACATTTGAAGGACAACTCAAGCCGTCAAAACCCTTTAGTTATCGTAGTTTCTCTTGGTTGACCCTATTATATCTCTAG
>Ga0129310_1001748_pt1 | contig 17974 bp, 14 predicted proteins | sample Go1ome_2_FD_94433 | JGI IMG/M metagenome (GOLD analysis project Ga0129310, IMG submission 94433) | Western lowland gorrila individual fecal microbial communities from Wisconsin, USA - Go1022A metagenome | ecosystem: Host-associated > Mammals > Digestive system > Large intestine > Fecal | place...
ACCGACCGTTAATACAAAAGCAGAGCCATCGCTGATGTTTGAGTGGGAACTTCGGGTACAGGCATTTCAAAACAGTGTTATATTGGCAATGTGTAATCGTGTTGGCACAGAAGGAAATATGTGCTTTTCGGGAGAATCCATAGTCGTAGATGCAAAGGGAGATGTTCTTGCAAAAGCAGACGATACGGAACAGGTTTTATATGTGGATATAGATATGCAGGAATCCTTAAAAATAAGAAATGCAAAACCGTATACACAGCTTAGAAGACCGGATTTTTATGTATAAGAGCCTTGGGGTTGTCCCCTAATAGACGTATATACTGCGGAAGCATACTTTGTAAGTTAGAAGCTGATATGAAAAAAGGAAGTCACATCATCAACATTGCTTCGCTGAAAAGTAGTTCCCGAAATTTTCACTCACTTATTGTAGTATGAAATAAAATGCGTTGTCACTGGTATGTAAAGAATTTTAATATAATGTTTTATTAATCAACATCAATATCGAAGATGGATTATAGTCCTGACGAATCATTGATATTAATATTAAAGAAAATAATATATCTGCAAACTGTTTTTCCGTGAATTGTTGATCAAATACATCTGAACGAATCTTAGGATCATTCTTTAATATATCACATAATCCATTAAGAATATGCCCCCATGTCTGCAACAACTTTAATCTGATCATTGCTCTGTATGTGTACGAAATGCTTCTAAGTAGGATTTCTGCTGACTTTGCAATAATGGCCATTCCAAGTGCCAGTGCAGTTCCCGGGATGAAAGAGAATATTTTTTCTCATTTGTCTGAATTCCTTTCGTTCTATAAATTTTCCTTTATTTTATATCTGATGAATGATAAGATAAACACAGAATAAGTTATAAATTGATTCCGATTTGTTATTGATGGAGGAAGGTATGAAACAACGGCTGGAATCAGTTTTCTGTATCAGGCGGTTACAAAAGAGAACGAAGATCTGGCGCAGTTTATCTGTCCGCCGCTGACAGGGATATATGAATTCAATGCAGTATTTCTGAAAGGGACAGAAGCTGGGGAGTTGGAAGCAACAAGGCAGATTCGGGCAATGGATCGTCTTGATGCAAAAGTTATCCCTATTGCAGCCATGTCTGCAAATGCTTTTCAGGATGATGTGGAGTGCAGCAAAAAGTCAGGAATGAATCAACATATTTCAAAACCATTGACGGGGGAAAGCGTAATCAGGAAGATTAAAAGTATGCTGTAGATCGGGTTTTTGACTAAATATTTATGATACGGATATTCAAGATGAAAGAAAGCGTGAAATCGGAAGTTGTAGAATGAAAGTCTAAGATCAGGAACTTGCCATATAACCTAGTGATTTGTGGAGAAAAGAACAATGGATAAAAGTAGAAAAAAAGCAGCCGTACTATTTGCGGCTATATTTGTGGTTTTAGGAATGTGGATGATATTATCAGTACATTGCCAGGCTGCTGAAAAGAATAATGATGAAAAACAATCACAGGTCATCCGTATAGGCTCCTTTGAAGATACCTTTGATTATATCGATAAAAACGGTGTCAGACGAGGATATGGATACGAACTCATGCAAGCGCTGGCAGGTTATACCGGATGGAGATTTGAGTACGTGAAATGTAATTGGTCCAACTGCTTTGATAAGCTTGAAAATGGTGAGATTGATATCATGGGTGATATCTCTTATACCGATGAACGTGCACAAAGGATGTTTTTTTCGGATGAACCGATGGGTGAGGAAAAATATATCCTTTATGCTAATTTATCGAATATGGATATTGGGATGTCTGATTTCAAGTCTATGGACGGGAAACGTGTAGGTGTGCTCATGGGTACAGAGCCAGAAATTATGTTGACAGAATGGGAAAACAAGAATGGCATACAGACAGAGCATGTAAATGTGTATAATAATGATGATGTCGAAAAGAAATTAGAGAATCATGAGATTGATGCTTTTGTATCTCTGGAGGAATCCATCTGGTCTGAACAGGGAATATCATCCGTTACCACGATTGGCAAATCAGACATATATTTTGTAATAAATAAAGAGCGCAGTGATATCAAGATAGAGTTGGATTATGCTATGTGTCAGCTGGATCAGGATAGTCCTTTTTTTAAGGCAGATCTGTATAAAAAGTACTTTACGCTTGATTATAATCAGAGTCTTACAGGCGAAGAAAAGTCATGGCTGAAAGAACATGGTGGCATTCGTATAGGTTTTATGAATAATGATACGGCGGTATTTTCTATGGACGAGGAGACTGGAAAGCTTAGCGGTATACTGACGGAGTATATCTCCTATGCCAAAGAATGTCTGGGGAATCAAACACTGGAATTTAATATGAAGGAATATGATGATTACGACGAAATGCTTCAGGCACTGCAGGATTATGAAATTGACATGATTTTTTATGCCGGCAGAAATCCTGATTTTGCAGAAAAAAAAGGCTATACACTTACAAACACAGCCTGGACCTACAGCCTGATGGCAGTAACTGATGAGAAATATTTCAATGAGGGCGAGGTGTATACAGTAGCTGTGCCAAAGGAACAAGAAGCCTTAAAACAGCATATTGCTTTCAGTTATCCCCAATGGAAGATGGTAGATTACGATTCGCTTGCTGATGCGGCAGATATGGTCATGAATGAAAAAGCAGACTGTTTTCTCATGGGAACCAGTCTGGCACTGAAATATGATAATGATCGAGACTTCAAGAGTGTTCCGCTTACAAAAACAATGGAGGCATGCTTTGCAGTAAGCGGAGGAGAGGGAATCCTTTTGTCGATACTGAATAAAACCTTGAAGACCATGCCGTCTGATATGCTTACAAGTGCACTTGCTATTTATGACAGTACACCAGATAAGGTAACATTTTATGATTTTGTAAAAGACAACATGCTTGTTTTTTTTATTGCCACAGGATTTTTTGCACTCAGCATTATTGGTATTATCCTCGTACTTTTACGGAAGGCAAGGAAAGCAGAAGCTGTCGCAAAGCTTGCAGCAAATAATACACAAAAACTCAATGACAAACTGGAAATCACTCTGAAAAAAGCAGAGGATGCCAGTCTCGCAAAGACCCGTTTCCTTAACAATATGTCACATGACATCCGTACTCCTATGAATGCAATTCTGGGTTATGCACAGCTTATGGAGGATGAACTGAATGAAAAGGATCTGCCTAAGGTTTCAGAATACTTAGAAAAACTGCAGCAGTCCGGAAATCTTCTCTTGTCAATCATAAATAATGTACTGGATATGGCTCGGATTGAGAGTGGAAGGATGGAAATTGATGAGAACTATGGCCGGATTGAAGATATCCGGCAGACTCTATTTGAAATATTTGAGGATGAAGCAGAGAAAAAGAATCTTGCACTTCATTACACAATAAATGTAGAACATGAGCATATACTGACAGATATTACAAAGGTAAAAGAAATATTTGTCAATATCCTGAGCAATGCCATAAAATATACTCCAGCCGGTGGTTCTGTTATGATAAACGTAGATGAATTAGCATGTGATGAGCCCTGCTGCATGATCGTGAGAACCAGGGTGAGCGATACCGGAATCGGTATGAGTCAGGAGTATATGACAAAGATTTTCGATGCATTCACACGTGAACAGAATACTACAAAGAGCAAAATCACAGGAACCGGACTGGGCATGTCAATCGTCAAAAATTATGTTGAGATGCTTGGTGGCACCATAGACGTAGAGAGTGAGCTTGGCAAGGGCAGTACTTTTACCGTTACATTAAAACACAGAATAGCGGATGAAAGCTATTATGTAAACAAGCACATTGAAGAGCCTGGAACAGGAAGTGAAATCCTTGAAGGCAGAAATATCCTTTTGGCGGAGGATAATGATTTGAATGCAGAGATTGCAGAGGTAATACTTGAACGTGCCGGTCTTAAGATAGAACGTGTGGAGAATGGTATTCAGTGTGTGAACAGAATAATGGAAATGCCGACAGGAACATATGACATGATCCTCATGGATATTCAGATGCCGAAAATGAACGGTTATAAAGCAACACAGACAATCAGGCATCTGCCAGATAAGGATAAAGCGTGCATACCGATCATTGCAATGACGGCAAATGCATTCGAAGAAGATAAGCGAGATGCTATTGCAGCCGGGATGAATGGTCATATCGCAAAGCCAATTCAGGTTGATAAGCTACTGTTGATGTTAGCGGAAATCATAAGGCAACAAGAAAAGTAGTACATGAGAAAATAAGGAGGACTTCAGTTGTTGGAGAAAGCGGTTTAGGCTGACAGATTACGTCTGAACCAGATTCTTCTAAATATAGTAAGTAATGCCATTAAATTTACTCCGGTAGGGGGTATGGTCAATATCCGTGTATCGGAGAAACCATGTAACAGAAAGGGATTTACTACCTTTGAATTCAGAATCAGAGATAATGGAATCGGAATGTCTGAAGAATTTCAGGCACATGTGTTTGACTCTTTCTCAAGAGAACGTACATCTACCCAAAGTGGAATTAAAGGGACAGGCCTTGGTATGGCAATCACCAGAAATATCGTTGATATGATGGGTGGAACTATTTCATTGACAAGTAAAGAAGGAAAAGGAACGGAATTTGTTGTTACTCTTAATTTTAAAATACTGGAGAAAGCTACAGTGTATGAACCCATTCCTGAGTTAGTGGGTGCAAGGGCATTGGTTGTAGATGATGATGTCCATACCTGTACGAGTGTCAGCAAGATGCTGCGTGAAATTGAAATACGTACTCTGAAGAACAATAAGAAAGCAAATATCCCAATCATTGCTATGACAGCAAATGCCTTTGAAGAAGATAAAAAGAAGGCATTTAAAGCAGGTATGAATGCACATATTGCAAAGCCGATTGATATAAAAACCATACTTGCTGTGTTTGATCAGGTGTTTGGAACTTCATAAAATCATGCAGGGAAAGGCAGAGAGAAAGAAAATGACAGAAGAGAAAGACAAGCAGAAGCTGGCTCAGCCGGTTTTATTGAGACCGCATCATGGTATGTGCCTTGCTTATTTTAAAGGTGAAGGTTACAGCGATGGTTTTTCGGCGCATATGAAAGAAGTGTTGGATGAATTGCAGAAAGGGATGGATGTACGGCTGCATGTGGGGATAGATGAGATTTGTTCTGCCTGTCCGAATAATCGGGAGGGCCGGTGCACGGATGTGGCTTTGGTTGAAAAATATGACAACGCTGTGCTGGCGGCCTGCGGTCTGGCAGATGGTGAGCAGTTAGCCTTTGATGATTTTACTGAAAAAGTGCAGAATCAGCTTTTGGTGACCGGGAAGAGGAAAGAAATCTGCGGAGGCTGTAAATGGAATAGTATCTGTGAGAATGAAAAGAGTCGATGGGAGAAATAATGTATACAGCATAATAGACAAAACCAGGGTTACATTATTGATAATTATATGCTATAATGCGTAAAAGACGGACGAAATGACTGCCGGGAGAACGGTACTCTATTCGAATGTCACAACAGTAAAAGAATTCAAGACAATTGAATATAAGCATACTCTGACGGCAAGGAATATCCGAGCAGGAATAGTAAACTGGCAATTATCGGGAAGATAGTTTATCTTCTCGTATACATAATTAGAAGCTCCCTTACCGTCAGGTATGGGAGCTTTTGATATATGGAGGTTTATATGCTGAAGGTAGCAGTTTATGGTAAGGGCGGCATTGGCAAGTCAACGATTACTTCCAATCTGGCAGCAGCTTTTGCAGCCATGGGTAAGAAGGTCATTCAGATCGGATGTGATCCGAAGGCAGATTCAACGATCAATTTGCTTGGGGGTGAACCACTTCGACCGGTGATGAATTTTATGAGAGAAGAAGACGAAGAGCCGGATCGACTTGAGGATATTTCGAAGGAAGGGTTTGGCGGTGTGCTCTGTATTGAGACAGGTGGCCCGACACCGGGCCTGGGCTGTGCAGGAAGAGGCATTATTGCAACATTTCAGTTGTTGGAGGATCTGAAGCTATTTGAGACGTACAAGCCGGATGTGGTGTTGTACGATGTGCTGGGTGATGTTGTCTGCGGTGGATTTGCAGCACCGATCCGTGAGGGCTATGCGGAGAAGGTACTGATTGTTACATCCGGTGAGAAGATGGCTCTTTATGCAGCCAATAATATTTCAAGGGCTGTGAGAAATTTTGAAGACCGCAGCTATGCCCGTATTTTCGGAATTGTACTGAACCATCGCAATGTGGAGAATGAGACAGAGAAGGTGCAGGCCTTTGCAGAGAAGAGTCATATTCCGATTGTGGGAGAGATTCCGAGAAGTGATGAGATCATCCGCTATGAAGATCAGGGCAAGACTGTCATCGAAGGCGACAGAGATTCCGAGATCAGTCAGAGATTCTTTGATCTGGCCAATCTGCTTCTGGAAGATGAGGCGAAGAAAGCCCAGGACGGCGAATAAATCCGGAGGAGGAAATTTATTATGATGCAGGATGCATTTTTTTGTACAGTCGGTGAGCTGGCGGCAATGGGAAGAGAGAATATCCCGCCGCAGTTTATTTCCGGCGCACATTTAATATACAGTTCTCCAGCTACGCTGGCCTTTAATTCGCCGGGTGCGGAAGGTTTTGGCGTCAAGCGTGCAGGGCTGGCAATCCCTGATTCTATTATGCTGATCGTGGCACCGGGATGCTGCGGCAGAAATACATCATTGATCAGTTCCATGAGAGAGTATGATCAGAGGTTCTTTTATCTGATGATGGACGAGACGGATATTGTTACGGGGCGTCATTTGAAGAAGATACCGAAAGCAGTGAAAGAAATCTGTGACAGCCTGGAGAAGAAGCCGTCAGTTGTGATGATCTGCATTACCTGTGTGGATGCACTTTTGGGAACAGACATGGAGAGAGTCTGTCGAAAAGCCCAGGAGGCGGCAGGTCTTCCTGTGAGACCATGTTATATGTATGCATTGACTCGTGAAGGCAGAAAACCGCCAATGGTACATGTTCGTCAGTCCTTGTATTCTCTGCTTGAACCGCGTAAGAAAAAGGGAAATGTAGTGAATCTGCTGGGCTTTTTTTCGCCCCTTGTGGATGATTGTGAGCTATATGATCTGCTGCATCAGGCAGGCGTGAAGACTATTCATGAGATTTCTGCATGCAGGGATTATGAGGAATATCAGACCATGTCGGAAGCTAATTTCAATCTGGTGCTGCATCCGGAGGCGAGATTTGCGGCGGAAGATTTTCATGACAGATTGAAGATTCCTTTTATCGAACTGACCCGATTGTATCAGATTGACAAGATCGGCAGCCAGTACAGAGCCTTCGGCAAGGTGCTGGGTGTGACTTTTGATGATCAGGCAGCGGCAGAAAGCGCACAGAAGGCAGTGGATGCCTTTAAGGCGCAGTATCCGGAGACCGCTTTCGCAGTTGGGGAATGTATGAACGGCGATGCTTTTGAACTTTCTCTGGCATTGGTACGATACGGATTTAAGGTGCCTGAGATTTACGGAACCATCACCGCTGAGAACTTTATTTATATTAAGCAGCTGGCGGCTATAAGCCCTGAGACGAGAGTTTATTCCAACATGGAACCGACCATGCTGTATTATGATGGTGGGAATTCAGGTGTGAATATGGCTATTGGCAAGGATGCGGCTTATTATCATCAGAATTGCCCGAATGTGATGTGGAATCAGGACAGGCAGCCTTATGGCTATGCAGGGGTTCGCAGATTGTTTGAGGCTTTGACAGAAGCAGAGAATAGATGGGAGGAACAGCCATGAAAGGATTAAGAAAATATCTGACACCTTTTGCACCGGATCAGTCGGGGGCTGTCTCCGTTTTGTATGAACTGGGCGGTATTCTTGTGATCTGTGATGCAGGTGGATGTGTCGGTAATGTCTGTGGATTTGATGAACCAAGATGGTTCTCAAGGAAAAGTGCTATTTTCAGTGCCGGACTGAGGGATATGGATGCCATTCTTGGAAGGGATGACCGCTTGGTTGCGAAGCTGACATCTGCAGTTGAGAAGTTGGATGTATCTTTTGCAGCAATCATCGGTACGCCGGTGCCGGCGGTGATCGGCACGGATTACAAGGCGCTGGGCCGTATGACGGAGAAGAAGACAGGACTTCCTGTGCTGACCATTGATACAAATGGCATGGACTTATATGATAAGGGTCAGGAAAAGGCTTGGCTGGCACTTTTTAAGAAGTTTGCGGTGGATGAGATGCCTGTGGAAAAGGGCAGAGTCGGCATTATCGGTGCAACACCGCAGGATCTGAGTGATTTATCCGCAGGTGACAAATTACGTCAGCTATTTGCAGCCGATGGTAAAAAGGCTGTCTGCTATGGCATGGGTGATGGCCTGGATGCGGTGAAGCAGGCAGCTTCCGCGGAATATAACCTGGTTGTTTCACCATCTGCCCTGGAAACGGCCAAATATCTGCAAAAACAGTTTGGAACACCTTATGTTGTGGGCTATCCGCTGGTGAGAACAATGCTCCCGGAGCTGGATTATACAGGCAAAAAGGTATTGATTGTGCATCAGCAGGTGTTAGCCAATGCGCTTCGTGAGGAATTAAAGATGCGCGGGGCATCAGAAGTGAAGGTCTGCAGCTGGTTTGATATGAAATCAGAACTTCTGGAGGAAGGTGATGTATATCTGAAGGAAGAGGATGATTTCACAGAACTGGCAGCGGACAGCAAATGGGATGTAATCATTGCAGATAATTGTATGACGGCAATGCTTCCGAAGTTTGAGGGACAGTTTGTCTGGATTCGTCATTTTGCGGTTTCAGGGAAATTGATGCAGTGGAAAGCTGGCCCAGCAGAATAAAATGCAGAGGAAGTTCTGAATAGATGAAGAAGGAACAGGAAGGGGGAGCATGCCGATGAATCAGACAGAGACAAGGCGGATTCGTGTGTATGGTATCGTGCAGGGCGTTGGTTTTCGTCCGACAGTGAGCCGGCATGCGGTCAAAAACGGAATCGCCGGAAGTGTTTGCAACAAAGGGCCTTATGTGGAGATTTTTGCGCAGGGGACGAAAGCACAGGTAGATGGTTTCCTTGAGGATTTGGAGAAACGACCGCCGAAGCGTGCGGCTATTTTGAAGATAAATGTTGAACATCTTGATAATAACCCTGAATTCGACGGGTTTGAGATTATAGAAAGTGAAAAGACAAAGGGAGAGATTTTTGTTTCACCGGACATTGCCATTTGTGATGAATGCAAAGAGGAGCTGTATGATCCGAACAACAGACGCTATCTGCATCCTTTTATCAATTGTACCTGCTGCGGGCCGAGGCTGACGATCCTGGATGCACTGCCTTATGACAGAGAACGGACCAGCATGAAAGAATTTCCGATGTGTCCGGAATGTGCGGAGGAATACAACAATCCGGAGTCGAGACGATTCGATGCCCAGCCGGTGTGCTGCAATGACTGCGGGCCGGAAGTTTATCTGATCGGCCGTGAAGAAAGAGGACGTGAAGCGCTCACCTATACGAGAAAAGTGATCGCCTCGGGCGGAATTGCGGCGATTAAGGGGATCGGTGGTTTTCATCTCTGCTGTGATGCCACCAATGAGGCAGCGGTTGCGAGACTTCGTGAATTGAAGCGCCGGCCGATGAAACCATTTGCCATTATGGCGCGAAATATGTCGGCAGTTCGGAAGGAATGTCAGGTGACTGAGGTGCAGGAGGAAGTTCTGGGCGGTCATCAGAAGCCGATTTTGCTGTTGGAGCGGTTGGACAAAGCTGACAGTCAGATTTGTCCATCTGTGGCGCCGGGCAATCCGAAAATCGGTGTGATGCTGCCGTATGCACCGGTGCAGCTGTTGATTTTTGATTATGATGATGGCATTCAGATGCCGGATTATCTGGTGATGACCAGCGGCAACACATCAGGAGCGCCGATTTGCAGAGATGACAATGATGCAACCGCTGAATTATCTCATCTGTGTGATTGCATGTTGTCTCACAATCGCAAGATCAGGATCCGTGCTGATGATTCGGTGATGGATTATTACAAGGATGAACCTTATATGATCCGGCGTTCCAGAGGTTATGCGCCTCTGCCGGTGATGGTGTCGGCACCATGGAAAGGCCAGGTCCTGGCTGTGGGCGGAGAGCTGAAGAACAGCTTTTGTATCGGTGTGGACGGAAGATTCTATCTGTCGCCGTATGTGGGGGATCTGGAAGATCTGCGAACGGTGAATGCATTGCGAGAGACCATTGGACGTCTGGAGACGCTGCTTGAGGTTGAACCGCCGATGGTGGCCAGTGATATGCATCCGCGGTATAATTCGACCATGATTGCGGAAGAATCTGGGCTGCCGGTCATCCATGTGCAGCATCATTATGCGCATATTTTATCCTGTATGGCTGAGAATGACTGTCAGGAACCGGTTATCGGTGTTTCTTTTGACGGAACCGGTTATGGCACGGACGGCACCATCTGGGGCGGAGAAATCCTTCTGGCAGATTATAAATCCTTTCAGCGGTTTGGATGTATTACACCGTTTCTTCAGATCGGCGGTGATGCATCCTCAAGAGAAGGGTGGCGAATTGCCGTTTCCATGTTGTACGGACATTTGAAAGACCGTGCAGCGGCCATGACAATGATTGAGAAACTGAATCTGTGCAGTGAGCAGGATGCCAAAGTTCAGATGACCATGGCTGACAGGAAGATTAATGCGGTGATGTCCACCAGTGCCGGACGATTATTTGACGGTGTCAGTGCCATTTTGGGAATCAGGAAAGCTTCAACATTTGAAGGCGAGGCATCCATGGCCTTGGAATTTGCAGCGGAAGCGTATGAGAAAAAATATCAAAACGCAGTTGATCTTCAGAATGTGATGGATGAGATGCGGAAGCAATTTTCATTAGCCGCGTGCATAGATAATAAGGAATCGGAATCCGCAGAAAGCAATAAGCCGGAACAGGTGAAGGCAGTCCTGAATACAGGTACTTTGGTGAAAGCCATTGCGGAAGCCAGAATTGCAGGCGAAGATACAGAAAAACTGGCCTATTTCTTCCATTGGATACTGGCAGAAGAAATAATAGCGGCCTGCCAAAAAGCCAGAAAAGAAAGCGGACGAGGTACAGCAGCATTAAGCGGCGGTGTCTTCCAAAATCAGCTGTTATTGAAAATGGTGGATGAAGGACTTCAGAAAGAGGGCTTTAAAGTATTGAAACACAGCCTGGTACCGCCAAACGACGGCGGCATTGCACTTGGTCAGGCAGTCTACGCTATGGGGTCTTTGAAAAGCTGATTGAGTGAGAAAGTTTTCGGGTCATAAGTTAAGAAACTAATAGAATAGATAGAGTGAGATTTCTATGAACCAGGTATTTGCGAGGCGATTTTCTTGGAGAAACATATAAAATTAACAGATTCACGGCAGGTGCTTCTGGCACGACCGGTACTTAGACGGTGTTTTTTACCGTCTTATGTACCGCTGTCAGTGACAGGCAGCGAGAGCGTGCCTGCAGTGAACTGATAATTTTATATGTTGTCTAAAAAAATATTTGCAAATACCGGTCGATAGTGAAGCGAAAGGAGATTTTGAGGATGTGTGTAGGTTTATCGGCGAAAGTTGTTAAGATTAATGATGGTGTTGCAATTATTGATGCGGGCGGCGCAAAACGTGAGATTTCTTCCCAGCTGATTGAAGATCTGGAGCCGGGAGATTATGTCATGGTTCATGCCGGTGTGGCCATTGCCAAGATTACGGATGAGGATGATAGTGAAACAGATCAGGTGCTGGAGGATTTATTCAGATGAGTGAAGAAAAGAAAAAAACGGCGAGAGAGATAATAGAAGGCTATGACGGACCGCCTGTGCGGATTATGGAGGTGTGCGGTACCCATACTCATGAGATTTTCAGACTGGGTATCCGAAAGCTCCTGCCGAAACAGGTAGAATTGATTTCAGGACCGGGATGTCCGGTTTGTGTCACACAGGTGGGCTTCATTGATGAGGCCGTTTATCTGGCGTTGGAATGCGGCGTGACAATCTGTACATTTGGTGATCTGGTCCGTGTGCCTGGAACGGAGATGAGTCTTGCCGGTGCGAGAGAAAAGGGCGCAAAAGTACGGATTGTGTATTCCCCGGTGGATGCAGAGCAGTATGCTAAGGATCATCCGGAAGAGCAGGTTGTTTTTCTGGCTGTTGGTTTTGAGACAACGACACCGGCCAGCTGTCTGGCTGTGAGAAAGGCATCGGAGGATGGATTGACGAACTTCGCACTGTTGGTGGCCAATAAGACGATGCCAGGTGCTTATGCAGCATTGAAGGGCAGTGCCGATGTTTTCCTTTATCCGGGACATGTCAATGCCATTACGGGTACAGAATTGTGTGAATCACTGGTGGAGGAAGGCGTCAGCGGTGTTGTGGCAGGTTTTACAGCCAAAGAATTACTGACAGCATTGGCGGTGGCTTTGGTCAAATTCCAGGAGGGCAAACCATTTTTCGTTAATGCTTATCCGAGAGTGGTGACACGGGAAGGCAGCCGAGAGACACAGAAGCTGGTGGCAGATATGATGGAAAACTGTGATACAGAATGGCGCGGACTGGGCATTATTCCGAATTCAGGCCTGCGTCTGAAAAAAGAATGGGAAGCCTACGATGCGAGAAAGAAGTTCCATGTACCTGAGATGAAAGGTCGAAGCAATCCGGCCTGTCGATGCGGTGATGTCCTTCAGGGTAAATGCAAGCCGTCAGACTGCAAGGTATTTGGCAAAGGTTGTACGCCGCAGCATCCGATTGGTGCCTGTATGGTATCCAATGAAGGGGCCTGTTCTGCTTACTATCAGTACAGCTAAAATAAAAAATAATATAACTGTTCAGAGCCAACCTCCAAAATGCTACGCATTTCGTCGGTGTGGCGTATCCGTTAAATAAAATTTCAAAAACAGTCTTAAAAATGCAAGCATTTTATACCTGTTTTTTGAAATTTTGCTTGGCTCTGAACAGTTACAAAATACTATGACATACATATGAGAATCATGCAAAAGGAGACATTTCTGATGAATAATAAAACAGTTACAATGGCTCACGGTGCCGGCGGCAAGCAGACATCTGAACTGATCGATGAAGTATTTAAAGCACATTTTTCAAATCCGGATCTGACAGCGGATGACGCTGCTGTTCTTCCGGCTCCAAAAGGAAAGATTGCCATGTCAACAGATGGTTTTATCGTATCGCCGGCCTTTTTCCCTGGCGGCAATATCGGCAAATTATCCATCTGCGGTACGGTGAATGACCTGGCTTGCATGGGTGCAAAACCGTTATATCTTTCCTGTGCCTTTGTTATTGAAGAAGGTTTTCCGATGGAGAAACTGGAAGAGATCGCAGGTGCGATGGAGAAAACAGCCAAAGAGGCCGGTGTCCGCATTGTATCCGGTGATACGAAGGTTGCCGGAAAGGGTCAGGTGGACGGTGTCTTTATTACAACAACAGGTGTTGGAGAAATTCTTGATGGTGTCCGCACATCCGGTGACTATGCCAAACCGGGAGATGCCATTATTGTAACAGGTGATATCGGCCGACATGGATGTACGATCCTGCTGGCAAGAGAAGATTTCGGTATTGATGCGGATGTAACCAGTGACTGTGCACCATTGTGGCATACAGTCGAATCTGTATTAAATGCCACAAAAGATGTCCATGTGATTCGTGACGCCACAAGAGGCGGCGTTGGTACAGTCCTTTATGAAATCGCAGGACAGAGCAAGGTCGGTATTCGCCTGAATGCAGCGGATGTGCCTGTGGCACCGGAAGTCAAGGGTGTCTGCGGCATGCTTGGTCTTGAACCGCTTTATCTGGCATGTGAAGGCCGTTTGGTAATCATGGCTCCTAAGTCAGAAGCAGAAAAGATTGTCGAAGTGCTGAGACAGTGCCCATATTCAAAGGATGCGGCAATCATCGGCGAAGTCACGGAAGAACAGCCGGGACATGTAGTGATGACAACAGAGATTGGTACACAGGCGCTGCTGCCTCAGCCGGGTGGTGAGCTGCTTCCGAGAATCTGCTAACAGTCACTGATCGGCGAGTGACTGAAAATTCGGTTTGAGGGTCAGATTTTTGATCTGGTCATAGCCGACAAAATGGAGTCAATATGGAGATAAAAATGGAAACGAGAGTGGCAGTCATAGCGATTATTATAGAAGATGGCAGTGCAGCACAGGAAGTGAATGAACTTTTGCATGATGCAGCCAAATATATTATCGGACGCATGGGAATCCCTTATCGTGACAAAGGGATCAGTATTATCAGCATTGCAATCGATGCGCCGCAGGATATCATCAGTACGTTGTCCGGCAAAATCGGTCGTCTGAAAGGCGTATCCGTCAAAACGGCGTATTCCAATGTTGTTTCAAAAGAGAATTAAAACCACAGTTTATACAAAAGTTTTAAACAGCGCAATGAAAGCGGAGAAGATAGAATGATTAAGATTGCTGTATATGGAAAAGGCGGTATCGGCAAATCAACCACTGTTTCGAATGTGGCTGCCGCATTAGCGGAAAAGGGGCTGAAAGTCATGCAGATCGGCTGTGACCCGAAGGCGGATTCAACCATGCAGCTGAGACATGGGGAAGTCGTACCGACTGTACTGGAGCTGGTGAATCAGCGCAAAAATGATTTTGAATTAGAAGATATGGTCCGCATCGGGTTCGGCGGCGTTGTCTGTGTGGAAGCAGGCGGCCCGACACCGGGGATGGGCTGTGCCGGACGCGGTATTATCACGGCACTGGAGAAGCTGAAGGAAAAAGGAGCCTATGAGGTTTATCAGCCGGATGTTGTGCTTTATGATGTTCTTGGAGATGTTGTCTGCGGCGGATTTACCATGCCGATGCGAAAAGGCTATGCGGACAAAGTATTTATTGTTACTTCAGGGGAAAATATGTCTATCCATGCTGCGGCGAATATTGCCATGGCCATCGACAACTTCAAAAACAGAGGCTATGCATCTCTGGGCGGCTTGATCCTGAATTGCAGAAATGTTAAGCGGGAAGATGAAAAAGTGTCAGAACTGGCAGATGATTTTAAGACATCTGTAGTGGGAACTTTATCCCGCAGTGAACAGGTACTTCAGGCGGAGGAGAAGCAGCAGATCCTTCTGGAGGCTTTTCCTGACAGTGAAATGGCAGATGAGTACAGGAAACTGGCGGAGCAGATACTGGCTGTGTGTGAAGCGAGAGGATAGAAGGAGGCTGTTTTATGTTGAAAAGACTGGGTGGAACAGTCGATCCAAAGGGAGCGGCGACGGCCATCAAAGATGCGGAATTTCCGGCGCCATTTGCATCGGAACTGGAATTTAATTCGCCGGTACATGGAACATGGAATATCGTTCACACCGGCATGCAGGTGCCGGATGCTCATCAGATTTACGTCTGTGCCGATAACTGTATGCGTGGTGTTGTTTTAACAGCGGCAGAGATGAACGAGGCGGAACGTTTTTCCTTTGTTATTCTTGAAGAGGAGCATCTGCTGAACGGCAATCTGGAAGATATTACCATCGAAGGTGTGTCGGATGTGATCGAGAGATTGGAACAAAAGCCGAAAGCGGTTTTTCTGTTTACAGTTTGTCTGCATCATTTCCTGGGCAGCGATCTTGAGAGAATCTACGATGAACTGGGAAAACGATTTCCTGAAATCTGTTTCGTCAGATGTTTTATGGATCCGATCATGCGAAAGAGCGGTCTGACACCGGATCAAAAGCTGCGTTTGTCCATGTATGATCCTTTGAAGAAAGGAACAGTAACAGAAGAAGGGCAGCGAAGAATATCTATCCTGGGCAGCGATTTTGCACTGGATGAGACATCAGATCTCAAGAGATTGCTCAGATGTAATGATTATCAGATTAAAGAATCCCCGGTCTGTGAGTCCTGGGAAGATTATCTTTCTCTGTCAGACTGCCGGATGGTGCTGAACTGTTATCCGTCAGGAAAAGCCGGTACGGAATGGGCGGCAGAGAGACTGGGGCGGCCATTTATGTATCTGCCTTCCTGTTTTGATTATGATGAGATCATCGGGCAGCTTGAAGTATTATCAGCATCATTGGAACTATTGGGTGTTCTGGATTATGAAGGTGAAAAAGAAAGCTGTGAAGCAGCGCTTCATGAGGCACTTCTGGAAGTTGGAGACTGGCCGATCGCCATAGACGGCACTTTTCATCCGAGACCTATGGGATTGGCAAGGCTTTTGATCTCCCATGGCTTTCATGTAGAAAGGGTATATCTGGATGCCATCAGCCCTGAGGAGGAAAATGATTTCAAATGGCTTCAGCAGCATGCGCCTGAGTTGATGCTGCTTGCAACTGTGCAGGTGAAAATGCGTGTCCTTCCGAGACAAACGGAGCGGGAGATGCTGGCATTGGGGCAGAAAGCGGCCTGGTTTACAGGCAGCAGACATTTTGTCAACATGGTACAGGGCGCGGGCTTGTATGGCTTTGACGGAATCCGGCGTCTGGCACATCTGATGGTTGAGGCAGCCCGTGAAGAAAAAGAGACACCGGATCTTGTGATCCGCAAAGGATGGGGGTGCGAAAGCTGCATATGAGACAGGCATATCGAATAATACCGATTTATACAGCCGATGTATCAGGCGTCTGTTCAGCCCTTTATGAATTGGGCGGTATGACAGTGATGCACGATCCATCGGGATGTAATTCGACGTATAATACCCATGATGAGATCAGATGGTATGAGGAGGACAGTCTGATCTTTATCTCGGGACTGACAGAAATCGATGCAATCATGGGAAATGATGAGAAGTTTATCCATGATATCGAAGAAGCGGCATCCGAATTGAAACCGCGCTTTATTGCCCTGGCCAGTTCACCGATCCCCTATATGAATGGTACGGATTTCCCGGCCATTGCGGAGGTGACGGAGCAGGATACGGGTATTCCGACCTTTGCAGTGCCTACAAACGGCATGCATGATTATGTGCATGGGGCAGGTATGGCTTTGGAAGCCATTGCAGAACATTTTGTAAATGAAGATAGGTGTGAGGGGTTCTATCCGGCTGATTGTAGGAATGACAAGGCTGAAGCAGGAATTGAAAATGAAAGGGATCATCGCCGGGTGAATCTGCTGGGGGTTACGCCGCTGGATTTCGGGCCTCTTGATCATGCAGAAACGATGAAGCACAGTCTGGAGCAATATGGCTGGCAGATTAACAGCATGTGGGCCATGGGGGATACCCTGGATCAGCTGTCGAAATCTGCAGATGCTGCAGTGAATGTGGTTGTTTCATCTGTGGGGCTTCGGGCAGCCAAAGTATTGCAGAGGAAATTCGGTACACCCTATGTGGTCGGTGCACCGGTTGGGTGTTTTACGGAGAAATTGTCAGAGGCAATGGAAGCAGCTGTCAGCGGTGCAAAGGCAGACAATGTTGTTTATGCAGCCTGCAGAATGGCGGCAAAGAATCTTCAAGATGCCAATAAGGCTGAGGAGAATACAAGATACCAGGCGGAGATTACGTTGATCGGCGAACCGGTGACAATGGGATCTCTGGCCGCAGCCATTGAACTTCAGTATGGCAGATCCGTTCGTGTATTGTGTCCGCTGGAAGAAACAGAAGGATTGCTGGCTCCAGGAGATGAAGCTGTCTGCGGTGAAGAGATGATGGAAGAAAAGCTGAAGGATGCAGGAATCATTGCGGCGGACCCGCTGTATCGGCCAATCTGCCCAAAGGATGCGCAGTTCTATGAATTGCCGCATATTGCATTTTCGGGAAGAATTTATCTGAAGAAAATAAAACAGATGCCGGGATTTGCCGACCTTATTTAAATTTAAGGAGGATTTTTAAGTAATCGATAACATTGATATTAGTGATTAAATGTGTTAAAATGTGCTCATGGAGGTATTGCTATGAACACATCGAATATCACTAATTATAAACCAAAAGATTTTGCTGAATTATTAGGTGTCTCTGTGAAAACATTACAGCGTTGGGACAGGGAAGGAACG
>Ga0129310_1001749_pt1 | contig 17970 bp, 27 predicted proteins | sample Go1ome_2_FD_94433 | JGI IMG/M metagenome (GOLD analysis project Ga0129310, IMG submission 94433) | Western lowland gorrila individual fecal microbial communities from Wisconsin, USA - Go1022A metagenome | ecosystem: Host-associated > Mammals > Digestive system > Large intestine > Fecal | place...
GGGCAGGTACATGAGGTTGATCCCACAGTCAGATATATCCGCGACTTTGAAGCCTTTATACTTCAGAAATTTCGGATCAGCTAAAAATTCCCGTTTCCGTCCCTCGGCGCACAGAATGCAAATGCCTTTCTTTCCCTGTTCTTTCGCGTCCCGGATACACTCGGAAAGCAGTTCTGAGGAATAGCCGTGTCCCTTCATGGATCCGGAAACCCACAGGCAGTTGATGTAAAGCCAGCCGCTTGCTTCAATGGGCACCCATGCGTTTTCCGCCGGAATATATTCGATAAAGCACTTTCCTCGCTCCTCGCTGCGATAAAAGACAAGTCCCTCATCAAATCGCTGCTTCAGCCACTCCTTTTTTGCAAGAGCCTGCTTGCCGGACATGGCGCAGCAGATATGCTCCCTGTCGATGTTTTCTTTTGTTATATGGATATATTTCATCGATCATCACCTGACTTTCTCATGTTTATTGCATCATTTTAGTATTTCTGACATACCCTTTCTCCAGCCAATAGGCATCATCGACCGCAGACATTTTCTGCTTCCTATGTAAAAACTGATAGAACGTAAACAGGCATCTCACCTTAATGGATGGCGTTAGATGTTCGGCTCTGCGCCGGACATTTCGTGCGGTGCGTTTGACCTTCCTTTCTGCTGATCTGCGGAACGATACGGGCAGATCTGTCCAGTCGTGATCCCACACCTTCTGCGAGAGAATATGTGTTCTGGCGATTCCCCAGTAGTCGGTGCTGTCTTTGATTTCCCGGACGGTGGATCTCATGCCGCCACCTCCGGCTGTATTGATGATGACGGCCTGCTTCTTCATGAACGACAGATCCGGTCGGTGGACCAACCAACGATACGCGAAATGATCCAGCAGTATTTTCATTTGTCCCGGAGCATGGAACACATAGGTCGGTACACAAAAGATGATCAGCTCAGACTGTTCCATGGCAGCAAGGATCGGGGCCAGTGCAGAAGCTCCGCCGCATTTTTGCTCCTGTCCTTTGATGCAGGCGTAGCATCCCATACAAATATGGGGCATGTCCCGCGGCAGCTGAAACTCGAAAAGCTCACCATCCGCCAAAAGCTCCCTGATGAGGAGCTGGGCAATATTATAGGTACATGACTGTACCTTACGGCCAGTGGAATATATAGCGGTAATATTCATGTTGTTTTCCCATTCTTTCTGTAACCAGACTCCACCTTGGAAATAAAACGGTCAATGTGGGCCGCCAGTAAGGAAGATACCGATTCCTTTTCCTCTGCCCCATCGTAGACGCTGTAAAGAAGGTACATCGGACCATAGAATTCCAGCGCTAACTGCATGGCGGCCTCATCAGTATCCGTCATCTTTCGGAAGATCGCCGCCATGTACTCCAAAGGCCCGCCGGCGAGATAGTCATGATGGAGCTGTGCGAGCTTTGGATCACGGTATTGCTCCAATGTCAGCATTTTTCGGAAATTGGCGGAAAACGATTCCTTTGTCCAATGGTCAAACTGCGCCATGCTGTATGTGCGGATTTTTTGAACCGGCGTGTGAAGATAAGCTTCCGCAAAGCCGTCCGGTTCCGTCTCCGGCATTTCATATTCCGCAGCACGCTCATAGTCCATCCTGTTCATTTGTTCCACGATCTTATCCAGAATTTCCTGTTTGCTGGCATAGTGCTTATACAGGGCCGCTTTCGTAAATCCCAGCTGCCCCGCAATATCATTCATAGATGTCCCTAAGTAACCGTTCTGTGCAAAAAGCTCCAGAGCGATCCTCAAAATCCGTTCCTTCGTTCCCTCTATCATAATTCTCTCCTTAGCAAAGTAACCACTCGGTAACTTTATTATAGTTACCGAGTGGTTACTTGTCAAGAGCCAATGTAAAAATTGTACTATTGTCGATCACAGTTGAGCAAAGGCAAGCTGGAATTGGTCAAGCTTTTGACTTAGAGTATTTCCAAGTTATAAACGCAAGAATACCGCAGATTACAGCAACTCCGATGCAAACGGCTCTCGCAATATTGCTCAAATCCAAGAAGCCGCTCCCTGTACCTGTAATAGCACAGGCGATTGCTAAAATAGTTATGAGAGCAAAAACAATACTAACAACTTTCAGAATGACACCTTTTTTCATGCAATCACGCTCCTTTATCAACTTCCGATTTGTATTAGAATCACATTGCTGCCCTCACAAGTCAAGCGGATATCCACAATCCGCTTTGCTGCTTGCTCCTACATGGTTTGGATGATATCTCCATTGTAATTATTTCCTACATAATCGCAAATCTTAAAGTATCTTCGATTACACCCGTGATCTTTATACTGTCTGCTTCCACATGACAACTGTAACAGACCACCTGAACACCTGCCTTCGCAGCCTCCACAAGTGCCTTCTTAAACTCCGGCTGTGCCGCCTCATTCGGCAGCACCTGATGAATTCCATTCATCTGAATCACAAAGGCGATTGCTGTGTGGCAGCCTTCCTTTGCAGCCTTTATCAGCTCGTGTAAATGTTTTATCCCCCGCTCCGTTGGTGCGTCCGGAAACAATCCGATGCCCGGATGCAGATCATCCGCCAGTGTGCAGCCCTTCACTTCCGTCAGAAATTTTTCTCCATTTTTTTCCATGTAAAAATCAATTCTGGAGTCTCCGTAAGTGTATTCTGCCTTCACAAGATCGTAATTCTGACTCATGAGCTGCTGCTTCATCAGCGCATTCGGCGCCAGACTGTCAATATTCACCCATTTTAAGTTTGGCTTGTATACAGAGATCAGATCGTATGCTGTTTTTCGATTCATGTTCAACGTCTTCTGCAGTGTCACCTTCGCTTCCGGCACCAGAAGCTCCCTCAAACGCCCCGTATTTTTCACATGGACCAGCTCCGTCTCCCCATCGATCAAAACCTCCGCTGTGAAACGATTGATCCTGCGGACAAAGCTTCCTGCGACGGTATTCTCATAAATAATTGTCGGTTTCTGTTTCATCGTATATCACCCTCATGCCTGCAAAAGCACCCATCCTCATGCGACCAGATCACGCCGACGGCCTGCAGGTAGGCATAAACCACCGTGGTTCCCACAAATTTCATGCCATGCTTCTTTAAGTCTTTGGAAATTGCATCCGATAATTCGGAACTTGTTTTCCCTGTTTCCCGGATCACTCTGCCCTCCGTCCAATGCCAGAGGTACTCTGAAAAGCTGCCAGATTCCTTCTGGATTTCACGGAATGCCTGTGCATTGGTAACGGCAGCCTGTATTTTCAGGCGGTTGCGTATGATGCCAGGATCATTCCGCAAGGCTTCCAGCTTTTCCTCCTTGTAGACGCAAACCCTTTCAACATCGAAGCCGTCAAAGGCTTCGCGAAACGCATCCCGCTTATTCAGGACACATTCCCAAGACAGTCCTGCCTGAAAGCACTCCAGGACCAGCATTTCAAAAAGCTTCCGGTCATCATGCACCGGAACGCCCCATTCCTCATCGTGATAACGGATATACCGTTCATTTTTCGGATTTGCCCAGCAGCACCGTATTTTTCCGTCTGCCCAATTCATTCGAATCTCACCTTCCTGTTTTCCAGATTTCTCCCTCTTCTGCCACCGCGTAAAACATGCTTCTTTTTTCTGCCGGTGTTAATTCACGCAGGCTCCATCCCATTGCTGCGACATGGTTTTTCAGGCAATAGTCCGCAACATTTGTACCTCCTGTGTTAACCTGTAGTCTCCATACTGCCATCCTGGCTTTCTCTTTCTTTTTGTATTTAGAACCCGCTCGTCATTCTCTTCGATATTATTATATATCTTCCAAACATAGAATGACAGATGCAATGTACATTATTTTGCACACAGGTTGCTTCTACTTTGATCTTTGAACTTAATCGTTCCCTTTACCCGACATGCGGAAATACAGCCCAATAGCCAACAGCAGCGACAGTACATCCGCAACAGGCTGTGCCCAGATCAGCCCTGTTTCGTGGAAGATCGCGCCAAGGATGAACATAGACGGTATGTAGATCAGCCCCTGACGGGAGATATTGACGATCAGGGATTCCGTCGCCGCGCCGCGGGCTTGCAGCGCATTGGTCAGCACATAGAATACGCCAAACAGGAAGCTGGTGCAAAGGAGAATGTGGGCAAAGGAAACGCCGTAATCATACGCTGCCGCATCCGTGAGGAACACGCTGACGATCTGCCCTGTAAAGAGATAGCAGATCAGCGTCAGCACGGTGCTGAGGGAAAAAGCAAATATCATCGAAAATTTGAGGGCGCTTCTGTACCGCTCCCAGTTTTTTGCACCGACACAATAGCCAAGCAGCGGCTGAACGCCCTGCCCAAGTCCGATGCAGACCATGCCGGTCATCATTGTGACTTTCATGGCAACGCCCACACCGGCTACCGCCATGTCACCGTATTTTGCCATCTGACTGTTCATGATGATACTGGAAAGGCTCATCAGAAGATTTCCCAGCGCGGCAGGAATGCCGATTGCCAGAACGCCCGAGGCAACCTTTTCCTTCACGGAAAAGTCCTTGAGGCTGACGCTGAGGGAGGACGAGCCTTTCAGGAAGTAAACAATGTAATAGCCCGCGCCTACCACGTTTCCGATGACGGTCGCAATGGCTGCACCGGCAATGTTCCAGCCGAACACAAGGATCATAATGGGGTCAAGAATCACATTCAGCAGATTGCCGATGACCTGACCCATCATCGCCTTGCCGGACTGTCCCTCGGCGCGGATGACGTTTGAGTAGCAGTTAGCGATCAGAACAAACGGACCGGAGCAGCTTACAATCGTCAGATAGGTTCTCGCATAATCCCACGTTTCCGCGCTTGCGCCGATCAGAGCAAGAATCTGTTCCATGAAAATCAGGAACAGCGCAGACATCAGCACCCCGACAGCAACACAGCTCCACATACAGAACGAGCAGACCTTTTTTGCGTAGTCCCTCCGTCCCTCACCCAAGGCACGGGAAATCACCGATGTACCGCCGATACCAAACACCGTTCCCACGGACATGAACAGCAGGAAAACCGGCGTGGCAAGGGAAACTGCCGCCACTTGCAGATCGTCATGAGTCTGGCCGATGAAAAAAGTGTCCGCCAGATTGTAGATCAGCACCATGAGCATCGCCGCCATTGCAGGCAATGCGTTTTGTAAAACCGCTTTGCGAATCGGTGCCTTCGCAAAGACTTCCATTGATTTATTATCTTCCATAATGTCCTCCAATTATAATAGCACGCTATTGTTTTGTTTTAAGTGAAGCCCGCCAAACTCGGCGGGTATTCACTTCATATTTTCTGCAGCTCTTGCAAGAAGCTGATTGAATATGGCTTTCTCATCCTCAGAAAATCCATGCAGCAGCATTTGCTCTGCTTCTGCCATGAATCCAGCTGCTTCCCGGCAGCAGGCTTCTCCGGCGGGTGTGATATGCACCACCTTGATCCGCTTGTCAGAAGCGTCTCCAAACGCCTCCACAAACCCTTTTTGCTCCAAGCGGGAGATGATCCCAACCACGGTAGACTGTGCAATACAGAATGTTCGCTCCAATTCTTTCATTGATCGCTGCATCTGCTCGGCTTTTTGCAGATCCATCAGAACCGAAATCTGCATCATAGTCAGGTCCTTCCCGCGTAGGGTGTTGTTCGCCTGTTTTTCCAGCCGGTCATGCAGCAATTTAATAAGCTGTCCGCTGGGAATTATATTTGTCATAAAATCGTCTCCTTCCAAGTCTGCAATAATGATAGCACGCTTTCGTTTTAAAGTCAATAGCATACTATTAATTTTATTATGGTGTTCTATGTTCATCACGGCAACCATGGTTTCCCCGCCAGGATCTACGGGCTTGCGGGTGTTTTCACACACTCCGTATAGGTCAGCGGAAAAGAGGCCTTTAGAACAGCACTTTTTCGCACTGTCCAATCGTTCTGTTTCAGGAAGCTCAGGTATTCCTCACTCGTCCACTTGCTATGGAGGGGAAAGCCTGCCAGCTTCATGAAAAAGGCTTTGACCTTGCCTGAAAATGAGTTCCCTGCATGTGTAAAGGTGGGCGCAATGAGCACGCCGTCATCCTTCAGGACCCGTTTGATCTCTTGCAGTGATTTTTCTGGCTGCGGCACAATGTGCAGTGCGTTGGATACGATCACCACATCAAACGAATTTTCCGCGTAGGGCAGAGAAAACATATCCTGCACCGAAAAATGCAGCTTCACAGAATAATTCCCCCGCCTGGCCTCTGTAATCATTTTCGGAGAGGCATCCGTTGCCTCGATATGTGCCGCCGCGTTTACGATGTTCTTGGCGATCAGCCCCGTTCCGGTGGCCAGTTCCAGCACCGTTTTGTCTTTCACGACAGGACGGATCAGCTCATACATTTTTTCGTATACTGCCCTGTCTTTTCGCATAAAGCGGTCATAATGACCTGCATTTCTGTCCCAGAAATTCTTGTGTTCTCGCATTGCTGTCATTCCTTTTGTGGTTAGGTTTGGCTAATCATCGTGTATATCGTCTGGTTAGATTTATCTAACCTTTATCTTTGGGAAAAGCCGCATTTCTGCGGCCTTTCGACTTATTCAAATAACTTTCTACATGCATCGCATATCAGCGTTTTTAGTCACTGTGGATAACCCTTCTCAATCTGCTCCTTATGGGAAACGGTCAAGAGCAATTTCTCACACCATTGCAGCAACTTTTGTTTTCCAGGTCATATTATACCGTTCTTGATTCTGTTTTGCAATGGTATCGTATTCCTGTTTTGCAATTTCTAGCGGAGTAAAATCAATTTTGCAAACCAGCCAACGCCAGGAATTTTTCATCTGACTGACACACTCCGTTGTTTTTTTGTTTTTTGTTTTGGTAAGGGCAATTCATCGTACATTGCCTCAAACAGCTTTGCAAAGAACTCTTTACTGTCAACCTCATCCACCAGCAGCATTTCTTTTGCACCCTCATACGGGAGATCACAGATTGCCTTAGGCATAAGTTCAAGAGCGGATCTTGTTTTCTTTACAAGCAACCGGTCATCATATATCCCGCCGACGATTTTACCGCGGTAATAGAGGATATATTCCCCCATCATCGAGCGGTAAGAAACCGATTCTAAATCCGATAACTGTTCTAAAATGAAATGAAGATACTCTTTACTGGATGCCATTATTTTTGCACCACCTATTCCTCCTGCTCAAAACAGCTGTCCCGGCAGCTTCTGTTTTTCTTTTGCCTGAAAAGTGGCTTCAAACTGTTCAAACCCCTCCGGATCTTTCTCACAGACAAAATACCCATCAGGGTCCTTGTAAGTGCCGGAGATGCCGTCCAGAAATCCGGTTTTCAGTTCTTTGATGAGAAAATAGTCCGCTTCCGGGTCGTCGGCATAGCGCACGCCCTTGGTTTTAGCCGGAACAAAACCGGACTTGCCGTAAAAGTCAATATTGCCGGTAATGGCAAGCGCCCCTGCTCCCATCTCCATTGCTTTTTCCATGGAATAGTCAAGCAGCTGCTTTCCATATCCCTGCCGCTTGTATGCGGGTGCGATGGCGATGGGGCCGAAGGTCATGATCGGCACCTTTCGTCCATTGTCGCAGTCGATCTCTGACCGCACATAGATAACCTGCCCGATCAGCTCACCGTTAAGTTCCATCACAAAATCAAGCTCCGGCACAAATGCCGGGTCGTCCCGATAACAGTGCAGCACATAGTGCTCCATGCAGCCCGGGCGGTAGACATTCCAGAATGACTCGCGGGTCAGGTTTTCGACGGCTCTGTAATCGTCTTTCGTTTCCGGACGAATGATAATATTCTTTTCTGACATAACTTTTCTCCTTCTTTCCTATCAATAATTTTGTATGATCGTCAGCCAGCACGCTTCGGTGTACATTCTCTGATCCAATGATTCAGGAACTGCATCTGTTCCTCCGTATGAAACCAATGCTCGCCACCGGACTTCCTCCTATTGCTGCGCACTGTACCAGTTGAGAACAGCACTTAGATTTTCCGCCTTGACCCGCTCGCCACCGCACCGCATCATATCCAGCATATCATTCTCCTCCGGCGTGCGGTCTTTCTTTTTTGCAAGACTCTTGCCCACTGTTTTGACTATGATCTCCATCATAGGGCGGTAGATGCCGTGGAGCTTTTTGACATCAAAATTTCCTTGCAGGGTGAACAGCGGAATGTTGACAGGAATCGCAGACTTTTTCCGCACGCTGTCTTTTTGTGTTCCGGTCTGTCCCATGCCGACGCCGCAGACAGCGCACACACGATAGCGCGTCGCAGCCGCTGCATAGCCCTTGACCGAACCTGCCATGATCCAGCCAAGATAGACAACCTCCGCTCCGGCAAAGTCCCGTTTCTTCGCTTCTGCAAGGGAATATGCCGGAAGTCCGGTTTTCTGCGCCAGCAGCTTGGCATACTGCTCGGTACTTCCAGTGTTGGTGGTGTAAATAATTGCATCCATAGTAGCCCTCCTTCAAAAAAAGGACGCAGCGCATGATCGTTTTGCGATCAGCACTGCGTCTTAGCGTCTGGCTGTTTGGTTTCGATGATAAAATTTTTTGCATTGATAATACTCTCATGCCTGCATTTGGGACAAAACAGAGGAAAAGTCACTAATTCTGTCTCCCGCAATATCTGTAAGCGCGTCTTGGCACCGCACCACGGGCATAAGACCCAGCGTTTTTCTTCTTCGTCGTCTTTCATGTTGTTTTCCCCTTCTTTCTGTAACCAGTCTCAACCTTGGCAATAAAGTGATCAATATGTGTCGCCAGCAAAGAAGAAACCGATTCTTTTTCCTCTGCACCGTCGTATACACTGTATAAAAGATACATTGGCCCATAGAACTCCAACGCCAGCTGCATAGCGTCCTCATCAGAATCTGCCAGCTTGCGGAAGATGGCCGCCATATACTCCAGAGGGCCGCCCGCCAGATAGTCGTTCTATACAAACAGTTCCAGAGCGATTCTCAAAATCCGTTTCTTTGTACCCTCTGCCATAATTATCTCCTTTATCAAAGTAACCATTCGGTAACTCTATTATAGTTACCGAATGGTTACTTGTCAAGAACTAATGAATAAAAGATCGAAGTCAAACTGTAATTTCGATTTGATTGCCTTCGATTGCAGCAATACAGCTTTCATAGTAGCCATCTCCAGTTGTCCTGGGGCCGCTGACCACTTCATATCCGTCAGCTTTCAGTTCAGCGGTCAAAGCATCCACTTTTTCTTTGCTGCCTACGCTGAATGCAATGTGCGCATACCCAGTGCGGGCAAATTCCTTTGGGAAATCGGGCATTTCCGGCTTGTTCATAATTTCAAGCCGTGCCCCATCGTCAAACGACAGAAAATAAGAGCGAAAACCTGTTTTCAAATTATGGTAGCCTTCGTTTGATTTTGCACCCAGATACTTCACAAAGAAATTGCGGGCTGTTTCCAGATCTTTTACATATAAAGCAATGTGTTCTATTTTCACAATCCACCTCCACAGATTGTCAGCTTTTCTCCTTCTTAATAAAAACCACCGTCTGATTCTTCATTGAGATTTTCCCAACCTCATACCCAAAATCAGAGAGTTCCTTCTTGTATTTCAGAAAGGAATGATCCAACGGTACTTCCGCGATTTGTCCGATCTCGTCAAAAGTCAGTGTCAACTGCTGCCTATCGCTCTTTTGTATGTACGCCCAAAGTGCATGGTATTTACTCATATTGCCCTCCATTCCTCCCTATGCGTTCCGCTTTTTGCAGATCTTTTCAATCGTCTCCAGCGATACATACTGATTTTTTTCCCATCCGGGCAAGAATGTTTCCACTGATCCCGGTGGGATACTGCAGCTCTATCCGCTTCATATTTTATCTATGAGCAATTTCCATAATCTGTTATAACTTACGCCCATAAGCATCTCCATATTTTCGGTTAAACATATTTTGATTATATCACGATTTCGTTAGGTTGAATGTCTGTAATTTTTGATATCTTCTGTAAAATAGAAAAGAGGATGCCCAAGCAAAGGGCAACCTCTCAAGCCATTTAATTCTGATTAGTCAAATGGATTCTCATCTTTTGGTGCTTCCATGAATCCGTCTTTATCTGTTTTCGGTGTTTCTGATGAATCTGCTTCCTGTTCTCCGTCACGTTTATATCTTCTATTTACCGCAAGTGTATATCTTGCTACTGCCATATCATTATCTTTTGAATAACGGGAATCCATGTGCGATGATGCAGAGTATTTTCATGGATTGCCCTCATCTAAAAACGGTTTTTCCGTTTTTATTTTCTGATCACTATTAGCTTCGCCGTTTTTTATTTCAATAACTGCTGTGTCTTTGTCCAGCAGTGTGGTCAGTTCATCAGTAGAAAGCCCCTCAATGTGACCCAGCCGCGTATAACTCCACGAATTGGAGCCGAAGAATATGACAAGCTGATTACCGGAATATAAAACGATATCTCCCGGCTGCGTGGTCATCTGCACATCGCTGCGGGAAAAGCTCTGCGGCAAACTGCCAACCTGCTCAAAGCCGCCATAGGCGGAAGTGTTCACAGTAATGTTCTTCTGTGCAAGGGCATATAGCTCAGCAACAGCAGCGTTATCCTCCCACTGAATATCTACAGCAGTGCCGTCAATGGTCAAAAACAGCATCGGCTCGGTTGTATCGATTTCAGACATGATCGTTTCCTCCGTTGTCATTTGGGTAGATTTCTCGTTTTCTGCTGCCTGTGGCGTATCTTCTGTTGCGGAAGTTGGCGGTTCAGTTGGCAGGCCGGGTCGGTCGGCGCAGCCGCTCAGACAGAGCACAACCGCCAGCAACAGGAGGAGCGGAACATGCCGCTTCATCTCAAATATTCTGTAAAGAATGAGTTAAGCTTTTCAAACGGAATGATGTCCATCTGATCGTAGAGATCGGTGTGGTTTGCATCGGGAATAATGAGCAATTCCTTGTTATCACCGGTCAGCTTGCTGTACGCCGTCTCACTGAAATAGCGGGAGTGCGCCTTTTCTCCGTGCACCAGCAGCACGGCGGAGCGGATCTCGCTGCTGTATTGCAAGATTGGCATATTCAGGAACGACAGCGAGGACGTCACATTCCAGCCACAGTTGGAGTTCAGGCTGCGGGGATGGTAGCCTCGCGGAGTCTTATAGTAGGCGTAATAGTCCTTTACAAACTGCGGTGCGTCCTCCGGCAGCGGATCAACTACGCCGCCCGCCAGCGCATAGGCACCATTTTTATAGTCCTCGGTACGCTGTGCATTCAACACCTTTCGCTTTTCAAAGCGTGCCTGCTCAGAATCCTCACTGTCAAAATAGCCGTTGGCATTCACCCGGGTCATGTCATACATGGTCATAGCTGCGGTCGCTTTAATGCGGGTGTCAATGGCTGCGGCGTTGATCGCCATGCCGCCCCAGCCGCAGATACCGATGATACCGATGCGCTCCGGGTCAACATTCTCCTGCCCGGAGAGGAAGTCCACTGCTGCGCAGAAATCCTCAGTGTTGATGTCCGACGATGCGACATAGCGGGGCGTACCGCCGCTCTCGCCGGTGTAGGACGGGTCGAAGGCAATCGTCAAGAAGCCAAGCTCCGCCATTTTCTGCGCATACAGGCCGGAGGACTGCTCCTTTACCGCACCGAACGGACCGCTGACGGCAATGGCAGGCAGCTTGCCCACCACACTCCTTGGCGTATACATATCTGCCGCCAGTGTGATGCCGTAGCGGTTATGAAAGGTCACTTTTTTGTGGTCCACCTTGTCGCTTTTCGGGAACACCTTGTCCCATTCCTGTGTTACATTCAACTGTTCCATGTGATAACCTCCGTTAGTCTCTCAGATTTCGTCCTGCATCTTTCAGACGGTTCAATAATTCTTCAGATTTGTTGTTTTCACCATAGGCTGCGGACATACCGCAGTCCTGAAGATTTAGGTATTGCAGGAAAGAGTTTTGATATTCAAAAATTGCCCCACTGTAAACAAGATCGCTGCCGGATGACATGATCAGAGCTGCCTTTCTCAGCTTTTTCGGCTTGTCCAGAGCGTAGATACGGTTGATGGCACATTGGAGTTGCCCAGAGAAGTTGTGGTAGTAGATGGGAGAGGCCAGCACAATCATCTCCGCGTCTTCCAACAGAGGATAGACCTCCTGCATATCATCCTGTTGGATGCACTTTCCGTTGCCTTTGGTGTGGCAGTATTCACAGGCAAGACAGCCGCTGATCTTCTTTTTACATACATCGACCACATGAACGGTATGTCCTGCTTCGACGGCACCCTCTGCATAAGCCTTGACCATAGCCGCCGTATTTCCGTTGGGGCGTGGGCTTCCATTCAAAATCAGGATATTCATGGTTAAATCTCTCTGCCAGTCTGGTATGCCGTGTCCAGTGCAGGATGTCCGGCAATGTCACCGATGCCGGTTACACCGCCAGCGAAAACGGTAGCTGCAAGCTCGCATCTGTCAAAGCAGTCAACCCATCCTTGCACTGCCTTGACAGTACCTTCCACCGTTTCCGGCTCATCCTCTGCCGCTGTTGCCAGCAAGTAGGCTTTCGTAAAGGCATAATCCGTTCCGAACAGTGGGTTGGCACGGTCCAGCATGGTCTTGAGTTGACCGCTGACACAGTAATAGTAGACGGGCGTTGCGAACACCAGCACATTTGCATCGTGCATTTTGGCGGCAATTTCCACGGCGTCGTCTTGGATGACGCAGTGCCCCAGCTTCAGGCAGGCGAGGCACCCCTTGCAGAAGCCAATCTGCTTTTCTCGCAGATACACGGTCTCTACCTGATGGACTGCCTCCCGTGCGCCTTCGGCAAACGCTGCCGCCAGCGTTTCGGAGTTGCCGCCCTTGCGTGGACTTGAGGAAATGATTAGTACCTTTTTATTCATCGTAGAACACTCCTTGCATTTTTATATTCTTTGTGTTATTCTCATAGTAGCACCTAAACCTAACTTTAGGTCAAGATATTTTTTTGAATTTCTTTTGGAGGAAAATTTATGTATTCAATTGGACAGGTGGCAGAGATGTTCGGATTGCCTATCTCCACGCTGCGCTATTATGATAAACAGGGACTTTTTCCGAACATGGAACGGGCGTCCGGTATTCGCAGATTCAGTGATCAGGAGATCGAGGCACTCCGGGTCATTGAATGTCTGAAAAAGGCTGGCATGGAGATTAAGGACATCCGGCAGTTCATGGATTGGTGTGCGGATGGCCCATCCACCTATCCCCAACGCAAGGCCATGTTTGAGGAGCAGAAAGCCCACATGGAAGCAGAGATCACGCACATGAATCGGGCACTGGATATGCTGAAATTCAAGTGCTGGTATTATGAACAGGCGATCAAAGACGGCAGTGAGAGCAGACTAAAGGCACTGATTCCCGACCACTTGCCGGAGGAAATCCGAAAAGCATATGAAAATGCGCACAGCTAACCTTTCCGTACTCCGTATCGTCTGATTCAGAGCAAAAAAATGCCCCATTGGTTTCCCAACGAGGCATATGATGCTTGCAGAGCGACAAAATGCTTTTTAGATTTTCTTCGCAATCGTAGACAGCTCCTAAATAATGCTCAGAAGATCATTTTTGACTTCCTCTTTGCTTGGCTCACTGCCCATCAGAAGATAATCCGTGCTGACATGCTGCTTGCTTGCCAGTCCCAGGCGAACCGCCAGTTCCTCCTGCGTAATGCCACGGGAAGTACGAACATCGTGAAATCTCTTACCAAACTCTTTTGCGTCAAAATGCATGCGTTTCTCCTTCCGCACAGCCGGTACAGAACCGGACCGATGGAAGGTCAAAAAAGGAGCCGCAAACCATCCAATATGGTTACGATCCAGAAGATTGCGGATACGCTGAATACTACTACTGAGTACCTGCTGGGAAGCAGCGGCACCTATGTCGTAGAAGCCCATGAAAAGGGCGGCGCTTGCACAATTATCAGCCTAACATCTGCATGTGATAGAGCTTCACTTTTTCCTCAAACGGCAGTCCCGGATCAATACCGACTTCTTCCCACATCACACCGAACGGTGCGCCGCCATCTGTATATCCGGCGATAAAGGCAAAATGATCATCGCAGTCCTCATACAATTCTGCCAGCCGTTCCCTTTCTTTCTCTTCCCGCTCCATTCTCCGCTGCCGGAGCCGCTGTTCTTCAGCCCGTTTAATCTGGTCGAGTTGTTCCTGTGTATAATTGACCCCAAGCTCCTGTAAATCTTTAGCAGCCGTTACAGCATCCACATGAAAGCGTTCCCAGTAATGCTTGTTCATCTTTTTCGGTGAGCCGGTATAGGTGAGCAGCCACTGCTTGCCTTTTCGGAGGCGTGCTTCCTTTCGCTCAGCCTTCGTCAGTTTCTTTTTCTCTGCCATTTGCGGAATCTCCCGGATTATTTGCTGACGACTTTTTGTTGCGCTTTTTCGGTGCTGTCAGCTCATGGCTCAAAGAAAGCAGGTCTTTGATGGCATCATCCAATTCCGGTTTGCCAAGCTGAATACTGAGCCACTTCTCCTTATTCATGTGATAGGCCGGAAAATAACCATCCTGCCCGCGTAGAGAGCCGATCAGCAGCGGATCACTTTTCACATTGAGGACATCAACGATGCCTGCCTCCGGCAGTCCCAACTTATCAGCAGATACTTCCAGAACCACACCATACCATTTATGATTGTCGTCGTGCCGCAGCACAGCATTCCGGTCATGCCAGGGGTATTCCGGCTCTGTGCCGTACTGCTGGCGTATCCATGTAAATAATTCTTGTCGTGTCACTCCATCGATCCTCCTTCCAGCCGATCTATCATGTCTTTCGGTCAAAGATAACGATGTAAACCATCATCTCATTTTCCATCAGGAACGTACTGATGGTATCGACTGCAACCTTCAGAGCCTGGTCTTTTGGATAGCCGTAAATGCCGGAAGAAATCAGCGGAAAGGCCACCGACTGACAGCCATTTTCTTTCGCCAGATTCAAAGATGTCCGATAACAGGATTCCAGAAGCTCCTGTTCCCGATGCTTGCCATCCCGCCAACGCGGGCCGACTGCATGGATCACATATTTGCAGGGCAGTCGATATCCCTTTGTGATTTTTGCGCTGCCGGTTTCGCAGCCATGCAGCGTACTGCACTCTGCAAGCAGCTCCGGTCCGGCGGCACGATGAATGCAGCCGTCCACACCGCCACCGCCCAAAAGAGAAGCGTTGGCAGCATTGACGATTGAGTCAACGCTCATTTTTGTAATATCATTTCTGATAATCTGTAAGGGCATTGCTTATTTCTCCCCTTTCTGCTGCCTCGTTAAACATTCTTCTTTTTCAATTCACGAATCAACATTTCAACCTGTGCTCCTGTAAGGAACGGTGTTTTGATTGTCGATGCCCAATAAAAATTCCGCTTCCTTTGGAATAAAAAATTCATAATAACCATCTAACTACTTGTATCAATAATAGATTAATGCTCATCTATTTCTCGAATTCCGATTTGTATCGCTGTTCTTATCCTCTATTTTATCAGATATTGCCTACAGATTCCATCGCTTCATAGCTCAAAACAGTTCATTCATAAGCCATTTAGCTATGTAAAAAGGGCGGCTCACCGCCGCCCCTCATCGTTAATATTCTGTGCTCAACAGAAAATCTGCAATGTGCATACTCTTAATGCCCTGGTAATTGCCTCCGGCAAATTCATCGGTTCTCAAAACGTACTTCGGATAGTTATCCCGGATTTCCAGCAGTCGTTCATATTCTCGCTTTTCTGTTTTTTCGGATTTAATCTCCTGTGTGACCTGCACATACAACCGGTCATTCTGCTTCTGCGCCACAAAATCGACTTCACCATCCGGTGTTTTCCCGATCGTCACGGTATAGCCTCGTCTGCAAAGTTCCAGATACACCACATTTTCCAGACTGGAAGCGACGCTGTCCGGTGTATAGCCCAGCACGTTGTAACGCAAAGCGGTATCGGCAAGATAAAACTTCTCCTGCGTTTTCAGAATCTCCTTTCCGCGCAGGTCGTATCGAGAACAGCGATGAAGGAGATATGCTTTCTCCAGCTTTTCCAGATAGCTGTACACCGTTTCATTGTCGATAGCATGATCTACTGATTTCAGATAATCCGAAATTGCTTTTGCCGAGAATGAATTTCCCGCATTCGCAAATGTATATTGAACCACCCGTTCCAGCTGGTCGATCTTACGAATCCGGTTTCTCTTTACGATATCCGAAAAAATCGTGGAATTATAGATATCCCGGACAATCGTATAAACCTCATCCTGTGAATACTCTCGCAGGTGTGTTACAGGGAAGCCGCCCAGGCGGATATAATCTGCCAGTTCAGCATGAATATCCTTTACCTGTGTATACTGCTTTTTGAATTCCAGATATTCCTGAAAAGAAAGCGTATAGATACGGAAGGAAACATAACGTCCGGTCAGGTAAGTTGCTATTTCCGAAGACATCATTCTGGAATTGGAGCCTGCCACATAAAGGTCAACATCGTAATCCGTTGCCAGAGAGTTTACAACTTTTTCCCAGCCTTCAATTTCCTGAACCTCATCCAGAAAGAGATACGTTCTCCCAGTTGGATTTAGCTTTTCTTTGACAGCCTTGAACATATCCTTCGCTGTCATATCCTCATAATCCATGGAATCGAAACGCATACTGACAATCCGCTCAGACGGAATGCCATGCTCCTGTTGCAGCTTCTCCATGATCATTTTAAGAACTGTAGATTTCCCGCAGCGGCGAACACCCGTCAACACTTTTACAAAAGGTGTGTCGGTATATGCCATAATCTTATCGACGTAGAGCGGTCTGTTTATCATAGGAACCACCTCCATGGTTCCATGATGCCGCAAGTGCATTAAAAAATCAATATGTTTTGCGATTATAAACCGCAACTCCTATTGATTTTCATTGATTTTTTCGGATTGTGTCGAATTCTGTTTTCTTTCAGTTTCAGAATACCGTGGTTTAGCCAAAAAGTCCAGAAAGCAGCGGCACCAGAGTCGTGCCGCCCTGTGCCAGACCTATTTCAAAATTCTCCCTTCGTCTTGCTTTCGCATCAAGACCAGTAGTCAATTCGTCAAGAAACACAAGCTCCGGCTGTGGAATCAGTGCCAGCACAATAAAAAGCCGCTGACGTTCGCCACCCAATAGACCTTTGACCGGCGTGTTTTCCTTATCACCAATACCGAACTGCTCACATAACTTGCGCCAATCGGCAGGGTTGCGATAGAGGCTTGCAGTTTCATCGCAAAGCTCGGAAACCCTGATCTCCTTTTGATAGTCACCCTCCTGAAACTGCACACTGATACGCTGGAACAGAGTACGGCGCTTTTTCTTTGGGTCTTGTCCCAGCAAGCGAACTGTTCCCGCATCCGCTTGCTTTGTGCCGAGCATACACTCAATCGGGGTGTTTTTTCCTGCACCGTTGGCACCAAGCAGTCCGAACACCGTACCACTTTTTACCGAAAGATTCAGATGATTGACCACAGTTTTACCGTTATAGGCTTTGGTCAGTTCTTCTACAAAAATCACTTCACTCATTTCGTAGCCCTCCTGACTGCCCGCAGTTCGATATAGCCGCGCTGACCGCGTGGCTCCAACTGAATGCGAGGGTTTTCATTGTCCCAGCAGTAGCCGATGACAGACGGATCATAGCTGTCCATCGCCGCTTGCACAGTACGGATTGCCTCGCAGTAATGTTCCTCATGGAAAGCCGGTCCCTGAAACATCAGATATTCCGCCTCCGGCAGATGAATGGTGTCGAAGCCATCGGGAACAATGCCCATATAGTCTGTTTCGACCTCGACACCTTGTACATAGGTAGAAGTGTCTGGTTTTTTGTACTTCTCAGGCAGCCACATGGAAACAGGTTCTCCACAAAGTGACTTCATGCTCATAAGGATGCCCCACACATCACAGCTTACTTCCTCGCAGTAAGGAAAGTAGTCTTCTGCCTGTTTTCCACGCTTGATAATACACAGGCGCTCTGGCTTTCGGATAACC
>Ga0129310_1001750_pt1 | contig 17965 bp, 13 predicted proteins | sample Go1ome_2_FD_94433 | JGI IMG/M metagenome (GOLD analysis project Ga0129310, IMG submission 94433) | Western lowland gorrila individual fecal microbial communities from Wisconsin, USA - Go1022A metagenome | ecosystem: Host-associated > Mammals > Digestive system > Large intestine > Fecal | place...
ATTATAATGCAATAAGTTTAACGACTGATATAAAAAAAATAGATGCATGGCAAGGTGGAGATATTGTTGTCTTTAAAAGGCATATAGGTATAGTATCCGATAAAAGAAATCATAAAGGAATTAACTTTGTTATTCATCATGCTAATCCATATCAAAAATATTATGAAGAAGATATATTAGAACAGCATAACGATATAATAGGGCATTATAGAATTAGTTAAATTACAAGTGTTTAACTATTAAATGGTTGAAAATGGTTATTTCTATACTCAACATAAACCAACTCCTTTACACAACAAAAAACTAACTATTTCTAGTTAGCATTTATTGCTCTCAGAAATTAATTTCCGAGTTTTCTATCAATTTGGAGCGGACAACGGGAATCGAACCCGCCTCCTCAGCTTGGGAAGCTGATATTCTACCAATGAACTATGTCCGCGCGACAAATCTTGCGTAGAGCGGTTTATATGTCAAACGCGCCTACATGCTTTATTATACACCCGAATCCGCGCAATGTCTATCCTCAAATTTTGTTCCGGAGATTGAAATTTCAAAAAATCCAAAAAAATCCTGCAATTCTACGAAGAGAAAAATAAAAATCGTCCATATCCATCATAACGAAGCAAAAATTCGACAAAATTCATCAAAAACGTTAAAAACCCATCAAATTTAGCACGCAGGTACTTGCTTTCAGATTTAGGGGGGGGGGTATAATAGAAGCACGATTTTGACCTTGAACGGCAGAGCCTGCTTATGGCGGCAGGGGATGGAACGTGTCTATCCACAAGCATATTATTTTATTTCTTCGTGATTTCTATGAAAAAAAATCAATTTTTCGTAAAACATCTGCTGCCTCCTATGCGGTATTGTATCATGCCTCGGCGAGAATCGCGAGCGCCTTGTCACACGACGTGACAAAATGCGTGAAGGAAATGTCAATGACAAAGATCCTCTCCATATTGAAGTTTCGCTCGATAACAGGTATCATAATTGATATGGGAGGCTGGTAAAAAAGCGGAGAGTCCATGCCGTTTGCCGGCATCGGGCAAAATCGAATTTGTTGTATGTGGGAATGAAGAAAGAGAGGTGGGAAGATGAAGAGATTTTTGATTGCTTTGATGTGCGTAGCTGTAGTATTCTGTTACGTTCCGACGATGGCATTTGCCGATCAGGATGTTCCGGCTGTACAGGAGCAGAGTGAAACTTTTGCTGATTCGGAAGAAACAGACCAAAACGCAGCATTGTCACCACAGGCAGGAACAGAAGAAGTGCGCGGAGGATTATCACTGACCGCACCTGCCGCGGCGCAGGATATCTATGTCTCCGGATCAGGCAGTGACGAGAGCGGTGACGGCAGAGTGGGGAATCCTTACGCAACGCTGGCAAAAGCCGCGGAGGTTGTGAATCAAGAACCAGACGCAGGGAACGCATTCACGATCCATGTTATGTCTGATTTGACAGCAAAGGAATGCGCGAGATTTTATGATCACGCTGTGACGATAGTCGGCGAGGGCGAGACAACCCCGACGGTCAGCCGCGGAGCAGGCTTCGCGACGCAGCAGGATACTGCCCGCGGCACCTACAATCCGGCGATGATTGAGATTCAAACTGCCAAAGCACCGGCAAGTCTGACGCTCAGAAACATCATCTTGGATGATGGCGGCTTGCATGAGGGGTCTGTCTTTGCGCAGGCTGTCAGTCAAGGGGAAAACGAAGGAGGCACGCCGAATAACAGCACCTATGTACAGGACGCGATCATTGCCTCCAACGCGACCCAAGCCTGCACGATCACACTCGGTGCGGGAACTGTTTTAAGGAATTACGGCGGCATGTCGGCAGTTCGTGTGACAAATCAAGCGGTACTGAAGATGGAAGCCGGAAGCGCGATGGAAGACACAACGACGGATCGCACCAAAGGATCAGCGGAAGGCGAAGTTGGTCCAGCAGGCGCAGTCTGGGCACAGGGCGGTACACTTCTGATGGAAGCCGGCGCGGAAATCCGAAACATGGTTGGCCGCGCGATCTATGCCGACGGCGGCAGCATCACCATTGGAGGTAAAATTTACAATATTAAAGGCGATGTCGATATGTGGCAAGGTACGAACGGCGTTGCACTGCACTTGCGGAATGACGCGGTTGGAAGCATCCAACAAAATGCCGTGATTTCAGATCTTGACAAAGGAGAAAGTGCAATTGCGGTTCTAGCTTGCAATTTGAATGTTGGAAAAAATACCGTAATTAAAAACCTTAAAAACATGATTGGAATCGCAGATTCTTACGACGGTATCGTCTACTTCGACGGTGAAATCACGGGAATGCAGGGAAGCAGGAACGCCTTAAACATCCAGAATGATAATTTTAATGTTACGATCGGACCGAATGCATGGATTCATGATAATCATACCGGATATGGAACGATCTATTCACAAGGGACGGGCGGTGCCCTCCACATTTATGGAAAAATTAATAACAACATAGCAAGTGACCGTGGAGGCGGACTTGCTATGGCAAACAATTTCGGTTCCTCAACGGTAATGATGTATGATGGTGCAGAAATTTGCAACAATTATTCAGCCCAGACCGGCGGAGGTGTGATGGTCAGCGTCGGTACCTTTATCATGAAAGGCGGGAAAATCTCCAATAATGTTGCCAAGAATGAGGGTGGTGGGATTTATGTGCGCCGTGGCGGAACATTAATTCTAGAAGCCGGAACCGTTGCGGATAATCAGACGAAATCATTCGGCGGCGGGATTGCGTATGAAGCGAGTGATTACAAAGGCTACGTACCATGCGTAGAATTGGACGGAGGCTCTGTTTCCGGAAACAAAATGCATGTGACGATAAGCAGAAACGATGATGCAATCGAAACTACCGGGGGAGTATCGAATGATATAGCGATTTCACAAAGTGATAATGTTTTTAGCCATATTACACGGTACCTGAATATTTCGGATAAGATCAATCTTTCGGATAAAAATATTTACTTTGTAAAAGACAACAAAACCCTCACTCCGGCTCCTGACAGCTTGAATTTGAAGCTTGGCAACGCAAGTGCGGAGAGCGATGAGGCGTTAGCGGCCGTATCTGATTCCCATGGTTGGTCAAACCTGCATGCAACCTACTGGATGCAGCGGGATGGCGCAGCCAGGAGGACAGTCGGCGGATTGAGTCTTATAGAGGGTGCTCCGCAGATTGTATACGCGATTGCGATTCCGGTTGACGAGAACGGCAAGCCGGAAGCGGCGGCAGAGATACAAAGCGATGCCTCCCAAGCAGCCGGCGCGCGGATTCACCATACAAAGATCACCGAGTCCGGCATTGAAGTGACGATTCCGGAGGGGCATCCGAACGGTTACGCGGTCGCGCTGGTGCAGCCAACCCAGGACTCTGGAAGCCTGCTGATTACGACGAGCAAAACGCAGCTTGACTATGACAAAGATAAAACCGCAGACGGAACGTATGAAGTTCCGTATACCGCATCGTATACAATGTCCGCTAGTCTGCAGAGCCTGTTTAAGGAAGCGCAGATGCTGGATGATCCAGAACTCACATTCACCTTGACTCTGGAACTGGACAAGCGTTTGACAGGAAAGGAAGCGAGCGACTACAAATTTACCAGCCCGATCTTTGAAGCCGAAGACTTTACGCTCAGTGGGGACAGGCATGCGGTTACAGTGACATGCAAGCTGAAAGCAGATTGGAGAAATCATTTAGAGAAGCTCGCAAAGACGCCGATGGTATTCACCGGAACCGCTGTGCTGAACGGAGCTGATTTTGCGGCAGGCGAGCTTCTTTCGACAAGCGGGAACGTACAGATGACGATTCAGCGCGGCAGCGAAATGGATCCGATCTATATTCCGGGTAATGTATGCCAGACAAAGATGGTAAAAGAAGAAGCGCCGATTGGGCCGAGCGGACCGGTAACCACGTATTACACGATCAAGGCGGCTGCGGGCGAAGGCGGCAGCATTGCGCCGAACGGTTACGTTGCGGTCAGCGCGGGTTCTGATAAGCGCTTTGCCATCGCGGCAGCAGAGGGCTATGAAATCAAGGACGTTCTGGTAGACGGCGTAAGTGTCGGCGCGGTTTCGGATTATACCTTCAAAAATGTATGGAAAAACCATACGATTGACGCTGTTTTTCGGGCAAAGGCAGAAGATCCGGAAACACCGGATGAGCCTGCGAAACCGGAAAACCCAAGGAAGCCGGAAACTCCGGATAAACCGGCCAAACCGGAAGATAAGACCAAAGTTCCAAAGACCGGCGATGACGCTGTACTTGCAGGAAGCGCACTGCTTCTGCTGCTTTCCGCATGCGGACTCGCGGCGGTACTTCGCAAAAGAGAAGAAAAATAGAATCGGGCAGAAGCGTAACAAAATCTGAGCTTTCCATGCGCACATGGCGCGCATGGATGGGCTTTGCTTCACAGAATCCTTTGCCGTAATTTGGTAAGTATCAAAAAGATAAGGAGAGGGCTGTCGCAGCAGCGGGAAATCACTGTGAGCCGCGGCAGCCCTTTCGATACGCAAAAGAAAATATAATACGATGGTCTTTAGAACTCGATGTGTTCCTGCGGATCGACATAGACACCGCCTTGCAGCATTTCAAAGTGCAGATGCGGCGGTTCCAGTGCTTCAAAGAGTCCGGTGGCGCCGACACCGCCGATGATCTGACCCTGCTTGATCGTATCACCGACCTCCACCATTTCGTTGGTTGATAAATTCGAGTAGATTGTCACCATATCGTGGGGATGTGTGATTTCTACCGAAAGGCCGTAGCGGTCATCCGTATAGACCGCGGTGACCGTACCGTCCGCAACAGCCAGAACCTGCGTATCGGCGTCCGCCTCGATATCCGTACCGCAATGGGTCATGTACTGATCGAGCGTAATCGAGTAGAGCAGATGCTCCATCGCGTACGGATTGGTGACGGTGTATGCATTCCCTTTGATGGGTTTGCTGAAACGCGGTGCTTGCGCTTCCCGCGCGGCGGGTTTTTGCTCGCTGTCAACGGTCGGCACGTTGGCGCCCGCGGTGTCCGCGGTTTTGACGCCGCTTTGACTTGTGGAAGCCTCCGGTTTTTGAGAAGCTCCGGACGATTTTTCGAGGGAAGAAGTTGGTGCCCGGTCAGAGACCGGAAGCGGATTTTGCCGCGCGCTGCCGTTGATCTTGTCGATATTTGATTTTATAGTAAAAATAGAAGTCAGCGCGATGACGCAGAACGCGAGCATGAGCGCGATCGCGACTCTGTCTTTTTCTTTTTTTCTTTGTGCTTGACGCATGATTTCACCTCCAGTTGATCATATTGTTTACAAAAACTTTTGCTTTCATGCAAATACATGCTTGTAAAAAACAAAAAAACATATTATACTAGATATAATTTTTTTTACAAAGGAGGCACCGCATGGACGAAATGATTTTTGCGGCAAAGCAAAACAGAAATATACCAAAAGAAGATAAAATTTTCGGCATCAGCAATCGCGCGAAGGCGATGATCGCGAAGGAAGGCAAGGATAAGGTCGTCAACGCTACCATCGGTGCGCTGCTGGATGATGAAGGAGAACTGATCGTATTGTCCTCCGTAGACGAGGTCTTTCATAGTCTGACTCCGAAGGAATACGCGGAATACGCGCCGATCGCGGGCGTACCGGAGTTTCGGGAGGCGGTAATCAAGGACGTGTGCGGAAACTATCAGCCGCACGCCTATATGGCTGCGGTCGCGGCTCCGGGCGGTACCGGCGCGCTGCGTAACGCGATCGCGAACTATTCCGAGCGCGGCGACAAGATCCTGGTTTCGGACTGGTACTGGGCGCCGTACAGCACGATCGCGCAGGAACTCGGGCGCGGAACAGAAACCTGCGCGTTTTTTAACGACGAGAGGAACTTTCACCTCGCGGATTTTGAAAAAAAGGTTGTTTCCCTGCTCGCCAAGCAGGAGCGTCTGGTCATCATCCTCAATACGCCGGCGCATAACCCGACCGGCTATTCACTGACGGATGAGGACTGGCAGGGCGTGGCGGAGGTGCTGCGAAAGCACAGCGCGGGAAAGAAAGTCGCCTTGGTGGTCGATATCGCCTACATTGAGTTTTCGAGTCACGACCATGATCCACGTAATTTTTTACCGATCCTGGAGAGCCTGCCGGAGTCGGTACTGCCGTTGATTTCTCACAGCTTTTCAAAGACCTATACGCTGTATGGCATGCGCTGCGGCGCCTTGGTCTGCATGGCAAAAACGAAAGAAATCGCGGAGGAGTTCAAACAGGTCTGCGAGTTTTCTTCGAGGGCCTCATGGTCAAACTGCGCGCGGGCGCCGCAGATGATCGTAGCGAAGATTTACGCGGACCCGAAGCTCAAAGCCAGAGTGGACGAGGAACGCGAGGGCTTCCGCGATATGCTGCTGCGCCGCGGCAAGGCGTTTGAAACCGCCGCGCGGGAGGTCGGCCTGGAAATCGTACCGTTCGATGCGGGCTTTTTCGCTTCGATTCCTTGCGCGGATCCGGATGCGGTATCCGCGGAGCTGGAAAAGGAAGGAATCTTTTTGGTGCCGCTGGCTAAGGGCGTCAGAGTTTCCATCGCCTCGGTTTCGGAAAAGGTTTGCGCGGCGCTTCCGGCAAAGATAAAGGCTGCTTTGGCGCGCGTGGAAAATAGATAGAAGAAAAATACAGAAAAATATTGACAAATAGTGAAATTTGTGTTACATTGTCTTTGCAAAGGGAAACTCCGAGAAGGGAGTTACAAAATGCCAAGACAAGGAAACAGAGAAGGAGAATTTTCGTTTGAGATCGTCAGACACTTAGGTGTATACGGACAATCGTCGAAGGGTTGGACGAAGGAGGCGAATGTTGTCGAATGGAACGGAGGCAACGCGAAGCTGGATATCAGAGAGTGGGACGCGGCGCATACGCATATGAGTCGTGGGATTACGCTCTCTAAGCAGGAAATGTTCAGCCTGATGCAGATCCTCAACCACTGCTTCGGCAAGGAGCTTCGAAATCATCAGCGCGCGCGGGAACAGTGGGTGCCGCGGGAGGATGAAGAGCTCTGCGCTTGCTGCGAGCCGGACGGTATGAGAGAATGCCAGGCTGACGGCGAGGCGTTCGCGGAGGATTCCCGAGAGACTGCCGCTTTTACGCCTGCCGCGGAAACACCGCAGGACGCTGAAACAACCGCCGCGGAAATTTTTTCCTTAGAAGCCGACGAAGAACTGCAGGAAGAAACGAATCTTGGATAAAAAAATCCGCCCAAAGCGACAGGCCTTGGGCGGATTTTTTTTATCGTGCGGCGTGCCGCTCGTCCTGAAATAAAAAGGTAATCCCGTATAATGCCGCAAGCCCGACGAGTGCGTAGATGACGCGGGAAACGACCGCCAATTGGGCACCGAAGATGCCGGATACCAGGTTATAGTTAAAGAATCCGATCAGGCCCCAGTTGATTCCGCCGATAATCATCAGGATGAGAATTAGTTTTTTCAAAGCAATCACTCCCTTCAAGCGCTATTTTATCCAAAAATATTTTACTTATACACGCGGGGTGTGTTATAATGTTTTTTGGGATGATTGGTTCTATCCTGTCACACACAACCGCGGAATGGAGTTTTTTATGAAAATTCAGTTAAAAAAGGGGCCTCGCGCCGCGTTTGAGGAGATCGAAGTCGAAAAGGGAACGACAATCGAAGCGATTTACAAAAAGATTGAGCGCGAGCTGCCGTATAAAATATTATTGGCAAAAGTGAACTATGAATACGAAGGCCTGGATTACGAAATCCGTCAGGAATGCAGCGTGGAACTGCTGGATATGCGCGTGCAGGCGGCAAGTCTTGTCTATCAGAGCAGTTTGTCTCTGCTCTATCTGAAGGCGATTCACGATGTGCTGGGCGCGGTAGACGTTGACATCGAAAACGCGCTGAACAAGGGTCTGTATACGGAGATTAAGCGCGACGTGCCTGTGACCGCAAAAGAGGTACGGCAGATTCAGCAGCGGATGGAGGCTTTGGTGCGCGCGGACCTTCCGCTGATGAAGGAGGCGCTCAGCAAAGAGGAAGCCATCGCGTTTTTTGAAAAAACCGGAAGAACGGATAAAATCGCGCTGCTGGCGGAAAACCCGAAGACCAAAAAAGTCCGCTTCTACTCTTTGGACGGATACCGCGATTTTTTTTACGGCCGCATGGTGCCGTCAACGGGGTATCTCACGCGTTTTGAGCTTCGCAAATATCGCCGCGGCGTTTTGCTGCGCTTCCCGCAGCCGAGCGATCCGAATCGGATTCCGGATTATGTGGACGAGAGAGTCCTGTACCAGACCTTTGGGGAACAGAGCCGTTGGGGCAAGCTCATGGGCATTGATTACGCCTTTGACCTGAATCGCAAAATTGAAGAGGGAAAGTTTAAGGAGCTGATTCAGCTTTCTGAGGCCTTGCACGAACGCAGAATCGTGGAAATCGCGGACATGATCACCAAACAGAAAAAACGGATCATTCTGATCGCGGGTCCGTCCTCCTCCGGCAAAACGACCTTCGCGCAGCGTTTATGTATTCAGCTGCGTGTCAACGGACTGGAGCCGCTGTATATGGGAACGGATGACTACTTTTTGGAACGGGAGGAAACTCCGGTGGACGCCTACGGCGAAAAGAACTACGAGGATCTGGACGCGGTGGACATTCATTTGTTCAACAGCAACATGAATGATTTGCTCGCAGGCAAACAGGTGGATCTGCCAACCTTCAATTTTATCGTGGGACATAAGGAATACGGCAAGCGCCTGACGAAGATTCGAGGCAATCAGCCGATCGTCATCGAAGGTATTCACGCGCTGAACGACGCGCTGACGCCGGAGATTGATCCACAGGAAAAATTCAAGATTTACATCAGCCCGCTGACGCAGCTCAACATCGACGCGCACAATCGCGTTGTGACGACCGATCACCGCATGCTGCGGCGGATGGTGCGCGACTACAAATATCGCGGCTACAGCGCGCAGAATACCATTCAAAGCTGGCCGAAGGTACGCGCCGGCGAGGACAAAAATATTTTTCCATACAGCAACGAAGCCGATGTGATGTTCAATTCCGTCCATCTGTATGAGCTTTGCGTGCTCAAAAAGTACGCTTTGCCGCTGCTCGAAGCCATCAAACCGGATGAGCCCGAATACAGCGAGGCACAGCGCATGCGGAATTTCCTGCGCTTCTTTAAGACGGTGGAGGATGATTCGGCAATCGTGAATAATTCGATTCTCAGGGAATTTATCGGCGGCAGTGTGTTCGTTGATTGACAAGCAAGGAGTTTTTTGACAATATGGCAGAGATTACAATTATAGGAGGCATTAATATTGACATTGAAGGCTGCCCCTTTGGGAGCCTGAAGGCGGAGGACTCCAATCCGGGTAAAATTTCGCTCGCTTACGGCGGCGTCGGGCGCAACATCGCGGAGAACGCGGCGCGCCTCGGCGGCGATACGGCGATGGTATCGGTGATTGGCGATGATCAGATGGGACGCGGCGCCAAAGCACAGCTCGCGGAGCTGGGGGTGGATGTGTCCCGCGTTACGGAGCTCCAAGGCCGCAGTTCGTCCATGTATCTGTCAATCCTGGACGAAAAGCATGACATGGCGATGGCCATCAGCGACATGAGCATTATGGACGAACTGACGCCGGCGAAGCTGGCGGACTGCGCGGCGTTTCTCCGAAGCTCCGGGATTGTCGCGCTGGACGCGAATTTGGACGAGGATTTTTTGACCTACGCCTGTGACCTTTTAGACGGAGTACCGCTCTTTTTTGATCCGGTATCCGCGAGCAAGGCGCCGCGCGCCAAACATTTGATCGGCAGATTTTACAGCATGAAGCCGAATGTCATGGAGGCCGAGGTGCTTTCCGGACTGCACGTTGAAACGGAGGCGGATCTCGTGCGGGTCGGAGACTGGTTTCTGTCGCAGGGACTTGAGCAGCTCTTTATTACGCTGAACAAAGACGGCGTTTATTATAAAAGCAAAGAGAAAGAGGGAATTCTCAGACCCCGCGGGGATTTACGCCTCGTCAGCGCGACAGGCGCGGGAGACAGCTTTTCGGCAGCGATTCTTTTAGGCTGCGTACGCGGACTTGATATCGAGGAAATTGCCCGTATGGGCATGGCGGCGGCATCCATCGCGATGGAAAGCGAGCAAGCTGTAAACAGCAATATCAATATGAAGGAACTCAAGAGGAGGATGAGAGAAGATGTATAGCAAGTATTTAGACATCAAACCGGAAGTAGCAAAAGCATTGGAGGACGGCACACCGGTGGTCGCCCTGGAATCCACGATCATTTCACATGGCATGCCGTACCCGAAGAACGTAGAAACCGCAATCGCGGTCGAAAATGTTCTGCGCGCGCATGATGTCATGCCCGCGACGATCGCAATCATCGGAGGCAGAATCAAGATCGGTCTGACCGAAGAGGAAATCGAATATATGGCGACGGCGGAGAACGTTCTAAAAGTCAGCAGACGTGATTTCCCGCTGACGATTTCGCAGGGACTGGACGGCGCGACAACGGTCGCGGGAACGATGATCGCCGCGCATATGGCAGGCATTCGTCTGTTTGTGACGGGCGGTATCGGCGGCGTCCACAGAGGCGCGGGCGAGAGCTTTGACATCTCCGCGGATCTGGAGGAACTGAAGATGACGGATGTGACCGTCGTATGCGCAGGCGTAAAATCTATTTTGGATATCGGCGCGACCTTAGAATATCTGGAAACCGCGGGTGTTCCGGTCGTGACCTGCGGCGCGGATCAGTTCCCTGCGTTTTACAGCAGAGAAAGCGGATTTGCGGCGGACTGCAGAGTGGACGATCCGGCGAAGATTGCGGCGATGATCAGGAGCAAGGCAGAGCTCGGCTTGCGCGGCGGCATGCTGGTCGCGTGTCCGATTCCGACAGAAGATGAGATTCCGTACGAGAAGATGGACGGCGTAATCCGGCAGGCGCTCGCGGAATGCGAGGAAAAGGGTGTACGCGGCAAAAAAATCACGCCGTTCCTCCTGAGCAGAGTCAAGGATTTGACGGAAGGCCACAGCCTGGAAGCCAATATTAAACTGGTGCTGCACAACGCGGAAGTCGGCGCGAAGATCGCGAGCAGCCTTTGATTGCCGACCCGCGGGCAAGCAGACAAGATGCGGGCATAGAAGCAAAAAACAAAAGAAACGCAAAGAGATCAAAAGAGGATGAGAGGTAGGCAGATATGAAGGGGAAGAAAAAAATTTTTGCGGCAGTTTTGACACTCTGCCTGATGCTGACAGGCGTTCCGGCCGCGGCCTTCGGAGAGGAAACCGCGGCGGCAGGGGATATTGTGATTCTTTACAGCAGCGACATCCACGGCGGCGTTGACAGCAATCTGGGACTGGCCGGACTGGCGGCGTATGCGAACGAAAAGCGGGCGCAGGGCAGCGCAGTCGAGCTTGTGGATGCCGGAGACGCGGTCAGCGGCACCATGCTGGCCTCGACAACGCAAGGACGCTATGTGGTGGAAGCGATGAATCTGGCCGGCTACGGCATCGCGGTGCCGGGCGTGCATGAATTTGATTACGGAGTTTCCGGATTGGTGGGCACACTGTCAAAGGAAGCGAAGCATCAATATATCAGCTGCAATTTTACGATGACGGCAAACGGGCAGACGGTGTTCAAACCGTATGTCATCAAAACCTACGGCAGCGCGAAGGTGGCCTATATCGGCATCAGCGATCCGCAGACGATCAGTAAATCCGGCGCGTCGTTTAAGAACAGCGACGGCAGTGCCGCCTACTCCTTCGCGGATGGTTCCGGCGGCAAGAAGCTCTACGAAGCTGTACAGAATGCCATCGATGAAGCCAAGGCAGCCGGCGCGGACTATATCGTCGCGATCGGTCATCTGAGTACGACAGGAGACGCAGCTTACACGCCGAAGAGCGTCATCGAAAACACAACGGGGATTCAGGCGTTTATCGACGGCAATACGCATACAGCCATTGTCGGCGAAAAGGTCAAAGGCGCGGATGGCGGTGAGGCGCTGCTGACTTGCGCGGGCGCGGGTCTGAATAACATCGGCGTTTTGACCATTACGGCAGGAAAGAGTATTTCCTCTCAATTGGTAAACAGCTATCGCTTGCGCGACATTAAGACCAAGGACGGAATTGACGCGCTGACCAAAAAGTACAAGCAAAATCTACAGGAAAGCTTCGCGACGACCAGCAGCAGGCTGGAGGCAGCCAACCGCAGCGGCGTCAGAATCGTCGAGGGAGCCGAAACAAATCTGGGAGATCTCTGCGCGGACGCGTATCGTGTGGTAACCGGAGCGGATATTGCTTTTGTCGAGGCGAGAGAGATCAAGAGCAATATTGAACTGGGCTCGATCAGCTATGATGATATTATGAACGCGCTGCCGGGCGGACGCTCGATCAGCGTAATCAGCGTCAGCGGCTATGATATCCTTGACGCGCTGGAAATGTCCGCGCGGGTTTATCCTGCCAAGAACAGCGGTTTTTTGCAGGTTTCCGGCATTACCTTTGACATTCAGGAAACCGTCATTCCGTCGGTAACGCTGGATGGAGACGGCAATTTTACAGGGGTCACGGACGACTATCGCGTCACCAACGTAATGATCAACGGTAAGGAGCTGGATGTGATGGCGAATTACACAGTCGCCGGTACCAACGCGCTGCTGAACGGGGAGACCGGTTATACAATGCTCCAAAACGGCCCGCTCAAAAAAGCCAACATCACGACCGATAATCAAGCTTTGATCACCTATATCGCCGCTTCACTCAAAAACAGCATCGGCGGCGCGTACAGCAAATCGCAGGGCCGGATCGATTCGATCAAGCTGGCGAGACAAAGCGAGATTAACGCCGAAATCGAAAAGAAGATTGAAGAAAAGTTGAAAGACTATGCCGCGGAGGTAAAAGCGCTGCGAGAACAGCTGGCGATACAGCAGGACATCATCGCGATGAAATCGCTTTCTCTCAAAGTGACGGCAAAATTCAGCAAGAGCGGCAGCAAACGCACTGTAAAGGTCACTTGGACACCATCCGCAAAGATCAGCGGCGTCAAATATCAGCTTTACAAATCCGCGAAGAAGTCCGCGGGCTTCAAAAAGCTCACGACGACTTCCAAAACCGTTTATAGGAACACAAACGGCCTACGCAAGGGGAATACCTATTATTACAAAGTCCGCGCGTACAAGTACCTCAAGGGAAAGTACTACTACAGCGGCTGGTCCAATGTACGAAGCTGCAAGATCAGCAAATAGCGATTGCTCCCCCGCGCCGCGGGGTAACAATAAATTTTATCTTATCTTAAAAAGAAAAGGAGAAAAGCTATGAAGAACAGGAGAGTATTAGCGGTATTGCTGGCAGTTGCTGTTATGCTCGCGATGATGCCGGCGATGGCATTCGCGGACACGACAGCCACAGCGCCGGAGACGGCGCCGACAGCTCCGGCCAAATCGAATGACATTGTCATTCTCGGCACCAGTGATGTACACTGCGGTATCGATCAGAACATCGGTTACGCGGGTCTTGCGGCTTACAAAAAAGCCATGGGAGAAAAGTACAACTATGTGGCGCTTGTCGACGCGGGTGACGCGATCCAGGGTGATACCATCGGTACGTTGTCCAAAGGGGAATACCTTGTGGACATCATGAACGAGGTCGGCTACGATGTTGTCGTTCCGGGCAACCACGAATTCGACTACGGTATGGATCAGTTCCTCAATGTCATCGTGCCGAAGATGAAAGCGACCTATGTTTCCGCGAACTTCGTCAAGAATGGCAAACCGGTCTTTGATACCTACAAGATGATGACCTACGGCGACAAGAAGGTCGCGTTTGTCGGCATCTGCACGCCGGAAACCCTGGTGAAGTCCACACCGACCTATTTCCAGGACAAAAACGGCAACTACATCTACGACTTCTGTAACGATACAACCGGAGAAAAACTGTATCAGGCGGTACAGGACGCGGTAGACGCCGCGAAGAAAGCGGGCGCGAACTACGTTGTGGCAGTGGCGCATCTTGGTGATGACAGCGCGAGCGCGCCTTGGACTTCGATGGACGTGCTTGCGAAGACAAGCGGCATTGACGTGCTTTTGGACGGTCACGCGCACAGCACAGTTGTTAAGAGCGTCAAGAACAAGGACGGCAAGAGCATCCAAATGGTCGCGACCGGAACGAAGCTCGAAAATATCGGTAAGATCGTAATCGCCGAGAACGGCACGATCACAGCGGAATATATAAACGGAGACGTGGCAAAGGATAAAGATGCAGGCGTCACGAAGTTTATCGAAGGCATCAAGGCGAAATACGCGGAACTTGAAAAGAAGGTTGTTGCGAAAACGGCGGTTGATCTCGCGATTGCGGACAAGGACGGAAATCGTCTGGTCAGAAGTGAGGAAACCAACCTCGGTGACCTTTGCGCGGACGCGTACCGGAATGTACTCGGCGCGGATATCGCGTTTGTAAACGGCGGCGGTATTCGTGTGGCGATCCCGAAGGGCAATATCACCTACGGACAGGTCATCGCGGTACATCCGTTCGGCAACATGGCGTGCGTAGTAGAAGCGACCGGACAGCAGATCCTCGACGCGTTGGAATTCGGCGCCAGAAACGTGGGTAAGGGTGAAAACGGCGGATTCCTGCAGGTTTCCGGCCTGACCTATACCATCAATTCTCTGATCGAACCATCTATTCAGACCAATGAAGCGGGAGAATTCGTCAAAGTAACCGGCGACTACAGAGTCAGAGACGTCAAGGTTGGCGGCGTGGATCTGGACTTGAATAAGACTTATACGCTTGCTTCCCATAACTATATGCTCAAGAGCGGCGGAGACGGTTTCGTAATGTTTAAGGGCAACAAGCTGCTGCAGGACGAGGTCATGATTGACAATCAGGTTCTCATCAACTATATCCAAAAGAACCTCAACGGTGTCGTTGACGATCAGTACGCGGCGCCGCAGGGCAGAATCAAAATCTTATCCACAGAGCTTTTTGCGCAGGTCAGTGAAAAACTGCAGGTTGCGGAATACGAGTGCAAGTTAACCGCGAAGGCGCAGAAAAAGGCTGTGAAGCTGACTTGGAACGCCTGTGCTGCGGACAGTGTAAAATATCAGGTTTACAAATCCACGAAATCGACTAAGGGCTTTAAGAGAGCCATTACGACAAGCAAAAAAACTTATACGGCAAAGAATCTCACAAAAGGTAAGACCTATTACTTCAAGGTCAGAGCGATCAAGACAATCGGCGGCAAGACGTATTACGGACACTGGTCCAACGTCGCTGCCAAAAAAGCCGCGTAGATCGAAAACAATTACAGCGGCGCTTGTCACCGCGAAAAAACAACGGATCTCCCACGCGGGAGACCCGTTGTTTTTGATTGCGCGCTGAAATTTTGCCCTCTTGTCAAGAACTGCAAAATGTGCTATACTTGCGTTGACAATTACATAAGCGTTTATGTTCTTTCGCCATGCCGCAGCCGTATCGAAGGTTGACTGCGGAGTTGACGAAAGCTAAGATGGAAGCAGGTGCAAGTCCTGTACGGTCCCGCCACTGTAAGAGGGGAGCGCATCTTCCGAATACCACTGGGACGGGCTGCGAGCCGCAGCTGTGAAGTTTTGGGAAGGGGGAATTTGCGTAGAGATCCTTAAGTCAGGAGACATGCGTAAACAATGGGTAACTGCCGCGTCGGATGAGCGCAGCGCAGATGGAAAGAGATTGCGGTAGAAACGGACCGCGGTGAAGCTATGATTTCTTGTAGTTTCCCCGCGGTCTTTGTTTTTTCCGGGAGCTTATGAAACGAAAATGCCGGCGCGGCGACAAGCAAAGCAGGGCATAGCGTCATAACAATCTTTCCTCGCGAAGCATCAGCCATTCAGAACAGAGTTTGGAGGATTATGATGAACAGCAGAACACAGAACAAGAGAATTTTTTATCGCGCGCTTGCGGGGATCAGCCTGTATGTGCCTTGCAAACAGGAGGAAGCGGGAAAACCGGAGCCGCAGATGATGTTGAATGAGCAGGGGGAACGGTTTGTACCGGCGTTTTTTGCCAAGCGCTCTTTGAAAGGGGATTTTGACGAAAAGTCCCTGGTCGAATTTGCCTTCCCGCTGCTGCGGAGTCTTATCGGCGGCCTGCCGCAGAATGTTCGCGGTGTGATGATCGAGCCTTATGATAAGGAGATTTGTTTAGATCGCAGCCATATGGCGGAATATGATTTTTTTATTATGTAGGAAATATCGCTATGCGATATTTCCGGAATAACGACAAAAGCACCTTGCGGAGCGGCGCTCATGGGTGAGCGCCATGTGCGCATAGAAATCTCTGATTTCGTTATGCGCACTTTTGTCCTCAAGGGCAGCGACGATGAGCCGCGTCGGGAGACGGCGGGACGTGTGCGCGCCTAAACTGATGCAAAAAATGACAAAAAGCGACGCGAACGGGCAGCTTCAGGGGGAGCTGCCCGTTCGCGGCTGGCTTCTGTTCAAACTTCTTACAAGTATTTTACGTAAAATTTCATGTCTGCAGGGCAGTATCCGAGCGCAAGATAAAAATTCATGGCGTTCGGATTTGTTTCTTCTGATTGGAACTGCAATCTCTTGCAGCCGCGCATGGAGGCGAATTGCTCTATCAATTCCATAGCGCGCTTCCCGTATCCTTTTCCCCGCGCGTCCGGAAGCAAATACAAGTCATCGAGGATCAGCGCTTTTCCATGCGCCCATACACTGTAGATGGTCATGAGATTCGCGAAACCGACCGGTGTATGGTTTTCTTCAAAAATGATGAGGCTGATGAAGTCCTTTGCCTGTAAGGCCTCAAAAAAAGTGTTTGAAAATTGCTCGTCACTCACCTTGTTCGTATCATTCCATAAATCATGATCCTGAATTTCTTCTTCCATAAACATGCGGTTCAAAGTGATCCAGCAATCTTTGTCGCTTTCGCGGCATAAACGGAAGCTAAACATTGCATATCTCCTTTCTCTGCCGCAGGGACAGTTCATAGCGGGCATTCCCCGAAGGATTGGCTCTTACGCGGCAGCGCTTCTGCCGGAGGGGGAAGGCTGCCGCCGGGCAGGAAACTTACAGGTGGATTTCGCCTTCCGCGAGGATCACAGCGCTGCCGCCGACTTGGATTTGACAAGCGGAAGCGGTGCCGTCTTCACAGCCGTCCGCGCTGCAGTCAGCGTCCAGATGGGTGAGAATCAAGGAAGGACGACCCATTTTTTCGCCCTGGATGATCTTACAGTCATCGCCGTCTTTGACGAAGCCATTGAGGTAGCCGTAGTAGGTCAGCGCGCCGTTGGAAGTACCGGTCGCGGCTTCTTCGTCGATGTCATAGAGCGGCGCGAAGTTTCTCGCGTGGCAGAGCGCGTCATCGGCATCGCCCGCCTTGTCGAGCGTGAACGCGTGAACGCCTGTCACTTCATAGCGCGCGGAGAGCGCAGACAGAGCAGGCATGTCCGGTGCCAACGCCGCAAGGTCAGCAAGGGAAACGAGCGGCAGCATGATGTCCGGCAGACCTGTGGAAATCATCTGCGGCAGCAGCGTAAGTCCCTTGGCAAGCTGTTCGTCGTAGGAGCTGCCCATGACCTTGTATAATTCATCCAAAGCGCTCTTTTGCGTGATTTCACCGATCTTAACCGGAGCCGCCATGTCCATGAGCACGAAGCCGTCCTTACAGGCAATGTTCAGGTCTCCGGCGAGTGTGTGATTCAAATAGGTATCGTTGTCGTGAATGATACCCGCGTGGAGCAGTACCTTGAACGAAGCGATTGTCGCGTGACCGCAAAGGTCAACCTCGGCCGCCGGCGTGAAATAGCGAATTTGAAATTCTTTCTCGCTGAGCCGCTTGATAAAGGCGGTTTCCGAGTAGCGGAGTTCCGCGGCGGTCTTGACCATCAGCGCGTCGGATGGAAAATCGCTGCCGTCCGGAAGCAGGACAACACCGGCGGGATTGCCGCCAAAAATGGTTTCGGTAAA
>Ga0129310_1001753_pt1 | contig 17953 bp, 15 predicted proteins | sample Go1ome_2_FD_94433 | JGI IMG/M metagenome (GOLD analysis project Ga0129310, IMG submission 94433) | Western lowland gorrila individual fecal microbial communities from Wisconsin, USA - Go1022A metagenome | ecosystem: Host-associated > Mammals > Digestive system > Large intestine > Fecal | place...
CGATGCCACCTCTCCCGAAGGGCGAGGTCTTTGCGCTGAAAACTTTACGTTTCCGCAAAAGCTCCCCCCTCGGGGGAGCTGGACGCGAAGCGGACTGAGAGGGTTCACACCTCAAAGCAATGTTTCTTTTAAACGATCAGGCTTACAGGCAGCTCTTGTAAGCAGCCTCAGCACCCTCGGTGCGGATCTTCTCGAGGTCTGCCAGAACAGCGGCCTCCAGACCCTCGATCTTAGTCAGATCCTGATCCCACATCTGGGTGTTGGTCAGCACAGCGTGCACCAGCTGGGCTGCGGTGTCGTCCTTGTGTGCATAGTAGAAGTCCAGAGCCCATGCGTCATCCTGGATCTTGTAGGTGTTGCCGGCGGGGCGCTTGCAGATCAGGCCGTCAGCGGTACGCTCCTGAATGTCGCTGGAATAGAAGGCAATGTAGGCTGCCAGAGACATGGTCAGGCACTTGGGCAGCTGCTTCTGCTCCTCAATGTAAGCCAGGAAGGAAGGCATGTTGCGGGCCTTCCACTTGGAGGTGGAGTTCAGGGAAATGCTCATCAGCTCATGGTTGACGAAGGGATTGTTGAAGCGGTCCTCAACAGCGGAAGCAAACTCTTCCAGATCCTTCTTGTCCAGCGGCAGGGTGGGGATGATCTCCTCGTGCAGCATCTTGTTCATGAAGCCGCGGATGGTGTCGTTGTGCATGCAGTCACGCACGATGTCGAAGCCGGCCAGATATGCGCCCAGAACGAAGCCGGTGTGTGCACCGTTCAGGATGCGGACCTTGCGCTTCTTATAGGGGGTAACATCGGGCACGACCATGACGTTGACGCCGGCCTTCTTGAACGGCAGCTTGTCCTCCAGCTCTGCGGGACCCTCGATGACCCACACGCCGAACACTTCGCCCACGTCCAGAGCGGCATCGTGGTAGCCGTTGGCCTCTTCCATGGCAGCCAGTTCCTTGGGATCGCGGATGCGGCCCGGAACGATGCGGTCCACCAGAGTGGAGCAGAAGGTGTTTGCGTTGTTCATCCAGTCGATGAATGCAGGCTCCAGATTCCAGTCCTTAGCATAGTTGTTGCAGCACTTCTGCAGCTCCTTGCCGTTGTTGTCGATCAGCTCGCAGGACAGGATGGCCAGACCCTTGTCAGCAGCGCCGTTGAATGCCTTGTAGCGCTCGAACAGCACGCGGGTCAGCTTTGCGGGGAAGCTGTTGGGAGGAACCTGATCGAACTGGCTGTCGCCCTGCGTGTAGGCGATGCCGGCCTCAGTGGTGTTGGAAACGATGGTCTCCAGATCGGCAGAACGTGCCAGTTCCAGCACTTCGTCCCACTTGCCGTCGATGTAGGGGCACACACAGTCGGACACGCAGGAGATCACGCGCTTTGCATCGACCTTCTGGCCCTTCTCGCTGCCGCGCAGGTACAGGGTGTACAGGCCCTCCTGCTCGTTGATCCAGTCTGCCATCTGGGGGAAGTTGCCGATGGGCTGCACCAGCTTGACCTTGCCGTTGTAGCCGGCCTTCTCGTTTGCGATGTCATAGAAGTAATCCACGAAAGCACGCAGGAAGTTGCCCTCGCCAAACTGCATGACCTTGACGGGTGCATCCTTCAGGATGTAGCCGTTGTAGCCGGTGCCTTCCAGAACCTTGTAGTTCAAAGTTTCCATCTTGTTGATCTCCTTTATAAACTTGCTTTGCTTATCAGAGAGCCTCTTTGTCTGCCCTCTGCTCCTTACCCTATTTTATGCTGTTGTATACAAATAAGTCAAGGGCTTTGTGCAATATTTTTAGCCCAAAGGTGCCATTTTGGGGCATTTCCAGCGAAAAGCACAATTGTGTGCTAGAAAATTTGTCACTTTTTCAGTTGTATACATGCGCATTTTCCGCTATACTAAAAGTAAGACGAGTTTGCCCGTGCAGGCGGGTGTCCCGTTGTACACAACGTTTGACTATTTTCTAACAAACATCGATCAGAGAAAAGGAGTTATCGACCCATGAAAGCATTTATGGATAAGGACTTCATGCTCCAGTCTGCCACTGCGCAGCATCTGTACCACGACTACGCTGCGGATATGCCTATCTGCGACTACCACTGCCACATCCCTCCCCGTGAGATCTACGAGAACCGCCGCTTTGAGAACATCGCTCAGGTGTGGCTGGGCGGCCGCAACCCGGACGGCAGCTACTTCGGCGACCATTATAAGTGGCGCGTGATGCGTTCCAACGGTGTGCCCGAAGAGTACATCACCGGTGATAAGCCTGACCGCGAGCGCTTCCAGAAGTTTGCAGAGGCTCTGCCCATGGCCATCGGCAACCCGATGTACCACTGGACCAATCTGGAGCTGCATGTGTTCTTCGGCTACGAGGGCGTGCTGAACGGCGATACCGCTGAGGAAGTCTGGAACCTGTGCAACGACAAGCTGCAGCATGATCCCAAGCTGACCGTCCGCGGCCTGATCGAGCAGTCCAACGTGGCCTTCATCGGCACCACCGATGACCCCATCGATGATCTGTACTGGCATAAGAAGATCAAGGAAGATCCCACCATCAAGTTCACTGTGGCTCCTTCCTTCCGTCCCGATAAGGTCATCAACATCAACAAGCCCGGCTTTGCAGAGTACATGGGCAAGCTGGCCGCTGTTGTGGGCAAGGAAAAGCTGGCCTGCATCGACTGCGTGACCGATGCCCTGACCAAGCGCATCGAGTTCTTTGCCGAGATGGGCTGCCGCGCTTCGGACCACGGTCTGGATTACATCCCCTACCGTGAGGCTACTAAGGAAGAGGTCAACGCCATTTACCAGAAGGTGGTGAAGGGCGAGACCTGCACCACCGAAGAGGCTGAGAAGTACCAGACCTATATCCTGATCCATCTGGGCAAGCAGTATCACCGTCTGGGCATTGCCATGCAGATCCACTACAACTGCCTGCGCGGTGTGAACCGCAAGATGAACGCTCTGCTGGGACCCGACACCGGTTATGATATGATCAATACCGCTACCTGCGGCGGCGAGATCGCAAGCCTGCTGAGCGCCCTGAACGACACCGACGAGTGCCCCAAGACCATCATCTACAGCCTGAACCCCGCCGACGACGCACAGATCGGTACCATTCTGGGCTGCTTCCAGAACAGCGAGGTGCCGGGCAAGATCCAGCACGGCTCCGCATGGTGGTTCAACGACCACAAGATCGGCATGGAAGAGCAGATGACCCGTCTGGCAAGTCTGGGCCTGCTGGGCAACTTCGTTGGCATGCTGACCGACAGCCGCAGCTTCCTGAGCTACACCCGTCATGACTACTTCCGCCGCATCCTGTGCAACATCATCGGCCAGTGGGTCGAGGATGGCGAGTATCCCAACGACGAGAAGGCTCTGGAGAAGATCGTCAAGGGCATCTGCTTCGACAACGCAAAGCGCTACTTCAACCTGTAAGAGAAGTGCCTGAACCTGAATAAGGCATAACACAAAGCCCCCGGAACGGATTACCGTTCCGGGGGCTTTTGCGTAAACAGAAGAGCGTTACTTTACAAGGCTGCGCAGCACGACACGCGCAGTGGAAACATCGGAACCAAGCAGGGTGTCGTAGACGTTCAGGACGTCCCGGATGGCCTGCAGGTTGTCCTTGGTCAGGGTGTAGGTCTTGGTGGAGCCGTCCCTGCCGGTAAAGGTGGCGGTGACGCTCTTGGCGGCAAGCCACTCGTTCAGCCAGCTGGTCTCGTCGTCCATATCGAACAGCTCATAGTCGAACCATGCCTTGAGATCGTTGTCGTAGCCGCCATCGAACTGGTCGTCGCAGGTGAAGTCGTAGTAGTTCTTGTCGGTCTCTACCCTAACAGATTTCATGTCCAGCTTTTTATTGCCGAAGTAGGTCATGCCCAGACTGAGATACACGGTGGGGTCGTCGTTGGTGATGAACAGGTAGGGGTACAGGCCGCAGGAGGTCTTTTCCATGCTGGCATCCTCGTAGGGAGAATCGATCTGCCAGCCCTCGGCCTCGCTGTCATAGGTGACAGTGAACTTGGACAGGGCAGAGCGCAGCTGCGCCTCCGACACCGCATTGGTCACAGAAAGCTCTGCCGGGGCAGGCTCGTCCGGAAGGGCGGGGGTCAGGGCAAAGGCGGAGACGCCGCCCATCAGGATGGCGGCGGTGCACAGGCAGGCGGCACCGCGCTTGAACAGTCCGGTCAGTTTCATAAGGGTCTCCTTTCGCTTCACAGAAATGCTTTTTCTCTGTCCAGAGCATACCAGATTTTACGGCCCCTGACAGTAAAACGGCATGAATCGCCCTTCAGATGCATCAGAACGACCGTTCAGATGGTGTGCAGTGCGGATGAAAACGGCTTCTTACACCTGATGGTTTTCCAGCCAGTCGGTCATCTGCTGGGCGATGCCCTTGATGCTGCCCTCCTCAAAGGGGACTTTCAGCCCGGCAGTCTCCAGCAGCTCGGTGTAGCTGGCCGTACCGGCGCGGCGTACAAGGCGCAGATAGCGCTCCCATGCATCCTTGTGGTCGGTCAGGCTCAGCAGGAAGAACTGCAGCGCGGCCATGGTGGACAGGCAGTAGTCGATATAATAGAAGGGGCACTCATAAATGTGCAGCTGGCGCTGCCAGCCTGCGCCCCGGCCATAGAAGGGCAGATTGTCAAAATCGATCCACGGGCGGTATTTCTTTTCCAGCTTGAGCCACTCGGCATTGCGTTCATCGGGGGTCAGGTTCGGATTCTGGTACATGATGTGCTGGAACTCGTCCACTTCGCATCCGTAAGCAAGGAACACAAAACTGTCCTCAGCGTGCAGCAGGGCGTATTTGTCGGTATCCTTGCCAAACAGCAGATGATGCCACGGTGCCGTGAGGAACTCCATGGACATGGAGTGGATCTCGGCACTCTCCATGCCGGGGCATTCCAGATCGGCGGGGATGGCCGGATCACGCTCGGCCACATAGCCCTCAAAGGCATGGCCGCATTCGTGGGTCAGCACGTCCACGTCGCCGGAGGTATTGTTCCAGTTGGCAAAGATGAAGGGGGCCTTGTAGCTGGGCAGGCTGGTCATATAGCCGCCGGACATCTTGCCGGGGCGGCTCTCCACATCGAACAGCTCGTTGTCCTGCATAAAGTCGATGAACTCGGCGGTCTCGGGGCTCAGCTCGTGGTACATGGTGCGGGCGGCATCCATGCGGGCCTTGTAGCCGGGGATGGGCTTGGGGTTGCCGTCCCGGAACAGAATGGGCAGGTCGGTAAAGGCGGGATGAGCGATGCCGGTGCGCTTTGCGCGCAGGGCCATCACCTTCTGCAGCTGAGGCACCACATCGTTTGCGACCTGATCGCGGAATTTCCGGATCTCCTCCGGGCCGTAGCCGATGCGGTTCATGCGGACGTAGGAGAGCTCACTGTAGTCGTGATAGCCCATCACCCGGGCCTGTGCATTCAGGTTCTGGACGATCTGACCGTACAGCTCGTCCAGCTCGGCACGGTGGGCGTCAAAGTAACCGGCCTCGGCTTCGTAGGCGGCACGGCGCACAGCAGGGTTTAGATCCTCTTTGTAGGGGCCCAGCTGGGGGATGGTGAGCTGTTTGCCGTCCAGCTCCACCAGTGCGCCGCCGTAGATCTGCTGGTAGCGGCTCACCAGAGCATTGAACTGCTGCTGCAGCTCCACGGTGCGGTCGTCCATGCTGAGGACGGCGTTCTTCATGCCGGCCACGCAGGTGGTGCCGAATTTTTCGGTCAGGGCATCCACATGGGAATTTGCCAGAAATGCCCGGCTGATCTCCACGCTGGCGTTGGTCACGGCGGGGCCGTTGGCATCAAAGAAGTCCTGCTCGGCCTTCCAGTAAGCGTCGCGGGTGTCGCAGGTGTAGTGGATGTTGGCGAGGTTTGCGGCGGTGTTGTACTCCGCAAAGGCTTCGCTCTGCTCATAGTAGAGCCGGACAAGGGCATCGCCGTCCGGTGCGGCAGCGGCCTTTGCGGCCAGCTCCCTGCACCGGGCCAGCAGGGCATCGATGTCCGGGCGTGTATAGGTCATTTCGTTGAATTTCATCGGGAAACATTCCTTTCCGGGAGAAGACTCCATATTTAAGGTTAAACTCATCTTACCACGTTATGCGGCAAATGAAAAGAGGATACAGGCCAAAACCCGGCAGATGCTATGCACAACTGCTAAAAATTGGTGCTGTGTTTTAGCAAAGTTATCCATTGATATGGTTGCAAGGCCGCAGAAAAAAGACTATAATAAAGCCATCAACAGAGTAAGACCATGTGCGTTAAGTGCCGCATCAACGGGGAGTTGTGCTGTGGACGAAGGTGTACCCGCGGTGCATGGTCTGCATCCCGCTGCTGCATGGACTTGGGTGCAGGCGAGACGGCTTGCGTCCCGCCCGGAAGTGAAAGTTGTTGGATTCACGCCCTCCTTTGTGCGGTTTGTCACAGGGAGGGCGTTTTTGTTTGTGCAGACCGCCCACCCGGTATTCCTTTTGCAAGGAGGACAGTTGATATGAACAACTCGAAAAAATCCGTCCGTACGCTCACCATGCTGGCCCTGCTGGTGGCAATGAGCATCGTGTTCAGCCGGGTGCTGAGCATCTCCACCGGCTTTGTGCGGTTCAATCTGGGCAGCCTGCCGGTGCTGCTGGCAGCGCTGCTGTTCGGCCCGGGAGCAGGCTTTGCCGTGGGCACCGTGGCCGATATGATCGGCGGCGTGCTGGCGGGCTACGCCATCAACCCGCTCATCACGCTGGGCGCGGGTGCCATTGGTCTGGTGGCGGGGCTTGCGTGGCAGAAGCTGCCCCAGCTGCGCACCGGCCTGCGGCTGCAGATCAGCGTGCTGCTGGGACACTTTGTGGGTTCCATGGTCATCACCTCGCTGGCACTGCGCATCTTCTACGGCTACCCATGGGCAACGCTGGCCGTGCGCATCCCCAATGCATTGATCCTGGCTGCGGTGAACACCGTGTTGCTGCGCATCCTGCTGGAAAACCGTGCCCTAATGAAGATGGTGAAGAAATAAGAAAAAACTGTTGGAAATGGTCTCCGCTGCGCTCTGACCATCTTCAGCGGAATCTTTTTTATATTGCAATTCAGGAAAATCTGCGGATTTTCCTGAATTGCCTTTTCCCGGAAGGGGTCGTAAAGGGCAGAGGAAGCTTTCCCAGAAACATCCTCGCCCTCTCAGTCATCGCTACGCGATGCCAGCTGCGCTCCCTTTTGGTTTGAGTCATTTTCCCCCGCGCCGCCGCTTCCAACGGAAGCAGGCGCGGCAGCTGTCGTTTGCGGTTACGACCCCTCTTGTGAAAATGCGTTTGGAGCACTCCGAAGAGCGCGACAAACGCGAAATAAAAATCATAATTCCGCTATTTATGCGCAGCAACGACGACGACCGCCGCCAGTGGCGGAAACAGGGAGGAGTTGTTGGGGCAGCGGCCAGCAAGACGCAAGTGCCGCCCAAGGCACTATGCGGATGCTGGGTGCCGCAACCCATAAGAAGCGGAGCGCATTTTAAATCGTCCGTTCCCGGCATTGCTGCGTCAGCACACATCATTTGCGCGCCACGCGGCGCGCATTATCTTGAATCGAGGCATTACAATGAACTACGAACAGGCAATGGAATACATCCACGCCGTCCAGTGGGCCGGCCACAAGCCCGGCCTGACACGTACCCGCACCCTGCTGGCCGCACTGGGCGACCCGCATAAACAGCTCAGATTTGTGCATGTTGCAGGCACCAACGGCAAGGGCAGCACCGCCGCCATGATGGCGTCCTGCCTGCAGGCCGCAGGCTATCGGGTGGGCCTGTACACCTCGCCCTTCATCAACCGCTTCAACGAGCGCATCCAGATCAACGGAGTGCAGATCCCGGATGAAGAATTGGTGAGACTGGTGGAGCAGGTAAAGCCCGCCGCCGACACCATGGAGGATGTACCCACCGAGTTTGAGATCATCACGGCGCTGGGGATGCTCTATTTTGCCCAGCAGAAATGTGAGATCGTGGTGCTGGAGGTGGGCCTTGGCGGCACGCTGGATTCCACCAACGTCATTGATGCCCTGGAATGCGCAGTCATCACGGCACTGGGGATGGATCATGTGAAGGAGCTTGGCCCTACCCTTGGGGACATTGCTGCCGCCAAGGCGGGGATCATCAAGGAAGGCTGTCCGGTGGTGAGCTACGGCGGTGTGCCGGAAGCAGACGCTGTGATCCGCCGCGTGGCAGCGGAAAAGCACGCCGAGCTGACCGAGGTGGATTTCAGCAGGCTGAAATACGAGGGTGGAAGCCTTGACGCCGTGGAGTTCGACTTTGACGGCCTGACCGATGTGCACCTGCCCCTGATCGGCAGCTACCAGCCCCGGAATGCGGCGCTGGCGGTCACGGCTCTGCGGGTGATGCGTGCCCATGGCTGGAACATTCCGGAAAGCGCCATCCGCACCGGACTGGAAACGGTCAGCTGGCCGGGCCGGTTCGAGCTGCTGCGGCACGCGCCCGCCTTCCTGCTGGACGGCAGCCACAATGCCCATGGAATGCGGGCCACGGTGCAGAGCCTGAAGGACCGTTTCCCGGGGCAGAAGTTTGTTTTTCTGGTCAGCATCATGGCAGACAAGGATGTGGATCAGATGCTGAGCCTGCTGGCTCCGCTGGCCGTGCGGTTCGTCACGGTGGCGGCGCACACGCCCCGGGCAATGCCTGCCGAGGTGCTGGCAGAACACATCCGGGCCTATGGCTGCAGGGCAGAAGCGGCCGACTCCATCGAAGCGGGCGTGGCCCGGGCGGTGGAGCTGGGTGGTGAAGGCCCGGTGTGCGCGCTGGGAACACTGTACTTCTCCGGTGATGTGCGGAAAGCATTTGCGGAACTTGTGAAGGGCTGACGATTTAAAATGGCTCCGCGTGCGCTGCGCCATCATCAGCGGAAAAATTATTTTTAATATTTGCAACTCCGGAAGATCTGCGGATCTTCCGGAGTTGCTTTTTCACGGGAAAGGGCGTAACGGCAAACGGTATTTGCTGACGCTGGCTCCCTGCGGGAGCATTCGCGTCAGCATGAAAATATGCTGTTGCCCTTACGTTTCGTCGCGCAAGCGACTCAAAATTGGCGGAACACAAAAAATCCTTTAGCGGAGCGACTTGGATTTTTTGTATGGAGCCCAACAGCTTTGGGGTCTGAAAGGGGCGAGCAGCCCCTTTCTAACGGGTTGCGGCACCCAGCATCCGCTTCGCGCCTTGAGCAGCACTCGCGTCTTGCTGGCCGCTGCCCCAACAACTCCTCCCTGTTTCCACCTCTGGCGGCGGTCGTCGTTGTTGCATTGCGGGGTGGGTGGAGTCCAGAGGCAGGGAGGGGGGACTCGACCCCCCCTCCCTGCCTCTGGCCCAGCGGAGCGTCCCCGGCGGCGATGATTTTTATAAAAGCTATGAAGCCTGTCCCACGCGACCGCTCTCTGCACAAGAAGCAACTTTTTCTGTGAAAAAGCAAACAAGCCAACTCCGCAGGGCTGGCTTGTTTGCAATAAAAAAATAATTTTCCGCTGAAAATGCCCAGAGTGAAACGGAGGGCATTCAAATGGTTAGGCCTGCGATAGCACAGACAAAAAGAAAAAGCGGTGACTCGTGCAGGTTGAGTCATCGCTTTTCTTGCCCCTTGCGGGGCAGGCAGGGTAAATGATAAGAAGGTAAATGAAGAAAATAGCAAAAATAAGGAACAAAGCGCGATAGTGAGCGAAAAACCGCTCTGAGAAGTCCATGTATCCAACGATGCGGCTTTGTTGGATACAACATACCACTTTTCAAATAAAAATACAAGCCCTTTTTTTGATTTTTCACCAAAAGACGTCCGAAAAAACTTATTTTTGGAGGAACGCACAAATTTAACGAAAAGTTCCCGGCAAACTGACGAACAAGCCCAAAAAGCAGCAGAAACACCCCGGATGCCGCGCAAAAAACACACAGGATACGACAGTTCTTTACAAGCGTCGGCCTGTGTGTTATGATGGATACATTCAATGGGGAGTCTGCCCTGTGTGCGGCAGACGGCGTGCGGGGGAAAAGAGGTCCGGCACGGGGAAAGGAGCATATCAATGGAAAATCAGACGGTGAGCGGAACAAAAAAGCCGCTCTTCGGAGGGCGGAAGCCGCTGTTCACACAAAAGGAACTGCTGCTGCTGACCGGCCCGCTGCTGGTGGAGCAGCTGCTGGAAGTGACCGTCGGCATGGCCGATACCATGATGGTGTCCCGCTGCGGCGAGGCGGCTATTTCGGGCGTCAGCCTTGTGGACATGATCAACAACCTTATCATCGTGCTGTTTGCGGCGCTGGCCACCGGCGGCGCGGTGGTGGTGAGCCAGTTTCTGGGCGCACGGGAGCAGAAGAGTGCCAACGAGAGCTCCGGCCAGCTGATCCTGCTCAGCGGTCTGTTCGGGCTGCTGGTGGGCGCATTCTGCTTCGTTCTGGCCCGGCCCATGATCCGGCTGTTTTACGGTGCTATTGATGCCGATGTGCTGGACGCCAGCGTGCTGTACCTGCGCATCATCGCCATCAGCTATCCGTTTCTGGCACTGTATAACGGCGGCGCGGCACTGTTCCGCAGCATGGGCAACTCCAAGATCTCCATGCAGATCAGCTTTTTGATGAACGTTATCAATATTGTGGGCAATGCAGTGTGCATCTTCGGCCTGAAAATGGGCGTGGACGGCGTTGCATGGCCCAGCGTGGTGTCCCGCGTGGTGGCAGCGTTCCTCATCTTGCGCAGATGCTACCAGAAGGGCAACGCCATCACGGTGCCCAAGACCACCCGTCTGGACGCAAGGATGACCCGGCGCATTCTGGGCATCGGCATCCCCTCTGCATTCGAGAACAGCCTGTTCGAGGCCGGACGCATTCTGGTGGTGAGCATGATCTCCACCTTCGGTACGGTGCAGATCGCGGCTAACGCGGTGGCAAACAATCTGGACGGCATGGGCGTCATCCCCGGCAAGGCCCTCAGCCTTGCCATGATCACGGTGGTGGGCCGCTGTGTGGGCGCAGGAGACAACGAGCAGGCGGTCTACTACACCCGCAAGCTCTCCCTGTGGTCCTACATTGCAATGGGCCTTTCCAACGGTGCCATCCTGCTGCTTTTGCATAAGCTCATCGGCATCTATGCGCTGTCCGGTGAGACAATGGTGCTTTCCGAGACGCTGGTGCGCATCCACGCGGCTTTTGCCATCCTGCTGTGGACCCTGTCCTTTGTGCTGCCCAACGCCCTGCGCGCCGCCAATGACGTGAAATTCACCATGCTCGTGTCCATTCTGAGCATGGCCGTGTGGCGGCTTGGCTTCAGCTATCTGCTCTGCGTGCGGATGGGCTGGGGTGCCGTGGGCGTATGGATCGCCATGATCATCGACTGGGTGTGCCGCGTCACCTGCTTTGTCATCCGCTTCCGCAGCGGTGTATGGAAGAACAAATATCACGCATAACATAAAGGAGTACAGCATGAAACTGATCAGCTGGAATGTCAACGGTCTGCGCGCCTGCCTGACCCACGGCTTTGCCGAGAGCTTTGCGCAGCTGGATGCCGATATCTTTTCGGTGCAGGAGACCAAGATGCAGCCGGGACAGGCAGATTTTGCCCCGGAGGGCTACACGGAGTACACCTATTCCGCAGAGAAAAAGGGCTACTCCGGCACGGCCTGCTGGTGCCGTGAGCAGCCGCTGGCCGTGACCACCGGCATCGGTATCGAGGAGCACGACCACGAGGGCCGGGTACTGACGCTGGAATATCCGGCGTTCTGGCTGGTCAACTGTTACACACCCAACAGTCAGGACGGGCTGAAGCGTCTGGACTACCGCATGGAATGGGAGAACGCCTTCCGCGCCTACCTGCTGGCACTGGATGCGAGAAAGCCGGTGATCCTGTGCGGGGACCTGAACGTGGCCCATACGGAGATCGACATCAAAAATGCAAAGACCAACCGCATGAGCGCAGGCTTTACCGATCAGGAACGCGGAAAAATGACTGAGCTGCTGGATGCCGGTTTTGCCGACAGCTTCCGTGTGCTGCACCCGGACGAGGTGAAGTACAGCTGGTGGAGCTACCGCTTCCATGCCCGGGAAAAGAACGCGGGCTGGCGCATCGACTACTTTATCGTATCCCGCCGCATCGCCGACAGGATCCGGGCGGCAGAGATCCACAACGAGATCTTCGGCTCGGACCACTGCCCGGTGGAGCTGGACATTGACCTGTAACCTGTAAAAAACGCCTGCTCTCCCAGAAAGAGCAGGGAAAAGGAGACTCTATGTTCAAAGGCTATCTGCTGGTATTTTTCGTTTCCATGGTGCCGCTCATTGAACTGCGCGGTGCCATCCCCATCGGGCTTGGCATGGGCCTGCCCATCCTGCCTACCTATCTGGTGTGCGTGGTGGGCAACATGATCCCGGTGCCGTTCATCTATCTGTTTGCACGCAAATTCCTGATCTGGGGCTACCATAAGCCCCTTATCGGGCCCATCTGCAAGTTCTGCATCGTCAAAGGCGAAAAAGGCGGCCGCGCACTGGAAGCAAAGGCAGGCCGCGGCCTTGTGGTGGCGCTGCTGCTGTTCGTGGGTATCCCGCTGCCGGGCACCGGCGCGTGGACCGGGACGCTGGCAGGCTCGATCCTGGATATGAAGTTCAAGGACGTGGTCAAGGCCTGTATGGGCGGCGTGCTGCTGGCGGGCGTCATCATGGGTCTGGCCAGCGCTGGCCTGCTGGGTGCGCTGAGCACCCTGTTTTCGGTGGGCTGAGGAAAAAAGACTGTGTTCCGGCAAAGAACAACAATTGACAATGGCATTTTGCCGCCGAGTATGCTAAAATAAAAAAGTGTTTTGGAACCGGCGGCGCAAAGCTGCCGGACGGAAAGGAACGATAAGATCATGGATCAGGCACTGAATCAGAAAATCGACGCATATATTGCGCAAAACAAGGAACAGCTGCTGAAGGATATCGCCGCACTGGTGGCAGTCAACAGCGTAGAGGGCACCCCGGAAGAGGGTGCACCCTTCGGCGCAGGCCCCCGTGCAGCGCTGGACAAGACGCTGGAACTGGCTGCGGGCATGGGCTTTGCCACCCGCAACTGCGAAAACTACATCGGCTATGCAGAGCTGGCTGGCAAGGACCCTGAAAAGTATCTGGCGACCATCTGCCATGTGGACGTGGTGCCCGTGGGCAATGGCTGGACGGCCGACCCCTTCACCATGCGCATTCAGGACGGCTGGCTGCTGGGCCGCGGCGTTGCCGACGATAAGGGCCCCATGGTGGCTACCCTGTATGCCCTGAAGTTCCTCAAGGAGCAGGGCTATGAGCTGCGCTACCCCATCCGCGCACTGGCAGGCACCAACGAGGAGACCCACATGCAGGATGTGGACTACTACCTCAAAAACTACCCGGCTCCGGTGTTCTGCTTCACCCCGGATGCCGAGTTCCCGGTGTGCAACGGCGAGAAGGGCCAGTTCGGTGCCAAGATCGTCAGCCCGGTGTGCAACGGCGTCATCGTGGAGATCGAGGGCGGCGTGGCAAACAATGCCGTGCCCGACCGTGCAAGTGCACTGGTCAAGACCGATATCTCCAAGCTGAAGAATGCCCCCAACATCACGCTGGAACCGGAAGGCGACGGCGTGCGCATCCGCGGCTGGGGCAAGTCCGGCCACGCAGCCATGCCGCAGGGCACCGTGAATGCCATTGGTCTGGTGGTGAACTACCTGCTGGACAATGGCCTGTGCAATGAGACCGAGCGCACCTATCTGGAGGCTGTGCGCAAGCTGCACGCTTCCACTGCCGGTGAGGGTCTGGGCATCAACTGCGCCGATGGCCCCTTTGGCCCGCTGACTGTGATCGGCGGCCGCATCTACATGGAAGATGGCCGCATTTTCCAGACCATGGACAGCCGCTTCCCCACCTGCACCAACGGCAAAAAGATGACCGAGCAGATCCGTGCCGCACTGGGCGACGGCGCTGAGCTGCGCGATGTGACCGTTGCCGAGCCCTTCTATATTGAAGCCGACAGCCCCGCCATTCTGGCCTGCATCAACACCTACAACGAAGTGACCGGCGAGAACGCCAAGCCCTTCACCATGGGCGGCGGCACCTATGCCCGCCACTTCCCCTATGCTGTCAGCTTCGGCCCCGAGCATGTGGATCTGCCGCTGCCGGAATTCGGCGGCCCGATGCACGGTGCAAACGAAGCTGCACCCATCGACAAGCTGCTGGAAGCCGTGAAGATCTATATCATCGCGCTGCTGCGCCTTGAGGAGATCGACTTCTGATGCAGCCGATGAATGTGCTCGTCATCGATGGGCAGGGCGGTGGCCTTGGCAAACAGCTGGTGGCAGCCCTGAGCACGCAGTGCCCGGAGATCCGGCTCACTGCGGTGGGCACCAACAGTCTGGCGGCAAACGCCATGCGCAAGGCCGGTGCCCCGCGTGCCGCCACCGGCGAGAATGCAGTGGCGGTGAACTGCCGCAGCGCGGATATCATCGTGGGGCCCATCGGCATTGTTATTGCGGATGCACTGCTGGGCGAGATCACGCCTGCCATGGCCACGGCCGTGTGCCAGAGCCATGCGATGCGGGTGCTTATCCCGGTGAACCACTGCGAAAACTATATCGTGGGTGTGCCGGAGCAGCCCATCAGCGATCTTGTGGCCGCTGCGGTGCAGAAGGTGAAAGTCCTCTGCGCCGGGGAAGGCTGCGGAGAACGGAAATAAAAAAGAACGCCCTTCCGATACAATGCATCGTATCGGAAGGGCGTTTTGCTGTCTAACCCTCTCAGTCAACGCCTGACGGCGTTGCCAGCTCTCCCGAAGGGCGAGCTTTTGGCGCGTTACGGCCAGATGCATAAAGCTCCCCCTTTTCGGGGGAGCTGTCGAGCGTATGCGAGACTGAGAGGGTTTCCTTACGACTTCTGCCGTGCGGCGATCTGCGCTGCCGTGGGCGGGGTGTCGCCCTGCGCAGCGTTTTCCAGTGCGCCGAGACGGCGGTCCAGATCGGTCAGGCGCTGGGCTACGATATCCGGCAGATCCTGCTGATCCAGATCGTCCGCCGGGTTCACGGCCTTGTTGTTGATGCGCACCACCTCGGCGGGCACGCCCACAGCGGTGCAGTTGGCGGGCAGATTGCGCAGCACCACGCTGCCTGCGCCGATGCGGGAGTTGTCTCCGATATACACCGGGCCAAGGACCTTGGTGCCTGCACCGATCAGCACGTTGTTGCCCAGAGTGGGGTGGCGCTTGCCGGTGTCCTTGCCGGTGCCGCCCAGAGTGACACCGTGGTAGATGGTGCAGTTGTCCCCGATCTCACAGGTCTCACCGAACACGATGCCCATGCCGTGATCGATGAACAGGCATCTGCCGATGGTGGCACCGGGGTGGATCTCGATGCCAGTGCGGCGGCGTCCGTGCTGGCTGACCCAGCGGGCAAGGAAAAAGCGCTTATGCCGGTACAGCCAGTGCGCAATGCGGTGATACACCAGAATGTGAAAGCCCGGATACAGCAAAATGACCTCCAGCACGTTGCGTGCAGCGGGGTCCTTGCGCTGGATGTTCCGAGCGTCCTCCAACAAACCCATGGGAAAACCCTCTCTTTCCTGATTCCGATGAAGCTGCTCTGAATAAAAATCACGCCTCTGCCATGAAAACAGCCTCTGACTCTTTTGACCATATTATAATAGCACACCCGGACGGGAATGTACAGCAATATGCTAGGAATTGACGTGACTAACCTTGAATCTGGCGGGGAAAAACTGCTTTTGGGTAGAGTAGCTAAAATTCCGGGAGGGAAGCGGCAAACCTTTTTGCAACAAAATATATGCGGAAGCATTGACACATTTCGCGCTTCTATGCTAAAATATTATGAAAAGATTCCAGACTTATAAAAGGAGACAGCACCATGCAGAAAAGCGCGATGTGCACCAAACTGAACAAGCAGTTCGCATCCGGTTTTGCCGTGGGTTCGTTGTTTCCTTTTTTTGTAGAATGAGCTTTTCCCTTTGCGGGGAAAAGTTTTTTTTTGCCCGTAAGTCGGAAAGCCGAACCAGACAAACGCAAATCAGGAGGGAACTGCGATGCTGCTTGTAAATGCTGTGAACACCGAAGGAAGACCGCTTGAGATTTTTGTAAAGGACGGCAGGATCGCTGCTGTAGGTCAGGAGCTGGAAGCACTGGCCGGGGAGAACGAGACGGTCATTGATGCCGGAGGGCTGACCGTGCTGCCCGCCTTTGTGGACCTGCACTGCCACTGGCGCACCCCGGGCTTTGAGTACAAGGAGGACATCGAGACCGGCAGCCGCGCCGCAGCCGCCGGCGGCTACACCTTCGTGAACCTGATGCCCAACACAAAGCCGGTCTGCTCTTCTGCGGCACAGGCCATGATGGTGGAACAGAAAGCCGCCGAGGTGGGCCTGTGCGATGTGAACCAGACTGTCTCCATCACCGAGAACTTTGACGGTGTGAGCATCGACCACCTCAAGACCCTGCCTGCCGGTGTGAAGTTCATCACCGAGGATGGCCACGGCGTGCAGGACAATGCCACCATGGCAAAGGCTTTCGCCATCTGCACCCAGAAGGACATCACCGTGATGAGCCACGCCGAGGATATGGAGATCAGCCCGTGGGACTACCGTCTGGCTGAGGACATCGAGACGGTGCGCAACTGCTGGCTGAGCGAATACTACCAGACCAAGCTGCACATGTGCCACGTGTCCACCCGCGGTGCGCTGGATGCCATCCAGATGGCAAAGCTGCGGGGTGCACCCGTCACCTGCGAGGTGACCCCGCACCACCTGTGGTTCACCAATGATACCTGCGATTACCGTGTGAACCCGCCCATCCGCACCGCCGACGATGTGCAGGCGCTGGTGGACGGCATCCGCACCGGCATCGTGGACGCCATTGCCACCGACCATGCGCCCCACTCCGAAGAGGACAAGCTGAAGGGCATGGCCGGTATGGTGGGCAGCGAGACCGCTTTCGGCGTCTGCTACACCAAGCTCTGCAAGCAGGAAGGCCTGCCGCTGGAAGTGCTGGTGCACCTGATGAGCACCCGCCCCGCCGAGATCCTGGGCCTTGCCAAGGGTCAGCTGGAGCCGGGCTACGATGCGGACTTTGTGCTGGTGGATCTGGATACCCCCTACACCGTGGACAAGGACAAGCTGCATTCCAAATCTCACAACACCCCGTTTGACGGTGCCCAGCTGTTTGGTAAGGTCTGCGCCACCATCAAGGGCGGCAAGCTGACCTATCAGGCAGAGGAGTAAGAGCATAGTTACAATTCATTTTCTATAAATACGACTTACAGGAGGAACACCCAAATGACGAACATGGACAAACTGTACGAAGCTGTGGAAGCCCGCGGCCCGGTGTGCGTGGGTCTGGACACCGACTTCAGCTACCTGCCCGCCGATTTTGTGGACAGCACCCTGTCCCGCGGCGAAAACATCGTGCGCTTTAACAAGAAGCTCATTGACGCCACCAAGGCCGTGGCAGGCTGCTACAAGGTGCAGATCGCTTACTACGAGTCTCTGGGTCTTGAGGGCATGAAGGCCTATGCCGACACCCTGAAGGCGGTGCGCGAGGCAGGTGTGCCGGTGATCGCCGACATCAAGCGCGGCGACATTGCCAAGACCGCCGAGATGTACGCCATGGGTCACTTTACCGGCGATTTCGAGAGCGATTTCGTCACGCTGGCACCCTATATGGGTCTGGACTCCATCAGCCCCTACCTGCCCTACGCCGAAAAGCAGGGCAAGGGCATGTTCGTGCTCTGCCGCACCTCCAACGGCGGTGCCAAGGACTTTGAGTACGAGAAGCTGGCCGACGGCCGCCACGTCTACGATCTGGTGGGCGACAAGCTGAACGCTCTGGGCAAGGACTACATGGGCGAGCACGGCTACTCCTCCATCGGTCTGGTCATCGGCGGCACCCACATCGAGGAGGCCACCGAGATCCGTGCAAAGTATCAGGACAGCTTCTTCCTGATCCCC
>Ga0129310_1001759_pt1 | contig 17910 bp, 13 predicted proteins | sample Go1ome_2_FD_94433 | JGI IMG/M metagenome (GOLD analysis project Ga0129310, IMG submission 94433) | Western lowland gorrila individual fecal microbial communities from Wisconsin, USA - Go1022A metagenome | ecosystem: Host-associated > Mammals > Digestive system > Large intestine > Fecal | place...
AATCTAACAAAGCTTATGTCACATTATCGACAGACCCCAAGTCTATTTCCAACAAGCAGACAGGTCTGGGTGTCACATATTCCCGTGTAAAACAGGTCAGAGATTATTTTCTGGATAAGACATACCGCAAGGAATCGGGACGCAGTATGTTCTATGAAGTGTCCACGGAAGTCATGGAAGAGGTGGAGAGCCAGCTGGGAGAACTGAACGGCGAGGCTTTTCAGACGACTATGACGGATTTCTGGACTGCGATTCAGGAACTGGCCAAGGATCCCAGCAGTTCTGTAACACAGGGCATGCTGGTGCAGAGAGCGGCGGAATTCGTACAGAGAGCCGGAGCCGTATACAGCGGACTGAGTTCCTACCAGAACAACCTGAACACACAGATTAAGCAGAATGTAGATAAAATCAATAAATACGGCAATCAGTTGCTGACTTTAAATGATCAGATCCGCGCAGTGGAATGCGGTGGCATTGAGCATGCCAATGACCTGAGGGATGCGAGAAACCAGATTCTGGATGAACTGGCGGAACTGGCCAATATAAGCTTTTCGGAAGACAGATACGGAAGCGTATCCGTGAAGATCGAAGGCGTTGATTTCGTGAAGGACGGCACCTGTTACGAGATGGCCATGAAGACGGATGAGACTACGGGATTCTATACACCGTTCTGGCCACAGGACGCTACATACACGGTGAGGGGCGATGGCACCAGAGATTACAATATTGACGGAGCAGAGGTATTTGACCTTTCTATTGAAATCTCTTCCGATTTCGGTACGGATGTCGGCGGACTGAAAGCCATGCTTCTGGCAAGAGGAGATCACAGAGCCAATTACACGGATCTGGCCGAAGAAAAATATGACGGGGTATCCCAGTCCGTTGTCATGAACATCCAGGCAGAATTCGACCAGATGATCCACAACGTGGTGACGAAGGTGAATGACATTCTGGCGGAGGCAGCAGGAGTGCAGACCGGGGATCTGACACTGGCAGATGGCACGGTATTGAAAAATGCCCGTTATTGCACTGTGGATCCGGACGGATACATGCGTATGGATGACGGTAGTCCGATCCAGATGTTCAGTAAAGTCATCTCGGACGGATATGAGAAGATAACGGCTACGGCAGAGGACGGAACCACGGCAGAATATTGGGTGATGAAGGAAGAGGATCCGGAACACTCTGAGACCCTTTACGATATCAGCAATCTGCAGGTGAATCAGACCTTAATGCAGGAGCCTTCCAGACTGGGCTTTCGTCTGCCGGACGGTTCCGAGGATAAGGCGACGGCAGAGGCCCTGAAAGCAGCGTTTACCGAGGAAGCGTATACGCTGAACCCTAACGTACAGAAGAAAACTACTTTCGTAGATTATTATACCGATCTGGTATCTCAGGTATCCAACTCCGGTTATGTATTCCGGAGTATCTATGAGAATCAGGTCACCACTGTGGAAGCCACCCAGAGTGCCAGAGAGCAGGTCATCGGTGTTTCCACGGACGAGGAACTGTCCAACATGATCAAGTTCCAGAACGCATACAACGCATCCAGCCGTTATATCAACGTGGTCAGCGAGATGCTGGAACACATTCTTTCCACGCTGGGTGTGTAATGCGTAAGAAATAGGAGGTAAGGTATGCCCTCACAGTTTTTTGGATTAAATATTGCATATACGGGACTTCTGGCCAGCAATGCTGCCATGAATACCACTTCCAATAATATCGCCAATGTACAGACGGAAGGCTACAGCAGACAACAGGTGACACAGCAGGCCGCCAATGCGCTTCGGGTGTTCCAGACCTATGGCTGTGCCGGGGCCGGAGTAGAGACTCTGGCCATTGAGCGCGTCCGGGATGAATTCTATGACGGAAGATATTGGGATAACAATGCACTGCTTGGCGAATATGACATGAAACAGTATTACATGCAGCAGCTGGAGACGTATTTTGATGATGACGGTAAGAGTACCGGGTTCAAGACGAACTTCGATCAGCTGATGATCACCGGACTGCAGGCACTCCTGAAGGATCCCAACAGTGCCACTGCGAAATCCCAGTTCGTGGGATATGCCGGAGCGCTGACAGATTATTTCAATGGCATGGCGGGTAATCTGGAAAAAGTACAGAAGGATATCAATCAGGAGATTAAACTGAAAGTGGATCAGATCAATTCTATTGCAGGAGAGATCGCCACTTTGAACAAACAGATCAATACCATCGAACTGACCGGAACTACAGCCAACGAACTGCGTGACCGCAGAACTCTGCTGGTGGACGAACTGTCTAAGATCGTGGATGTGGAAGTCAGGGAGACTGCCATTGTGGATGCCAATAACGAGGACCGTGAGACAGGAGCCAACAGATATCTGGTTAAGATCGCCGGCGGACAGACACTGGTGGATGGCAGCGATTACAACGGACTGGAATGTGTTGCCAGAACTTCTTATGAAAAAGTCAATCAGACAGATATCGACGGACTCTACGAGATCCGTTGGGCAGACGGACAGAGATTCAATCTGTACAATGCGTCCATGGGTGGAGATCTGGCCGGATTGATACAGATGAGAGATGGTAATAACGGTGAGAATTTCACTGGACAGGTGACAGCTACCGGCACGACAACCGTAGACGGCAAGACACATGATACCGTAACGATAAAAGTGACGAAAGCATATCTGCAGGATCTGAATGAATGTAATCTGTCCGAACAGGGCGGCATTATAGATCTAGGCAATCAGGAGTTCTACTATGATTCCTGGGAATATACCTGCGAATACGATGGAAACGGGGAAGCAACCTACACTTACACATTTACGTTATCCGACAGTGAGAAGAATCCCCGCGGTGTCACGAATGACCGTATCGGGAAGAAGGCAGAGATCGGCACCGGCCTGTCTTATCAGGGAATTCCCTATTATATGAGCCAGATGAACGAGTGGATCCGCACCTTTTCCCAGAAGTTCAACGATATTCTGACCTCCGGATACAGCGGAAGCGGTACCCCCGGAGTGAAGATATTTACGGGAAATAAAGCTACGGGTGGAGAACAGTTCTTCTTAAATGATGAAACCAAGAGATACGACAAGCAGGAGAAGACCAACAGTACAGTCACGGTGAAAGTGAATGACGACAGCTATTATCGCCTGACGGCAAAGAATTTCGACATTCTGGATGCCATGGAGCAGGATCCGGGCATGCTGGCCAACCGCTACAATGCGGCAGACGGTGTGGAACAGAATGACCTGTTGAACGATCTGAAGGATCTGGCGACCGATAAGAGCAAGATGAGCTTCCGCGGCAACAGTGCCTCCGAGTTTTTACAGTGTATTTTGTCAGATGTGGCGTTGAATGCATCCCGGGCCAATACTTTTTATGCAAGCTTTAAGGATATATCCGGTACCATTGACAATCAGAGACTCTCCATCTCCGGCGTGGACGAAGATGAAGAAGCCGTAAATCTGGTAAAATACCAGAACGGATACAATCTGGCTTCCAAGATGATCCAGACATTGACGGAGATTTATGACAGACTGATTCTGGAGACCGGAGTCTAGTATGAAAAGAACTTCTAGTCACTCAGCGCAAAGGCGCTTTCGTGAAGAAGTTCTAAGTTTCATACAGGAAAAAGCATAAATGCTTTTTCAGTTTGATTGCAATAATGGTATGGAATTCTAGAGAGAGAAAGGACAAGGATCAAAATGCGAATTACGAACAAGATCATGCAGCGTAATAATCTGTCCAATATCAATACAAATAAAGTATATCAGGATAAGCTGAGTACCCAGATGTCCACCCAGAAGAAGGTCAGCCGTCCTTCCGACGATCCTGTGGTTTCCATCCGTGCCCTGCGCCTGCGCAGTAATGTAACGGAAGTGACACAGTACTACAGCAAGAATATCCCGGATGCGGAGAGCTGGCTGAGTGTGACAGAGGATGCCCTGAAAAATCTGACGGAGATCATGACCAATATGATCAGGCAGTGTACCAAAGGCTCCAACGGAGATCTGAAGTCGGAAGACCGCCAGATCATCTTAGAGCAGCTGAAGGCTCTGGGGGAAGAGGTATATAGCACCGGAGATGCCGACTATGCGGGACGTTATGTGTTCACCGGCTATCGTACCGACACTTCCTTAAGCTTTGACAAGGAATACAATACCGAATATAAGATCACAGAGCAGCTGGACAATAGTTCCATTACCCAGATGACCAAGATAAATCCCGGAAAACTGCTGGATATTACCGCGGCCAATTATAACGATGCCGATTACAAGGATATTACGGAACAGGATATCAGTTCCACAGAGGTATATCGTATTCAGCTGGCATATGATGACTGTATGGAAGGTGCGACACCCTCCATTACTTTCCAGGAGAAGCAGGCAGACGGCAGTTATAAAGAAGTGACCTGGCCGGATGCCAACGGCGGCAATCCGCAGATTAAGGAATTCACCTCTGCGGAGGATCCCTACAGTCAGCTGGGGGATGATGATATTTTCTACGTGCGGGATACCGGTGAACTGTTGCTGGGCAAGAACAGCTATGACAAACTGATGGCCTGCAAGGACGATCCCACCACCTCCGGCACGAACGAAGGCGAGATCCGTGTGACCTATCAGAAGAACCACTGGGTGAAGGGAGATCTGCGGCCGGAGCACTATTTTGCCTGCAGCAGTACAGATGCAGACGGAAAAGTAACAGATTATAACCAGTCTTATCTCGATGGTACTTCCGAAAAACAGGTTATCGAATATGATGTGGGATTCAACCAGACGATCCGTGTGAATTCCACCGCGGACGAGTGCTTCCAGCACGGTATCGGCCGTGCCGTAGATGATCTGGTACAGGCCATGCAGGATGTGATCGATCTGGAGACCGTGAAGAGCAAAATCGAGGGACTGCAGGAGACGGCTACCGGAGATGATGCGGATATTCTCACCAAGCAGATGGAAGCTGTAGAGAAAGCGCTGACCCTGTCCAAGGACAAATGTCAGAAACTGTTTGAAAGCGGCATTACCACCTTCCAGGGCTATCTGGATGATGCAAACCTGTGTATCACAAACTGTGGTACCAGAAGCAGCAAGCTGGAACTGATCGACAACCGTATGAAGAGCCAGAAGACCACCTTTGAGACTCTGAAGAGTGAAAATGAGGATATCGATATCACCGAGACGGCCATTGACTTAAAGAGCGCCGAGATGACCTATGAGGCAGCACTGATGGCTACCGGTAAGGTAATGCAGACCACCTTGCTTAATTTTATCTAGGAGGAACTCTATGAAAATAAATACTAAATTTTTCGGAGAAGTTGAGATTGCGGAAGATAAGATCATCACCTTTGACAAGGGAATTATCGGATTCCCGGAGTTGAAGCATTTTACCATGCTTCACGATGAGGAAAAGGGAAGCAATGTGGGAATCCGCTATTTACAGTCTCTGGAAGAGCCGGGATTCGCCATGCCGGTCATGGATCCTCTGTTAGTCAATCCGCAGTATGATCCGGAAGTGGATGATGAACTGCTTAACGGTGTCGGCAACCTGACACCGGAGAATATTCTGGTCATGGTCACTGTGACCGTACCCGCTGACCTGACGAAGATGACTGTGAATCTGCAGGGACCGTTTGTCATCAATGTGGAAGAACGCAAGGCTTGTCAGATCATCCTCGAGGGAGAGAAATACCCGGTAAGATTCCCGGTATACGATATCCTGAAATCCGGAAAGGCGGGTGAGTAAGATGCTGGCATTGTCTCGTAAGAAGAACGAAGCAATCGTCATTAACAATGACATCGAGATCACCGTCCTGGAAGTCAAAGGCGATCAGGTCAAGATCGGCATCACCGCTCCCAAGGAAGTACCCATCTACCGCAAGGAAGTCTACCTCCAGATCCAGGAAGCCAACAAGGCCGCCGTGGATGCCGAAGGTATGGCAGCGTTGAAGAATCTGTTGGGGTAAAATGAAATAAAATTAGGAAATCAGGCATAGGAGGTGCAAAATTTTGCATCTCCTATTAATTTTTCAGAAGGATTTACCGATACAATCCTTAGAGAAGCAAGGTCATGCGCCCACGGAAGGCGCATATATATCACACGGAGGTGACCATTATGACCATAGAACCAATTTCCAGTGTAATGACAGTACAGGCACAGAATACTGCCGCTGCCAGGAACACTGTAACAAAAGTAACCACTGAGGAGAATCCCGCAGAGTACAATCCTGCCAATGTAAATGCAGCAGACAAGATCGACCAGACCACATCTGTTGTTGAAAATGCGCAGGTGAAGGATCAGAACAACACATCTGCAGACGCCAACAATGACCAGCAACAGCAGGTGACCAATGAGCAGATCAAAAAAGCGGTAGAGAAAATGAATAAGAACATGATGGCTCATTCAGAAGCTGTCTTCGGCATTCATGAGGCAACCAACCGCGTAACCATCAAGATCATAGATAAGGATACCAAGAAGGTCATTAAGGAACTTCCCCCTGAGAAGACTCTGGACATGATCGCCAAAGTCTGGGAGATGGCGGGTATTCTGGTGGACGAGAAGAGATAGGAGGATACCGACATGGCATCATCAACAATGAGACTGACCGGACTGATGTCCGGCATGGACACAGAGAGCATTATCCAGCAGCTGGTAGCTGCGAAGCAGACCAAGGTGGACGATGCGAAGAAGGCACAGACCAAGCTGGAATGGAAACAGACTGCATGGAAGGATCTGAATACCAAGCTCAAGAACCTGCAGTCCAAATATCTTAGCAGCATGCGTTTCTCCACTGCATATACGAAGAAGACCACGAAGGTATCCAATAGCAGTGCAGTAAGCGTTATTACCGGAGAAGATGCGGTAAAGGGCGTGCAGTCCCTGAAGATCAATAAGCTGGCGAAGACCGGATATCTGACCGGCGCAGAACTCAAGGGAACAGACGGCAGCCTGACGGCAGCTTCCAAGGTCAGTGATATTGAGGGATTTCAGACAGGCGGTACTTTCAACATTACTTCCGGCTCCAAGAGCGTGGATGTGACAGTTACGGAAGATACCACGATCTCCGATGTGCTGAACAAATTAAAAGAAGCAGGCGTAAATGCTAATTTTGATGCGAAGAACCAGAGATTTTTCGTCGGTGCGTCCGCATCCGGACTTGACAACGATTTCAGTATTACAGCTTCCGACAGTGCCGGAGATTCTGTATTGTCCGCCCTTGGCTTGAAGACCAAAATAGGTACCGGCGAAGGCGAAGACAGCGCAAGCTATGAAAAATATGCAGCACTGGCAAAATTTTATGTAGATGGTGATAAAACCGCAACACTTGCCAATATTGATGCTGACGGCAGAATCACAAATTCCATCAATTCCCGGGTGAACAGCTATCTGGAGCAGTACAAATCCCTGCTTTCCTCCAGGGACAGCGCACAGAGCAAGATTGATGAGATCAATGACAAATATAAGGATTCGAAGCTGGAATCCTTAGAATATTATGCAACAGCACTGTCTGAGAAACAGGAAGCCAAGACCAAACTGGAAGAAGAGATCCAGGGCATGGAAGATGGCGATGAGAAGACTGCAAAACAGGCAAAACTGGATGCACTGAATCAGGAAATGACGGATCTGGCTGAGAAAAAGACAGACGCGCAGACTCTGGCAAGTGCTACGAAGACTGTGAAAGACTCTACAAGCCAGATGGATGATCTGACGAATAAGTATATTGATGTTACCTCTACGACGGATGCAGACGGCAATGTAACTTACAGCGCAACCGCAAAAGCTGCACTGACTGCCGAAGTAGAAGACAGCTACTACAACAGCGTAGAGTATGCTGCCAAAGTAATCGCTAACGGAAGTACTTCTGGCGGAGCTACCAAGATCAACGGACAGAATGCGGAGATCGTTCTGAATGGTGCTACCTTTACCGGAAGCACCAACGTATTTGAGATCAACGGACTGACCTTTACCGCTCTGAGTACGACCGCAGCAGATGAGGAAATTACCGTTACCACCGAGGATGACGTGGACGGCATCTACGATATGGTAAAGGGATTCCTGAAGGAGTACAATACCCTCATCAATGAGATGGACAAGCTGTACAACGCAGATTCCGCCAAGGGGTATGAGCCACTGACAGATGATGAGAAGGATGCCATGTCCGATACGGAAGTGGAGAAATACGAGCAGAAGATCAAAGATGCACTGCTTCGTAGAGACAGCAACCTGTCTACCATCAGTTCTGCTTTGAAGGAAGTTATGTCCAGTGGCATTGAAGTCAATGGCAAGACCATGTATCTCAGTAGCTTTGGTATTGAGACTCTGGGTTATTTCGAAGCAGCGGACAATGAGAAGAATGCTTACCATATCGCCGGTGATCCGGATGATACCAGCACCTCCGGCAATGCGGACGTGCTGAAGAGCATGATCAGTACGGATCCGGACACGGTAGTATCTTTCTTTACCGCTTTGTCCAAGAACCTGTATGACAAGATGTCTTCCTTATCGAAATCCGTAGAAGGTTATCGTTCCTTTGGTAATTTTTATGATGACAAAAAGATGAAATCGGATTATGATGATTATAAGACGAAAATTGCCGACCTGGAGGAGAAACTGAATGACTACGAGGATAAGTGGTATTCCAAGTTCTCCAAGATGGAGACTGCACTGGCGAAGTTACAGAGCAACTCCAGTGCGGTTACGAGCTTGTTAGGAGGTTCATGATATGGCGTTACCTAATGCCTATGCACAGTACAACAACAGTAAGGTTCTGACGGCATCCCCGGCGGAACTGACGCTGATGCTTTATGAGGGTGCAATTAAGTTCTGCAATATTGCGGAACAGGCAGTGGAAGAAAAAGACATTGAAAAGGCACATAATAATATCCGCAAGGTGCAGAATATCATCGGATATCTGCAGTCCACTCTGGATACAAAGTATCCGGTGGCACAGGACTTTATCCACATTTATGATTATCTGAGCAAACGGCTGGTGGAAGCCAATATGAAAAAGGATAAAGAGATTCTGGCGGAGATCAATATGCATCTTCATTCCGTGCGTGATAACTGGAAGGAAGTCATGCGTATCAATCGCGAGAAAGGGGCTAACTGATGGAAAGCCAGCTGACGATATTGTCTGAGAGCCTGGATAAAAAGCTGGAAGTATTGCAGAAGATTCAGGAATACAATAAGCGGCAGGAAGAGATATTTTCTGCGGAAAAAGTAGATATGAGTCTTTTTGATGATGCAGTGGAGGAAAAACAGCGTCTGATCGATGAAGTGGTTCGTCTGGACGACGGATTCGAGATCATGTACGAGAAGCTTGCCAGAGAACTGGAAGGCAACAGACAGCGCTACGCAGCCCAAATCCGGGAACTGCAGGCAAAGGTGGCAAAAGTTACGGAACTCAGTGTATCCGTACAGGCCCAGGAAGCCCGCAACAAGAAGCTGATCGAAAGCTACTTCGCAAAAGAACGCGCCGGTATCGGCCAGAGACGCAAGAGTGCCAAGAGCGCCTTTGACTACTACAAGAGCATGAGCGGTGCCGGATATGTGCAGCCGCAGATGTACGACAGCAAAAAATGATATGGAATCAATGAAGGGAAGCAGATAGAGATATCTGCTTCTCTTTTTTCAAATAAAAATAGATACGTCGGCTAAAATGTAATCAGAGTATAGATTGGCCGAAATGCGATTGATTTATTACGGGAAATATGCTATTGTAAATTCACAGAATATCAATTCTGACAGATAGATCAAATCTTATTTAGTTCAAAAAGTTTTATTCGGGTGTATCACCACTGATTTCATTGGATGAGAACGGAGAATGTTACAGCAATGGCAAAAAGGAAGCAAGTAACCTACTCAGAATAAGCGAATGGTAAAAAACTGCTTCCTTTCCTCGCACTATATATTAGAAAAATGAGAAAGTCAATATTTGTTGAGAAAGTATTTTAGAAATGATGTTATGTGCCGAGGGATTTTGATTGAACAGAGTGAAGATAAAAGGGGGAAATACATGAGTGAAGTAAAAATTGTAAAAGACGAACAAGGTGATGCTATTGTTTTAATACCGGATATTATATTTTGGAATAAGCAGGATATTGACTGGGATGCGGTAAAAGAGTATCTAAAAAAGTATATTGGCGACATTATTGAAAACAAAGAAACGAAAGAAAAAATAGAGATAGGAACAAAATTTGCAGATGAATACACAGGATCAAAGTATTCGGAACATATAAAGGGAGCCCGGGCTAAGGCCAAGGCAAATGTAGTACAAGGAATCAGAGAATTAATAGAATCAGCTACAAATAAAATACATAGTGAAAATAAAAAGAGTAAACATGAGAAAGATGCAAAGGGAGGCTGGAACTACTATACAGTCAGATTTGCATTGCCTGTGTATGATAATGACAGAAAGACAAATGAATATAATATTTATAAGGGTAGATTGGTAGTAAACAGAACGAAGGATGGAAAATTATATTTATATGATTTGGTGGAAATAAAAAAGGAAGCAAGTACCCCACTCAAGAATACGAAGTAAACAAGTGGTAAAAAACTGCTTCCTTTTCCTATAATATATCTTAGCAAAATAAAAAAGTCAAATATTTTTTCAAAAAGGGGTTAAGTTTCCAAAATCCTCTCCGATATACTTATCAAGTAAAGCAAATAAAACAATTGCTTACCTAACCATTCTTCTGAATTAAAGGTTTCGCACGCCGGAGAGACGGAAGACAATGGCGATGAAAGTGACAGGATGTGCGAACTTGAAGCTGACATTGCCAAAGCAAATAACGGAGCGCAGGGAAGCGCTCGTCAATTCAAGGAGGAATATATTATGGTAGTACAACACAATCTTCGAGCTATGAATTCTAACAGAATGTTAGGTCTGACCAGTTCAGCTCAGTCCAAGTCCACCGAGAAGTTATCTTCCGGTTACAAGATCAACAGAGCAGCAGATGATGCAGCAGGACTTTCCATTTCCGAAAAAATGAGAAGACAGATCAGAGGTCTGACACAGGCTTCTTCTAACGCTGAAGATGGTATCTCCGCAGTACAGACCGCTGAAGGCGCTCTGAACGAAGTTCAGGATATGCTGCAGAGAATCAATGAGCTGGCTGTTAAGGGTGAGAATGGAACTCTGACCACTCAGGACAGAAGCTACATCGGTTCTGAAGTATCTCAGCTGATGCAGGAAATTGACCGTGTTAAAGAGACTACTACTTTCAATGAGCAGAGCCTGTTAGACGGTAAGTTCGATGCTAAGCTGCAGGTAGGTGCTGAGTCTTCTAAGGGCAACAAGATCACTGTTAAGATCGCAAGCATGGGTACTTCTAATCTTGGTAAGACTACATACGGAAGTAAGCTGTCTGCAGTAGGTGGTGCTAGTGTTACTTCTCTGTCAACTGCAACTAAAGTAGTTAGCAAGTTCGTAAATTATGCTAGCCTGAGTTCTTCTGCTAAGGTTAGTTCCGCAAATAAGCTGACCGCTTCTATGTTCGCAGGCTTGAATGTATGGGCTAAGGCTGCTATTCAGGATGTATCTGAGCAGAGATCTGACCTTGGTGCTATCCAGAACCGTCTGGAGCACACCATCAACAACCTTGACAACATCGTAGAGAACACCACCAGTGCTGAATCCGCTATCCGTGATACCGATATGGCTACTGAGATGGTTAAGTACTCTAACAACAACATCCTGTCTCAGGCTGGTCAGGCTATGCTGGCTCAGTCCAATCAGGCTAACCAGGGTGTTCTGTCCTTACTGCAGTAATTTTGAGGGCTTAACGGCTTAGAGAAAATGTAAAATCAAAAAGGAATCGGATTTTTCCGATTCCTTTTTTCGTAAAAGGTGATAGAGATGAATTTTCCAAATTCGTATTTTGAAGATGAAATCAGAGCAGGATACTACGTGGATGCCAAAATGAAGAGCAGCTGGGCAGCTCAATTGGAAGTCCTGATAGAAATAGATCGTATTTGTCAGAAGTATCATATTCAGTATTTTGCAGAGTGGGGGACACTTCTGGGAACCATACGTCATGGAGGATATATTCCTTGGGATGATGATATGGATATTGCTATGAAAAGAGAGGATTATGAAAGGTTTTTAAAGATAGCTCCGAAGGAATTTCCGAAGGATTACGAGATATTGAATTATCGAAATCAAGAGGAATATTGGGATGTAATGTCGAGAGTGTTAAATGCATCATTTATGTCATGGGAACCGGAATTTCTAGATCAATATCATAATTGTCCATTTGCAAGTGGAGTCGATATTTTCCCACTGGATTATGTACCAAGGGATAAGAAGGACGAAGAGATACAAAAAGATTTAATTGAAATGGTAAAGAGCGTGGCTGATGTCTGGGGACAAGGAAACTTGTCTGGAGAGGAATTAGAAAATTGGCTTACGCAAATTGAAATATTATGTAATCAGAAGATAGATCGTAAAGGTGACCTTAAAGTTCAGCTTTACAAGATTGTATGTGCTCTCTATGCTTTATATAATGAGGACGAGTCAGACGAAGTGGCTTTAATGGCAAAATACTTTGAAGTAGGAGGTCATATATATTCTAAAAAATGCTACACAGATGCAATTCGAATGCCGTTTGATTGCATTACCATTCCTGTGCCCATAGGATATGATGAGATTTTACAAAAGAAATATGGCGATTATATGAAAAATGTTCGCAAGGGTGGTAGTCATGATTATCCCGGTTATGAGAAACAGGAACAGTTTTATTTGGAGCATGGTGGAGTTATTCCGAAATATGAATATCCCCCAAAAATTACCATGCAGAAGAGAAATCCTTCTTTTAAGGATATGCTATACCAGCGACTTCAGTTACTTGGACAGATTCACGAAAATGTTGAGACTCTGTTGCGTTGCGGAGAGGCTGAGACAGCTTGCCAATTACTGCAGGAGACCCAGAATGTGGCGATTGGTATCGGTGAATCCATTGAGAAGAAATTAGGAGAAGGGACTGAGACGGTAAGCTGTCTGGAACAGTACTGTGAGATTGCATACCAGTTATATGAGGTAGTATCACAGAATGTCGGTGTGGATGGTGGTGAAGTCCGCTCTATTCTGGATCAGGCATTGGGCATGGTACAGCAGGCAGCAGAAACTATGCAGATTCCGAAGGAAATTGTCTTCATGCCTTACCGGGTGACACAGTGGAAACACATGGAAAAAGTATGGAAGGCAGCTTGTGAAGAAGAGAATGCAATCGTCCGAGTCGTTCCGCTTCCTTATTATTACAAGAAGCAGTTGGGAAAAGAATTCAGCGAGATGCAGTATGACGGGGAGCAGTTTCCGGAGGAAGTACTGATCACATCATATAACGAATATTTCATGGAGAACAATCACCCGGATGTAATCTACATTCAGGCTCCTTATGATGAGTGGAATTACAGCGTAACGATCCATCCGAACTATTACGCACCGGAGTTGTGGAAGAATACAGAGCAACTGATTTACATTCCCTGGTTCAAGATCGATGAAATGAATCCGGAAGATGAGAGAGGATTGAAGAGCCGCAATTATTTCGTACCCATGCCCGGTGTAGTATGGGCGGACCGGATCATCTTACAGTCGGAAGCCATGAAGCAGAGCTATGTAGACTATCTCAGTGACTGGGCGGGCGAGGATACCCGGTATCTGTGGGAAGAGAAGATTTCCGGAGACGGTGCCTGGATCTATGAGGAAGAAACGCAGACGGTGGATCTGGATCTGCCCACAGACTGGAAAGATAAAAAGGTGCTGCTTTACTATATCAGCGGAAACGGCCTGATGGAGCACAAGGAGAAGATGCTCCGCAAGATGGAGGACAGCCTGGAGATTTTCCGGGAACAGTCGGATAAAGTACACATCCTGTGGCTTCAGGATGATCTGCTGGAAGAGCGACTGCAATCCAGAATCCCGGAGATCTTGCAGGGATACCGGGAAATCCTTCAAAAATATCAGGGAGAGAACTGGCTGCAGGTAGAGCCCGCCGACCGGGAAGCAGATACTGTGAAGGTGGCGGACGCTTTCTACGGCGATGGAGGTAAGAGCGCCCAGCATATGAAAGAGGCTTCCAAGCCGGTTATGTTGCAGAGCGTAGAGGTATTGTCATGATGAGCAAGATGCCGGATACATTTTTGTTGGATGAGGTGCGCTGCGGTTTTCTGGTGCCAGCGGCAGTCAAACAGGCATGGGCAGCGGAATTGGAAGTACTGGCGGAAATTGACAGAGTATGCAGGCTGCATGGAATTACTTATTTTGCAGACTGGGGCACTCTGTTGGGAACCGTGCGTCACGGCGGCTTTGTGCCCTGGGACGACGATATGGATATCGTGATGAAACGGGAGGATTATCAGAGATTCCTCACAGAGGCCGTGCCGGATATGACAGAAGGATTTGCGGTACAGACCTACCGGAATCAGAAAGATTTCTGGCTGTTCATGGGAAAAGTGGTGGGCAGGAATCATTTTTGCTTTGAAAAAGAGCACCTTCGAAAGTTCCATAATTTTCCCTATATAGCCTGTGTGGATATTTTTGTGCTGGATTATGTGTATCCGGATGCAGAGAAAGAAGACCGGCGGAGAACCCTGTGCAAACATCTGCTGGGTGTGGCAGATGGCATTGTAGAGGGGAAACTCCGGCCAGTGGATCAGGAGAGACATCTGCAAGCTCTGGAGCAGCAGATGGGAAAACGGCTGGAACACCTTGCAGATCCGGTAGCTATGGGAAGAATGCTTTACGGAGAGATAGAGCGGTTATTTGCCGAGGTGCCGGAGACGGAAGCCAGGCTGCTGACGCAGCTGTTTCCCTGGGGGCTGAAGGGGAATTCCTCTTGTTTCGCTAAGGAATACTATGAGGATCCGGTGTGTCTGCCATTTGAATATATGGCGATGCCGGTTCCAAGGTGTTATGATAAGATATTGAGGATGCGCTACGGGGATTATCTGCGTCTGGTAAAGGATGGCGGAGCGCATGATTATCCTTTTTTCGAAGGACAGAAGAAAAATCTGCAGAAAGTATTGGATTTTGAACTGCCGGCATTTCACCCGGAGATGGAAAAAGTACGGCATCGCACGGAGGAGGAAAAATCCCATCGACAATTTGCCTACAAGGAAATGCTCCGGGAAGCAATGGAGGAACTACAACAGCGGACGGAACAGATCGCACCGGCAATCCACCGGGGAGATGCAGAAGCTTTTGCGGAGATGATCACTACCGGTCAACAGCTGGCCATCACCATGGGCAATCTGCTGGAACAGATGCAGGGAGAGGACTGCCCAATTGTAGCACTGTTGGAGCAGTATTGTGAGGTGTTGTACCGCATTTATGAAAGTGCGCAGGACACAGAGATCCCGGCATTACAGCAGAACCTGAAAGAAATCAGAGAAGCGTTGGAAGAACAGGTCTGGTCACGGAAGACGGTGCTGTGTCTGCCTGTGAGGGCACAGGACTGGAAACGTATAGAACCGATATGGAACCGGGCAAAAAAGGATCCTCAATGCGATGTGATTGTTGCACCGGTACCATATTATTATAAAGACTACGATGGATCCTCAAGGACGGATGCCATCACAGAAACGCAATTTCCGTCAGAGGTGGAAATGACGGATGCCGGAAAAATGACGGCAGAATATTTAGAACTGCTTCGTCCGGAAATCGTTGTTATCCAGAACCCATATGATTCCTGGAATCCGGCCGTCAGCGTGTTACCGCTTTTCTACTCGGAAAATCTGCGGAACTATACGGACCGGCTAATCTATGTACCACCTTTTACTCCACAGGAATATACCAGAGAGAATGCAAGAGAATATTCCAATATGAAATATTATGTGGATATGCCGGGAGTGGTGTATGCAGGTACGATTGTCGTGGACTCGGAGAACTGGAAGCGGGTATATGCGGAACACCTGACGGAATTCCTGGGAGAGGATACAGCAGACCTGTGGCAGGGCCGTATCCATGTCATGGAACAGGAAAAGGCTTCCGAAAAGAAGGAGAAGGAATGCAGAAGGATGCTCTATGGCATTGGACTGGGTACTTATCTGGAGGATCAGATTGCTGCGAAACAAAAGCTTCGGGAGAATCTGAAAATTTTCACGGAATACGGAAATAAAGTTCAGGTAGACATCTACTTGTTCCCGGAAACAGAAGCAGCATTTTCCGAGTGCCAATGTGAAATTCGGAAAAAAATAGCAGAATATCCGCAGATACAGGAAGTTAAAAAAGAGCACATCCACACAGAAGATTATGACGCTTACTACGGTGATGCCATGCCTCTTGTGACGGATTTCATGCAAAAGACAAAACCTGTAATGATACAAGACTATCAGCTCCGGCAACTGCTGTAAGAAAGCAGCTGCCGGAGCTTTCAATTTTTACTTGCATTCCGACAGACGGTGTGCTATTGTTAGTTCACAGAAATATTTCTGATAATACATTCAAATCATATTAATTCATATAACGTTTTATTCAGGTGATTCGCCGACGATTTCATGGTTGGAAAAGAGAGAATGATATTGTAGCAGGTAAAGTAGATGTATTTTTCTAAAGGCATGTATTTTATCCCCATTTTGGGAGATTTCCTGAAGAAAAACAGACAGGAGGTGTGCTATAAGATAAATTATTAGTTTGTCCGGAACATTGGAATATGGTAATATACACTTAGAAAAGGGGTTAAAATGACAAAAGCAAAAAACAGGGGGATTGTCCAGAATAGAGAGACGATTGAAAAGATTATTGCGAACCTGACTTTATTTGATGATGATCTGATGAGCAGAGCATTTGATCAAAATATTGAAGCAACGGAGTTGTTGCTTCGGCTTATTCTTAAGAGGAATATTAAGGTTCTCAGCGTAAACGGACAGGATGAGATCAAGAATTCCGCGGTGGGAGGACGAAATGTTATATTAGATGTATATGCATTGGATGAAGATGAATCAGAAATGGATATAGAAGTACAGGGAAACTCGGAAGGAGCCCATGTGAAGCGGGCCCGGTTCCATAGCAGCATGGTGGATTCCAGAATGCTGAGAGCAGGACAGAAATTTCGGGAACTCAAGGATTCCTATGTGATATTTATCTATAAGCATGATAAATTTCAGCGAGGTTTACCGATATACCATATAGACAGATATGTAAGTGAGACCAGAGAACCGTTTGGCGATGGTGCTCATATTGTGTATGTGAATGGCAATTATAAGGGCGAAGATGAGATCGGCAAGCTTATGCAGGACTTTCATCAGGCAGATCCGGACAATATGTACTATAAAGAATTAGCAGAAGGAGTAAGACATTACAAAGAGTCGAAAGGAGGAAATGAGACCATGTGTGAAGCAGTAGAGAATTATGCAAAAGAGTATGCAAAAGAGTATGCAAAAGAATGCTCGATTAGAAGTTCAGCAAATATTATAAAGAACACTATGGAGAGCACAAATTGTACATTACAGGAAGCACTGGATAATGCTAAGATATTTGGAGAAGACAGAGAGCTTATAATAGAAGAGATCTCAGAAAATTCATAAAAATAGAGTAGTAAAGAAAAGTTTACCGCAATTATCATTTTTGCGATAAACTTTTTCTATTATCATCCGATACATTCTATATAGCATATTACAAGGATACAGGGAAGTATCCATAACTTCAGGGAAGAAGGAATTCTGAGATGGTCATACAACATAATCTATCTGCAATGAATACCAACCGAATGTTTAAGCTGAATAATAAAAAGAAAGCGGCACTGACCGAAAAATTATCTTCCGGATATCGTATCAACCGTTCGGCAGATGATGCGGCAGGCCTTGCCATTTCCGAAAAAATGCGCCGCCAGATCCGTGGACTGACACAGGCATCCGCAAATGCACAGGACGGTATCTCCATGGTACAGATTGCAGATGGCGCTATGGCTGAAGTGCAGGACA
>Ga0129310_1001760_pt1 | contig 17910 bp, 15 predicted proteins | sample Go1ome_2_FD_94433 | JGI IMG/M metagenome (GOLD analysis project Ga0129310, IMG submission 94433) | Western lowland gorrila individual fecal microbial communities from Wisconsin, USA - Go1022A metagenome | ecosystem: Host-associated > Mammals > Digestive system > Large intestine > Fecal | place...
TTAAATGCGATACAGGTCACTTGTGCTTCTGCAGCACTTGCACGTGACGTTGCGAAATTTTGGTCAGGAACTACTGAAAAATCAAATCCAGAAAAACTGACTTTTACTGAGACAGGTTCTGTCTGTTCAATGTTGCTGTCCTCTGATGAACAAGAGAACAGATGTGCTACAAACAAAGGTAGCAATAAAAAAAAGAATTTTTGCATAGGCCTTATAAATTAATGCCGCAAAGTTAAAGTTTATTTTCATACGATGCACGAAAAAACTCTTAAAAAAGTATAAAAAGCAGTATTGTTATAACGAAAAATGGCTAATTCTGTCCTTTTTATAGCTGTGTCAAATGGGTGTTTATAAGAAAGTATTTGCGGAAAAACGGTACAACTGTTTGTTTTGTATTGCCCCTGATGATTGATTTAGTATTAAGGTGTCTTATTAATAATATGCTTTTCTATTGAAGAAGTAGTTTTAATAAAAAGAAACAAGGTAATTCTTCACAATGAAGATAACCTTGTTCCTTATAAGTTGTATAGAATGTTATAGAGGCTTAAATCTGACGTCCGTTGATGTTATATTTTTTATTGCCCTTCTCAATGATGATTTTACCATTCTTGACGTATTTGCGCGAAGTCTTATTGGGTGTGATAGTAATCTGTTCGATGCCTGTTGCCGATGAACAATAGACATAGATAATCAAGCAACATTGCTTGTTGCCAATAGAGAATGACAGTTTTTTCTCTACAGGTGCCTCAGTAAAACTAATAGAGTGAGAAACAGTAGTGTATGTATCGTCAACCTTTGCAGGGAATACATAATCTGTGCTGGAATAGTTAACTCCATTGACGTTCTTGATGTAAGCATCAACATCGTAGTTATCGTATCCTGTAAAGGTGACTTTCACCACTTTTTTCCCTTCTGGAATATTGATATCGTAGGCATTGGCAGAATACTTGATCGTATTGTTTTTTCCAGCACCATAGCCTTTGCCTTTCGCATTTGACACAGTAAATCCATTGTTAAAATGGTAGGTGTTTAGACCATCTCCAGTGGATTCTTCTGAGTAGGTGACTGCAGAGAGCTCAAAGGCTTCACCTTCGCCACCTTGTGTGGCATCGATACGCTTTTTCCAGGCGGGATACTCTTCGCTGATGAGTTTCTGACACCAACTGCCGAGATACTGGTAACTGGCTCTATTAGTAGCCATCAGCGAGGTTGCCACAGGTACACCCTTGCTATCGATGACCGGGTCGGTATCAGCATAATTATAGAGGAAACGATAGAAGAGGTGAGGGTACTCGTTTTTGTAGATAGAGAAGATGGGTTTGTAGGCATTTTCTGCTTTGTAGCTCGACGTAGCAATCTCGTTTTCGGTGTAGGTATAATCTACGCCGTTGTAGTTATAGGTACGCTTCTTGCCACGCTCTTCCAGTTTTTTGAAAAATTTGTCGTAGATTTTCTTGCCACTCTCACCGCCAATCTGTATGAATCGTCCCCAAATAGCGCTACCGCTTTTGTCGATGATACGACGGTCTTTCTCGCCTTTTGCATTTGTGAAATCTTCAATGGCCTTACCCTCAATCTTATGGTTGTCGAGCCAAGTCACAGCCGCTGTAATAGCCTCCTGGAGTTCGGTAGAAGGTTTCTCGACAGTCATCAAGAAGGAAATAAGGTCGGCAGATTCATATCCGCTGACAGAAGGCAGTTCGTGAGGGCGTCCTTCTGCTGGCAGAAAATCAACAGGGTCGTGCTGTGCACACCATGCAGCCTTGACACCATTGTCATCGATTTGGCATTTCAGAATCACGTCGATGGCTTTATTGAAAGACGTCATACACTTAGTGCGTATAGTTTCGTCTGCAATATTGGTGAAATCGCCCTTGTTGTTATTGATGTCACGCAAGAGTTTCATCACATTGGTGACGAGGTCATCGTTGAAGGTGATGTAGTCTTGGTAACTGCCGTTGCCCGACAGCGGCCAGTATTGTGACCATCCACCGCATGATTTCTCCGAAGTGAAGATCATATCAAGGCCTTTAGTGAAGGCTGTACGGTATTTTTCTACCTTTGTGGCTTGCCATACTTTTGCCAAGAATCGCATCTCCTGTGTTGTTGCCGCATTATCGAGACAGGAATGCTCATCGCGACTAGCCTTCAGGTTTGCTAACTGATCGGGAGTGAGTTTGTGTAGTTGATCATTTTTCATCCATCCTCCCGTCGTCTTCTGTACATCGAGCACAATATCGGCGATGGCTTTAGCTTCATCGGTACCATACCATTCGGCTCCCATTTTTCCGTTGCAGACATCAGCCCATGACAACGTGGTTATATCGGTGGCGTTGACACCTGTACATAGTCCTAGCAACGCAATGACTGTGAGTAAATAGTGCTTCATAGAAAATTATGTTTTAGTAAGTTTGTTGTTTCGTAGTTTGGTTGCAAAGTTACGAATAATATTCTTAAATAAAAGAAAAAGTCTTATTTTCTTTGTTATTCAGTCTCTTTTCCCTAACTTTGTGGGTCATTTGGATATAAATATGAACGACTATATTGAGATAAAAGGTGCGCGGGTCAACAATCTTAAGAATATCAATGTGAAGATACCCCGCAACAAACTGATTGTGGTGACTGGAGTCAGTGGCAGTGGTAAATCGTCATTGGCATTTGATACCTTGTATGCTGAAGGTCAGCGTCGTTACGTGGAGAGCCTGTCGAGTTATGCTCGTCAGTTTCTAGGACGTATGAACAAACCCGAATGTGACTTTATCAAAGGTATTCCGCCTGCCATTGCCATCGAACAGCGTGTGATTTCACGCAATCCTCGTTCTACTGTAGGCACTACCACAGAGATTTACGAATACCTCCGACTGCTGTTTGCCCGAATAGGTAGAACCTACTCGCCGGTTAGTGGTCAAGAGGTGAAGAAACATTCCACGGAGGATATCATCGCTTGTACCCAGCAATATGCGGCAGGAACTCGTTTCTTGATTATGGCTCCTGTAGTACTCCCTGAATCGCGTACATTGGGTCAGCAACTAAAAACCTACGTTTATAATGGCTATTCGCGCTTGTTTGCCAAGGGCGAACTCTCGCGCATAGACGATTATTTGCAAGCGCATCCAGAAGCAGAAACGGCAACGACCGCTGAAGGTCTATACCTCGTGATAGACCGTATGGCGGTAGATGCCGCCAAAGATGCTGTGTCGCGATTGACAGATTCTACAGAGACAGCCTTCTATGAAGGTAATGGAGAATGTCGGTTGGTGTTCATGCCTTCGATGATTTCCTACGATTTCTCTATGCGTTTTGAAGCGGATGGAATCACCTTTGAAGAACCTAACGACAATATGTTCTCGTTTAACTCTCCAGCTGGAGCCTGTCCTGAATGTCAGGGTTTTGGCAATATCATCGGTATCGACGAACACTTGGTGATTCCTGACACGTCACTGTCGGTTTATGACGGTTGTGTGGTATGCTGGCATGGTGAAAAGATGAAAGCATGGAAAGAGGAATTCTGTCGCAGAGCAGCCCTTGACGATTTTCCTATCTTTGAACCCTATTATAATCTGACACAAAAGCAGAAAGACCAACTCTGGCACGGCTTGCCGTCAGACCGCAAACGTGCTAAGGGAGAACGGGTGTCGATAGATGATTTCTTCCGCATGGTAACAGAAAATCAGTATAAGATACAATACCGTGTGATGTTGAGCCGATACCGTGGTAAAACCACTTGTCCGAAGTGTCACGGATCACGACTGAAGCCCGAAGCCAACTACGTGAAAATAGCAGGCAGAAGCATTAGCGACCTTGTGGAAATGCCCATTGTGCGACTGAAAACATGGTTTGACCAGCTCGACCTTGAACCGCAAGATGCACAGATAGGTAAACGCCTTCTGACGGAAATCAACTCCCGTTTGCAGTTTATGCTAGACGTAGGTCTCGGATATCTCACCCTCAACCGCATGTCAAACACGCTGTCGGGCGGTGAGAGCCAACGTATCAATCTCACCACTTCACTCGGTTCATCGCTTGTAGGATCACTCTATATCCTTGACGAACCCAGTATAGGTCTTCATAGTCGTGATACCGACCGTCTCATCCGTGTGCTCCGACAGTTACAGGCCCTTGGCAATACCGTAGTCGTGGTGGAACATGATGAAGAGATGATGCGTGCTGCCGATTATATCATCGATATAGGTCCTGATGCAGGCCGACTCGGAGGTGAAATTGTGTTTGAAGGGGATGTTAAGCACATCAGCGAAAAGGAGTTGGAAGAGAATCCCCACAGTCACACGCTCCGCTATCTGTCTGGTAAAGATACCATTGTCGTGCCTTCTACCCGCAGACCATGGAATCGCAAAATCAATATCAATGGTGCGCGAATGAATAATCTTCGGGGAGTGGATGTGTCCATCCCACTCAATGTAATGACGGTGGTGACGGGAGTCAGTGGAAGTGGAAAATCGAGCCTTATCAAGGGAATCTTTTATCCCGCCCTCAAGCGATTGCTGGGGGATGTATGTGATGCGCCTGGCGAATTTAGCGGTCTTACCGGAGATATTGATGCAGTGAAACGCGTAGAATTTGTAGATCAGAATCCAATAGGACGATCCACTCGTTCCAATCCAGCCACTTACGTCAAGGCCTATGATGCCATTCGCGAACTCTTTGCTGCCCAGCCATTAGCGCAGCAAATGGGATTCACAGCGCAGTATTTCTCATTCAACGCAGAAGGCGGACGATGTGAAGAGTGTAAAGGTGCGGGTGTCATCAATGTGGAGATGCAGTTTATGGCAGATCTCGTATTGGAGTGTGAAGCATGCCACGGCCACCGCTTTAAGCGTGATATCTTAGACGTGCGCTTTGAAGGCAAGAATATTGATGAGGTATTGGGAATGACCATCTCGGAGGCCATCCAATTCTTTGGGGAATACAACCAGAAAACTATCGTCAGCCGACTCAAACCGTTGGAGGATGTGGGACTGGGTTACATCAAACTCGGACAAAGTTCATCTACGCTATCGGGAGGAGAGAACCAACGTGTGAAATTGGCATACTTCATCGGGCAGGAGAAACAGTCGCCTACGGTGTTCATATTCGACGAACCAACCACTGGTCTTCACTTTCATGACATCAAACGACTGCTCCGTTCTTTCGATGCACTGATCAGTCGAGGCCACAGCGTAGTCATCATCGAACACAACCTTGACGTCATCAAGTGTGCCGACTATATCATAGACCTTGGTCCCGACGGTGGTGACCGCGGTGGTAACCTTGTATGTGCAGGCACACCTGAAGAGGTGGCAACATGTGAAACGAGTGTGACAGGACGCTACCTCAAAGAGAAACTCTAACGCTTGCCCAATTCCCAGAATGCTACTGCCGATGCTGCTGCCACATTGAGTGAATCGACTTGATGGGACATGGGAATACGCACTACGTAATCGGCATCACTTACTACATCGTGAGGGAGGCCGTCTCCCTCTGTTCCCAAAACGATGGCTAGCCGAGGCTCTTCCTTCAGTGTCTCATGGTCTAAAGCTACGGAGTCGTCGGTCAGCGCCATGGCTGCTGTCTTGAATCCATAATCATGAAGTGAACTGATAGGGCCGTCTATCCATGTCCAAGGTACGAGAAACACCGATCCCATTGATACGCGTACCGCTCTGCGGTTGAGCGGGTCACATGAGTTTTTTGTCAACAGTACACCGTCAATGCCCAATGCAGCTGCTGACCGGAATATGGCTCCGATATTAGTGGTATCTACCACGTTATCAATAACAGCCACCCGTCGTGCATTGTGGCAAATGTCTTCCACCTGAGGCATGCTCCATCGCTTCATGGCACACAATACACCTCTTGTCAACGCATAGCCGGTCAGTTCTGTGAGAAGATGTCGTGGTCCCGTATAGACTGGCACATCACCTATTGCAGCGATGATGTCACTGGCGTCACCTGTAATATGCCGCTCTTCACAAAGCAGTGCTATCGGTTGACAACCTGCCTGTAATGCTACTCTGATGACTTTCGGACTTTCTGCAATGAAAATGCCTTCTTCTGTCTCTTTAACCTGTCGCAGCTGTGCTTCGGTCAACTTACTGAAAAGTTCGATACCTGGATGTGAGAGTGATGTGATGGGTATAATCATGAGTTAGTAATGTCTTTTTGTATTAGACTGCAAAATTACTACTTTCGTGGGAAATAATCAAGAAAACGAAGCATGAAATCTTACTAAGACCTTAACCGCAAATCCAATTGGCTGATTGGTGGTTAAGTTTGATGGGAAACATGGCTGACAGCCTTATTTAGAAAACGAGAAACGGCGCGGTGGGGAATGCCAACCGCGCCGTTTCTTAAATATATGAATACAGATTACTGTTGGGCACGAAGTGCTTCCAATGATTCTTTCAGTGCTGCAATCTTCTCCTCTGAATCGCTCTGCTTCTTGCGCTCCAGGGCAACGACAGCCTCAGGAGCATTGGCCACAAAGCGCTCGTTAGAGAGCTTCTTCATGACGCCAGCCAAGAATCCTTCAAGGTGCTTCAACTGAGCCTCTTGCTTTTCTATCTCAGCAGCAATGTCGATCATGTTGCCAAGAGGAATGGCAAACTCATCGGTTCCTACCATGAAGGTAGCAGCGGTAGTGTCTTTCTCTGCCACAGTATCGATCTCGCTGATATTGGCCATCTTCACAATCACATCGGTGTAAGCTTCGTAATGGTTGATGCCCACTACCTGCAGAACGAGTGCCTCTTTCGGGGCGATATTCTTCTGGTTGCGTACCATGCGTACACCCGATACAATCTGCTTCACCAACTCAATGTCGGCGGCAAGAGCCTTCTCCTGATCCGTGGGGGCATCAAGGTGCAGACTCTCACGCATGATGCTTTCGCCGTTCTTGCGCTCGTAGAGAGCCTGCCACAGTTCTTCTGTGATGAACGGCATGAAGGGGTGAAGCATCTTCAAGAGAATATCGAAGAAATGTAGTGTAGCCTCGTAGGTCTTTTTGTCGATGGGCTGTGCCTCGCCATTGATGTAGGCAGGCTTCACCATTTCCAAGTACCAGCTTGAGAACTCGTCCCAGAAGAGTTTATAGACTGCCATCAGGGCTTCAGAGATGCGGTATTTGGAGAACAGATCCTGCAGTTCCTCGTTGACCTCTTTGAGCTTGGCTTCAAACCATGCTGTTGCAGTCTTGCTGGCCTCGGGTTGTTCAATGTCTGCCACCTGCCATCCTTTTACCAGACGGAAGGCATTCCAGATCTTATTATTGAAATTACGACCCTGTTCGCAGAGAGAGTCATCGAAGAGTATATCATTGCCTGCAGGAGCAGAAAGCATCATTCCCATGCGTACACCGTCAGCACCGTATTTTTCGATGAGTTCGATGGGGTCGGGACTGTTGCCGAGAGATTTCGACATCTTACGACCCAGCTTATCACGCACGATACCTGTGAAATAAACGTGCTTGAATGGCATCTTCCCTACGTATTCATAGCCAGCCATGATCATGCGGGCAACCCAGAAGAAGATAATGTCCGGACCTGTAACAAGGTCGCTCGTGGGATAATAGTAGTTGATTTCTTCATTGCCGGGATTGTTGATGCCGTCAAAGAGTGAGATGGGCCACAACCAAGAGGAGAACCATGTGTCGAGGGCATCTTCATCCTGACGTAGGTCAGCATCGGTTATAGTAGCATCTTTCGCCTTGGCCAACTGCAGGGCCTTCTCGCGGGTTTCTGCCACAACGAAATCACCTTGCTCATTATAATAATACGCAGGAATGCGATGACCCCACCAGAGCTGACGGGAGATACACCAGTCTTGGATATTCTCAAGCCAGTTCTTGTAGGTGTTCTTATATTTCTCAGGATAGAACTTGATGTCGTCGTCCATAACGGGAGGCAACGCAATATCAGCAAAATGCTGCATGCGGAGGAACCACTGGAGAGAGAGACGTGGCTCGATAGCGGTGTCTGGGTTGCGCTCAGAGTAGCCCACCTTGTTGGTGTAGTCCTCAATACGCTCCATCAGTCCTGCCTTTTTGAGGTCTTCTGCTATCTTCTTGCGACAGTCGAAGCGGTCCATACCTACATAGAGTGGAGACTGCTCGGAAATCGTTCCGTCGGCATTGAAGATATCGATGGTCTCAAGATTGTGGGTCTTGCCAAGCATATAGTCGTTGGTGTCGTGGGCAGGGGTAACCTTCAAGCATCCTGTACCAAACTCAATATCCACATATCGGTCTTCAATGACAGGAATCACACGACCTACAAGGGGAACGATGACCTTACGGCCCTTGAGCCATTGGTTCTTCGGGTCTTTCGGGTTGATACACATAGCGGTGTCACCCATGATGGTTTCAGGACGTGTGGTGGCCACAACAGCATAATAGCCTTTGGCATCCTTATGAATGATGTTGCCTTCTGCCAGCAGGGCTTCTTCATTGTCCAGTGAGGTGAGTCCGTCAACATAGTATTTGAGGTGGAAGAGATGGCTTTTCTCTTCACGGTAGATAACCTCCTCGGTAGAAAGTGCTGTCAGGGCTTTTGGATCCCAGTTCACCATGCGTAAACCACGATAGATGAGTCCCTTGTTGAAGAGATCCACAAAAACCTTGATGACGCTCTCCGAACGTTTCTCGTCCATGGTGAATGAAGTGCGGTCCCAATCACATGAAGCTCCCAGTCGGCGCAACTGCTTGAGGATGATGCCTCCATGCTCGTCGGTCCATTCCCATGCGTGTTTGAGAAACTCGTCTCGACTCAAATCGTGCTTCTTGATTCCCTGTTCGGCAAGTTTCTTCACCACCTTGGCTTCGGTAGCGATAGAAGCATGGTCGGTTCCAGGAACCCAACATGCATTTTTGCCTTCCATACGAGCACGTCGTACAAGAATATCCTGAATGGTATTGTTCAACATGTGGCCCATGTGCAACACGCCAGTGACATTGGGGGGCGGGATGACAACGGTGTAGGGTTCACGTCCGTCTGGTTTTGAGGCAAACAGCTTGTTGTCCAACCAGTATTGGTACCATTTCGATTCAACCTCTTTGGGGTCGTATTTACTTGCTAATTCCATATTAAATATAATAAATCTTCTTTAATAATGTGCAAAGGTACTAATAAGCAAGGAAAATGCCAAATAAAATTTTGGTTTTTCGCTTGGTTCTTAGTACCTTTGCACTACTGTAATTATAATGACAATGCATACAAGAGAAGAAAAAATGGAAGCTTTCGGGCGTATGCTCGATGTTCTCGACACACTTCGGGAAAAATGCCCATGGGACAAGAAACAGACCAATGAAAGCCTGCGTCCCAATACGATAGAGGAAACTTATGAGTTGTGTGATGCACTCATCAAGGATGATGTGAAAGAGATTTGCAAGGAGCTCGGAGATGTGTTACTCCATGTGGGTTTCTATGCCAGAATGGGAGAGGAAAAGCAACAATTTGATATAGCCGATGTCTGTAACCATTTGGTTGATAAACTGATATTCCGTCATCCTCATGTCTATCACCCTTCGCAGGTGGGAGCCTCTCATCCCCTGCCATTGCCTTATGGCGAGAATGGCGAAGCCAGTGAATATCAGAAGGCTGACAGTGTAGAAAAGGTGTTGGACAACTGGGAGCAAATCAAACAGAAAGAAAAGGGCGGCAACAAAACCGTACTGTCTGGTGTACCTGCCTCGCTGCCTTCCATCATCAAGGCTTATCGCATCCAGGACAAAGCACGCCATGTGGGATTCGACTGGGAAGACCGACAGGATGTGTGGGCAAAGGTGCGTGAAGAACTTACCGAACTGGAAACAGAACTCAAGAAAGAGGATAAACAGCGGTCGGAAGAGGAATTGGGAGACTTCATCTTCTCTGTCATCAATGCTGCCCGACTTTATCATCTCAATCCGGATAATGCCTTGGAACTGACCAACCAGAAATTCATCCGACGCTTCAATTATATTGAGCAACACAGCCTCAAAGTGGGTAAACCGCTCACTGAGATGACGCTGGAGGAAATGGATCAACTTTGGAACGAAGCAAAAGCACAGGAATAATCAACCCAAAAATTTAATAAAATGATGATGTTAACCAAAAGAAAATTGATTCCATTTGCCGTGGTAGCCATGGCAATTGTGACTATCTGCAGTTGCGGAGGAAAAGAAAAACGTGTGCCTTTTGACAGTGGCGACTCAACAAGCAACGTACTTCAAGACAAGACAGTATATGGTGTCTGTGGAGACGGAACAGCCATGCATACCTTGCAAATCATTACTGACCTCGGAGATACCGTGACCTTTGATATTGCAGCGGCTGTGGATAATAATAAAGTGTTTGGAGGACTCCAGGCGGGCGACAGAATTGCCGTAGTGCCAGGAACTGACAAAAATACAGCGGTCTGTGTCATCAACCAAACCTCATTGCTCGGAAATTGGGTGATGCCCAATCCGCTTGACGGAAGTGATGAAGTGGGCTTCAGCATCAAAGAAGGTGGTGTGGTGGAAGGTATTGAACAGAGTTCCATCATCTACAAAACCTGGCGTTTGTTCAACGGACAACTTGAAGTGGTGAGCGAACGCGAAAGCGGTGGAGGTATCGAAGATATTGCCTTGTATAATATCATCAAACTGACTGCCGACTCTCTCATCATCAAGGATGCTGAGGATACCTTTGAATATGGTCGTCAACAAACTAAGAAAGAACACTCGGATATCAAACTTGAAGAGGCCTCGAGTGAAGACTTTAAAATATAATTGCTGTTCGAAATACTAACAGACTGTTCTCACATGGAACCATTTCGTGTGCATATACTTGGGTGCGGAAGCGCACTGCCTACACTCCGCCACTTTGCCTCATCGCAAGTGGTGGAGATGAGGGGAAAACTGTTTATGGTAGATTGTGGAGAGGGTACTCAGATGCAACTGAGACGCTCACGTATCCGGTTTACCAAAATTTCTGCTGTGTTTATCAGCCATCTCCATGGTGACCATTGCTTCGGACTTATTGGCATGCTGAGCACATTCGGACTCCTGGGACGTACGGCAAAACTCGATGTCTATGGACCTGCACCACTGGGAGATGTGATGCGGCAACAGATGAAGATCTTCTGCCATGATTTCGACTATGAGGTTGTGTTTCATGATGTTGATACCCGACAGCAACAAGTGGTCTATGAAGATCGTTCGCTGACCGTGGAGACTGTTCCCCTCGAACATAGAATGCCGTGCTGTGGCTACCTCTTCCGCGAAAAACCGACCTTGCCGCATATCCGACGCGACGTGCTTGATGCCTACCATATTCCCGTGTCTCAAATCAATAATATCAAGGCGGGAGCTGACTGGGTGAGTGAAGATGGTGAACGGGTGAGCAATAGCCTGCTCGTTGAACCTGCCGATCCTCCTCGTAGCTATGCGTATTGCAGCGACACACGCTATATTCCGAACCTTGCATCGAGAATCAAAGGGGTGAGTGTGCTCTACCATGAGAGCACCTACACAGAGGAATATGTGGCCCTGGCAGAGAAATACATGCACTCCACAGCTCAACAGGCTGCCATGGTGGCACGTGATGCTGAGGCTGGAAAATTGGTGTTGGGACATTATTCGTCAAGGTGTGAAGACGAAAAAATACTGCTTGACGAGGCCAAACAGATTTTCCCTGATTCCATGCTTGCCAACGAGGGATTGACCATTGATGTGGAATAAATCGGTGAAAACAAGAGTGAAAATTTTGATATTTCAAAGAATATTCTTATTTTTGCAACAAATTATAAATAAATAACCGTATCACATGAGGAGATTGCTATTGTTGATAGCACTTTTTGCAACTGCAATGTTGACGCTGCCTGTTCAGGCTGCGAATAGCAACATGGTGTCTGTTGTGCGTGAGGCTGGCAACGAAGAAATCCATATTTCTGTAGCGAAAAATGCTGTTCATGTGATGGGCGCACAAGGCAAGATATTGGAGGTCATTTCATTGATCGGACGCCATGTAATGACTGTTAGAATAGATAGTCCTGCGCAGAAAATCGAACTTAATCTTCCAAAAGGGTGTTACATTATCAAGGTTGGCAAAGTGACAAGAAAAGTCATTCTCTGATTTTCGCAATTCTTTCTCTTGTCATCCTGTTTGCAGCATGTAACGGTCACCATGAGAAACAAGATGTTGAGACAATAAAGAATGTCATCGGAGAAATGAAGTCCGAACAATATGTCATGGATGCGCAAAGCATCAGGAAATATATTGTGGAATTATGCCGGCAATATGCGTCAAGCCGATATAAATTCATGGCACAATACTATGAAAATAATGGGGCGTTACTATGGACTGACCGCTATGGACTGCGACCGCAAGCGGATTCTCTCATTGCCCGATTGCACCAAATAGATGAATATGGCTTTTCTCCACAGGCTTTTCAAATCGATGAAATAGAAGCGGATGCACAACGTGTACGTAACTTGGATTTCGATCGATCACATCCTGCTGGAAAAATATGTGCGAGTTTGGAATATAGACTTTCTAAGGCTTATCTCCGACTTGTCACAGGACAGCGGTATGGCTTCGTCAACCCACACAAGGCTTATGTCTTTCAAACGGCTAAGGCGGATACCACAGGGACAATGAGAGGGAAGATGACATTACTCTATGACTTGCCTGTAGAACACCCTTCCGCTGAGTTCTATCAACAGGCATTCAATGAGGTTCTTGCCAATAGGGTGGGTGAGGAGATGGATAGAAACGAACCGACTGATCCGCTCTATAAAGAACTCAAAAGGAGACTCCACGATGCGAAAGAACCTGACCGACGCCGTATCTTGGTCAATATGGAGCGTTGCAGATGGCGCAAAGCACACGAAATCTCTCTGAGCGGACGTCGTGTGGTGGTAAACATACCGGCATTCGAACTTTATGCTTACCAGGAGGACCAATGCCTCTCCATGCGCATAGGCTGTGGAACAAGAGAAACACGTACACCTCTGCTTTCCAGCGAAATCACCTATTTCCAAGTCAACCCCGAATGGGGCATCCCGCAAAGCATCATCAATAAGGATGTGGCACGACACGCAGGAGATAGTAGCTATTTTGCAAAACATAGATACCACATCATCGAACGGGCTACAGGAAAACATATAGATGCCCGATTTGTGACCCGACAGATGCTGACCAATGGCATATGTCGCGTTGCACAGGAGGGTGGACCTGGCAATGCCATGGGACGTATCGTGTTCCGATTCAAAAATAACTATTCGGTCTATCTGCACGACACGTCATCACCGGGCTTCTTTGCCAATGCCGTCAGAATGGTGTCACACGGATGTGTGAGGATACAGAAACCATTTCAGTTCGCGCAATACCTGCTCGAAGATGCTGATGAATGGACATTGGAACGCATACGTATCTCTATGGGAATCCGACCCGAGACACAACGTGGACGTGACTACATCCGGAAACACCCGTTACTGGAGGAGAAGACCTATCGCCTGGTGTCTGCCATGCGACTGCCACACCCCGTACCTATATATATTGTGTATTATACGATCTACCCCGATGCAGAGGGACTGCTTCAATACTATCCTGACGTCTATGCTTATGATGATGCGATCTGGAATGAAATAAAAACGATATCATGAGTCAGGAGAAATTCAACGAAAAACAACTCGTAGAACTTCTCAAACGACCTGAAACAAGACGTAAGGCTTTTGAGATTGTGGTACGCCAATATAGCGAAACGCTCTATTGGAAGGTGAGACGTATGGTCCTCACACATGATGATGCTGACGATGTGATGCAGAACGTGATGCTTAAAGCATGGACTAATATCGACTCTTTCCAACAACAGTCACTCCTTTCTACATGGCTTTACCGTATTGCCATAAACGAGAGCCTTAACTTCATCAGAAGCCAACGCAATAAAGCGGTGAATATCGATGCTGACAAACAAGCAGAACTGGCTGATAGACTCATGGCTGACCCTTATTTTGATGGGGACGAAACTGCTGCGCAACTCCAACAGGCTATAGCCTCGCTCCCTGATGTGCAACGCACCGTTTTCAACCTGCGCTATTATGACAATATGAAATATAGCGAGATGAGCCAACTTCTCGATACAACTGAAGGGGCACTGAAAGCGTCTTATCATATTGCAGTGAAGAAGATCACCGAGTTTTTCAATCAGAAGGATTAAACCTTTTGCGCCATTATACGTCAAACAAAAAAAAGAAACAATGAACGAAGAGAAATATATACACCAGCAAATGAAAGGAAAACAACCTTTCAAAGTGCCAGAAGGATATTTCGACGATTTGGCAATGAGAATCATGACAAATCTACCCGATGCAGAACAACATGGTGAAACACCTACTGTTGCTGTTAATAAACATCGGACAGTAAGATTATGGATATCGGCTGCTGCGGCTTGTCTCGCTGTCATGGTAGTAGCTACCGCTCTCCTTTTCCAACAGGATTCTCCGCAGCATGTCTATAAGGTGCAAGCAACAGAAATGTCTGGCGATAGATTTGTTGATGAGGCTGCCGACTATGCCATGATTGATAATACTGACATCTATGCCTATCTCGAAGATAATTGATGACCCACAAAATCCTGCAACAATGAAGACTAAGTTTCACACCATACTGTTAATGATCGTCATGGCTATGATGACGTCAGTAGCCTGGGCTCAAAACAACCAAAAGTTCTCTCCAGAACAATTCGACGCAGAACTCACGGCATACGTGATAAAGAAAGCGCACCTCACACCGCAAGAGGCTGATAGACTCATCCCTTTGATGAAACAGATGCACAGCCGCCAACGAACGGTGTTTGTAAGAATTAGAAATACGCACAAGACGCTACGCGAACACCCTAACGACAACGAGGTTTGCCGTAAGGCTTTGATAGAGCGCGACAAACTGAATATTGAACTCAAAACCATCGAACAGAAATTCCATAACAAGATGATGCAGGTGGTTCCTGCCAGCAAAGTCCTTGCTGCCGTTGAGGCTGAAGACCGTTTCTTCCGTCATGCCATGAAACAATGGAAAAATCGTCCACCCAAGAAATAACAGTTCACCGTCACACGGATTTTTTTTTATTCCCACCATGTCCGCTTCCTTTTAACGTCACACAGATATTCTGGAACAGTGAGAGCAGAGGGAAAGCTCGTTTCACTTTGCCGAGTCGTGACAGAATAAGCCAAAGGCAAATCACAGAAATTCTGGAGCAGCGAGAGTAGAGGGTAAGCTCGCTTACACTATGCCGAGTCGCATCAGAATTCACCAAAGGTAAATCACAGAAACGTTGGTGCTCCGGAAAATAATCCACGGATCACACGAGAACACGGAGTGTTTAGTGTTTATAGGTTAAAGGTTAAAGTTTAGAGTTTAGTGTTTAGTGGTTATAGGTTATAGAGGATGAATAATTTCTGGCCATAGGCCATTCTTTAAAAAGATTTCCTCCAAAGATTTCTTGCCGTAGGCAACTAAAAATCCACGGATCACACGGAAAAAGATTATAGTTAAAGATTTTTGTTAAGATTTTAGTTTAGATTTCGAGCATCTCCGATGCGATCCATAATAAAACCCTTCCCAAAAGCGAGGTACTCGAGCGCATTTTGTTTAGGATTTTAGTTAAAGATTATATTTCCGTCTAAATTCTGATGATTGATTTCTGGCCATAGGCCATATTTTATTAAAGATTTCCCCCAAAGATTTCTTGCCGTAGGCAACTAAAAATCCACGGATCACACGAGAACACGGAGTGTTTAGTTTAAAGATTTTGGTTTCCATCAAGTTTTTTTTATCATCGGATCTTAAACGGAACTTAAACAGATTTCTTGCGCTCGCGCAATACTTTAACAAAGATTTCCTCCAAAGATTTACCTGTGGTTTGTTTTGTCGTGACTCAGCATAGTGAAAGCGCGCTCTCACTCTGTCTTCGCTACTCCAAAACATCTTGCCTTTAGGCAACTAAAAAAATCCGTTTAAATTCCGTCTAAATTCCGATGATCCGATGATCCGATGATTGATTTCTGTGACAACATAAAAAAAATGCGCCCAGGTATATCACCCGGACGCATCATCATTATTCTCAAATTATTATTTTGTAAACAGTACAACAGCAACAGGACGAAGATACAATTTTCCTTTTATCTTGTCTAATGCCATCTTAGATTTACCATTAAATAAAAATCCTTTAACAACACCATTATCATCATAACCATAATAGTCATAATAGAGCATTTTAGGTTCCGGTATCTTTTGATTAATAGTTGGAAGTCCTATCGAATAAATAGTCTCCATTTCTGCTTCATTAGGCAAGTGCCAACCAGTTATTTCATTTTCAGATGCGATTTCCGACAATTTAGAATTGATGGAATTACGAGCTTCTTCTTGACTCATCGTACCATTACATACATCAGAATACTGATTCGGATGCAACAGCAATACCTTGATAGCATTACTTTCTTCGGTGCGACTCAACACATAACACCCTTTATAAAGGGTACCAACCTCAGGAGCTGTTTCATTGATAGTAGGACCAGATCCTCCTTCCTGAGTATTGGTCTCATCGAAGTTAAAGACGATATCCTCAGTACCCTGCCATGTAGCCCCCGTGATAGTACCCGTCACATGAAAATTTTGTTTCTCAGTATAGGTAGCATTAATATGATATAGATAGTTGCTTTTCCATTTATCGGTCAACTGATAGGTATAACCTTTAGCATTTCCATTCGTTGTCATACTAATCTTCACAGAGGCAGATGCAGCAACATCAAACAACACGTGTCTTGGAGTTTTCAACTCCCATGTACCCGATTCCGTACCAGATTTTTCCAGCGTGATCACTTCAATATTCACATCTTTATTTGTACCGTTAAAAGCCATACTCTTATACGTCTTCGACAGCGTCACACTCACAGCAGTGACATCGTCAGGAACCTGTTTGATGACGATAGATGCAATCTTCGACACACAGCGATTCATCAACAGGTTGATAGTGTTAGCTTCCCCTTTCGTCGTAGTCACCGAACTCTTAGCCATCATCAAGTCCCCATGCTCTTGTCCGTCTTGCAAGGCAATCACAGACTCAAGTGTAGCCTCTTTCACACTGGGCAACGTATATTTCCCCTCTGCCACACCTCCGAAGGCATACACATCATACACACCTTCTGCCAAGTCATAGACAACACTCGCGTCAGCAGATTCGATACGCCGAAAGTCAATACACGTCTTGTTGGCATCAAACAGATAAACAGCCACAGGATACGCCACTTCTTCAGCCCCACTCTCCGAGCGAGTGGTAACAGTCAAACTACTTTCTGGGTTAACCGGGGTTACCTCAGAGAATTCTTTTTCACAGGATGTCAAGAGGGTCATTGACACCACAGTCATGACAATACTCACGACCAGATTGATGTTCTTTTTCATGTCCTTGTTTTAAGTTTTATTGTTATTGTGGTTTCATTGCCTTTTTTATATAAATCACACAAAAGTACAAAAAATCACAGAAACAAAGAAAGAAAATTAAAGGAAAATCAAAAAAATCCACGGAACACACTCTAACACGGAGTGTTTATAGGTTATGGGTTATAGGTTATAGGTTATGGGTTATAGATTAGTGATTAGTGTTTAGCGTTAAGGTTAACGTTAAGGTTATAGTTTAAAGTTTAGAGATTCTAGTTAAAGATTTTTGTTAAGATTTTAGTTTAGATTTCGAGCCTGTAAGGCGATCCATAATAAAATTCTCCCCAAAAGCGAGGAACTCGAGCGCATTTTGGTCAATGATTTTTGTTAAAGATTTGAACTGAACCCCAAAAGTTGGACACAACCAACAAGAATATGAAGTATAAGAAACGCTCATTGAAAGAACGTCTGGCTATCTGTCAGATGATTGAGAACGGAATGCCTGCGCAGACGATAA
>Ga0129310_1001765_pt1 | contig 17849 bp, 17 predicted proteins | sample Go1ome_2_FD_94433 | JGI IMG/M metagenome (GOLD analysis project Ga0129310, IMG submission 94433) | Western lowland gorrila individual fecal microbial communities from Wisconsin, USA - Go1022A metagenome | ecosystem: Host-associated > Mammals > Digestive system > Large intestine > Fecal | place...
CCCTTTATTGCGGAAAGGGGTGAACAGGGTGGCATTGCATCTGTTTGAACACAACGAGAAAGCATATCATGTGGCAGTCCGGATGATGGAGCAGTACGGTAAGGCTGCTATTGTTCATCCGACCGGCACCGGAAAGAGCTACATTGCGTTCAAGCTGATCGAGGACAACCCGGAGAAGGTCGTGATCTGGCTTTCTCCCAGTGAATATATCTTTAAGACCCAGCTGGAGAGTTTAAAAAGGAACGACCCGGATTTTCCGCTGGCAAACGTTCACTTTTATACCTACGCCAAATTGATGTGCTGTACGCAGGCACAGCTGGAGAAAATAGCGGCACAGAAGCCTGCCTATATTATACTCGATGAATTCCACCGTGCCGGTGCGGAATGCTGGGGCGAAAGTGCGGTGGCTTTATTAAAGTTATGCCCGAATACAAAATTGCTGGGGCTGACAGCAACAAATATCCGATATCTGGACAACAACCGCGATATGGCCGAAGAATTGTTCGATGGACATATTGCAAGCGAAATGACCCTTGGCGAAGCAGTCGTCAGGGGGATTTTGCCTGCTCCGAAATATGTAACCACAGTCTACCAGTACCAGAAAACCCTTGCAAAATATCAGGCGCGGGTGGACAATCTGCGGACACCGGGCATTCAGGACGCAAACCAGAAGTATCTGGACGCCCTGCGCCGTGCATTGGAGCAGGCGGATGGTCTGGACAGAGTCTTTGCCCATCATATCACGAATAAGTGTGGTAAGTACATTGTGTTCTGCGCCAACAAGGAGCACATGGACGAGATGGTGTCCCATGTGCCGGAATGGTTCACCGGGGTCAACCCGGACGTGGTGGTATACGAAGCCTACTCCGATGACCCGAACACCGACAAGGCGTTTGCGGACTTCAAAACGGACACCAGCAACAGGCTCAAGCTGCTGTTCTGCATTGACATGCTCAACGAGGGCGTCCACGTGGAGGGCATTTCCGGGGTCATCCTGTTCCGACCTACGATTTCGCCCATTATCTACAAGCAGCAAATCGGACGTGCTCTGACGGCAGGAAACACAGAGGCACCGTTGATTTTGGATGTGGTCAACAACTTCGAGGGCCTGACCAGTATTTCCGGTCTGCAAAGTGAGATGCAGGAGGCTGTCCACCGGCTCTATGCCAACGGCGAAAGCGATAAGATCGTCACAGAGCGGTTCGAGGTTATCGAGCAGGTGCACGACTGCCGGGTGCTGTTTGAGCAGTTGCAGGCAAGCCTTTCTTCCAGTTGGGAGCACTATTTCTCTGAGGCAAGCATCTATTACGCGGAGCACGGAGACCTGAATATCCCCAAACGCTACACGACCCCGGCGGGATTGAGCTTGGGAACATGGCTGATCACGCAGCGTCGGGTGCGCGAGGGACAGATACCCGGTCAACTGACCCAGCAGCAGATCCAACGGTTGGACGATATCGGTATGGTCTGGGGCAACCGGAATGAAATTGCATGGCAGCGAGGGCTGGAATCCGCCCAACGGTATCATGATGCCCACGGAAACCTGATGGTGCCCGGCAAATACACCGACCCGGACGGCTACCCACTGGGGCAATGGATCATAAAAACGAGGCAGCAACGGCTGAATGACCGTTTGAAGGAAGAGCGTATCACGCAGCTTGATGAAATCGGCATGGTGTGGAGCGTTTTTGATGTCAAGTGGGAGAAAGCTTTTGCCTTGGCAGTGGCCTATTACGAGCAAAACGGCAACCTGAATATGCCGCGCTCCTATGTAACGGCCGCAGGTGAGAAGCTTGGCTGCTGGGTGGCAAATCAGCAGTGGGCGTACCAAAAAGGAAAGCTTTCGGATGACCAGATCATGCGGCTGGAAAGGATCGGAATGTACTGGGGTAACCGCAATGACCGCCAGTGGAATGAAGGATATCAGGAAGCGAAGCACTATTTTGAAACCCACGGAGATCTGAAAGTGCCTGTTGATTATGTGTCGCCCGACGGCTATGCCCTCGGAAAATGGGTCAAACGCCAGCGCTACACCCGCCAGAATCCTGAAAAAAGCGGCGCTGTTCTGACAGAGGAACGGATTGCCAAGCTGGATGCCATCGGGATGCGGTGGGAGAAAAGCAACCTGAAGCACCCATCTAGGCAGTCGGTACAAGCCGAAACCATTACGGCAAAAGCAGGTTAAAAAGAGACTTATAAACAAACGCGAATTTATGTGAGGAGAAAAATGGCTACGAATACTGTCGGAATCGATAAGGAAGTTGAAATCAACCGCAAGGAAAATCTGCGCGATCACCGCCTGTATTGGGTTGGTCGCCGGACGCAGGATATTATTTTATCTTCTGTGGCGCTGGTGGTACTGTCGCCGGTCATGCTAGCTACGGCCATTGCAATTGTGGTGGACGACCCGTCCGCAGGCCCTGTATTCAGTCAGGAGCGCATTGGCCGCAACGGGAAGCCCTTCAAGTTCTATAAGTTCCGCTCCATGTGCCCCAATGCAGAGGCAAAGCTGGACGACCTGCTGGATCAGAACGAGATGGATGGTCCCGTGTTCAAGATCAAGGATGACCCCCGCATTACCCGTGTGGGTAAGTTTATCCGCAAGACCAGCATCGATGAGCTGCCCCAGCTGTGGAATATCCTGAAGGGCGATATGAGCATTGTCGGTCCCCGCCCGGCGCTTCCCCGCGAGGTGGAACAGTACGGCGACTACGAAAAGCAGCGTCTGTATGTGACCCCCGGCCTGAGCTGCTACTGGCAGATCGCCCCGCATCGCAACGACCTCACTTTTGAGGAGTGGATGGATCTGGACGTGAAGTATGTCAAGGAGCGCAGCTTCTGGGTGGATTGGAAGATTATCTTTAAGACCTTCAAGGTGTGTTTGTTGGGGCACGGGGAATAATCGGTTGATATACCGTTTTTCTGGTGAAAACACAGGTTGAATCTTGGGACGAAGGAGATTATAGGACATGAAAGTATGTTTAGTAGGGTCATCAGGCGGACACTTGACGCACTTATATATGTTGAAGCCATTCTGGCAGAATAAAAATCATTTTTGGGTTACTTTTGATAAAGAGGATGCAAGGAGCCTTTTGGAAGGGGAAAAGGTTTATCCATGCTATTTTCCGACAAACCGCAGCATTAAGGCACTCATTAAGAATACCAGAATTGCTTGGAATGTGTTGCATAAGGAAAAGCCAGATTTAATTATTTCTTGTGGTGCAGCGGTTGCGGTTCCGTTTTTCTATATCGGAAAGATGATGGGGGCAAAGCTGGTTTATATTGAGGTTTTTGACCGAATTGATAAGCCGACAATGACTGGAAAGATGGTTTACCCAATTGTGGACAAGTTTGTTGTGCAGTGGGAAGAACAGAAAAAGGTTTATCCAAAGGCAGTTAACCTTGGTAGCATATTCTAAGCAGGGGACGAGAAAATGATTTTTGTGACGGTAGGAACACATGAGCAGCCGTTTAATCGGCTGATTCAGAAAATAGATGAATTAAAGAAAGATGGCACGATTCAGGATGATGTGATTATCCAGACTGGCTTCAGTACATACGAGCCGAAATACTGCAAGTGGAGCAAGCTGATCCCATATCAGCAGATGGTTAAGAATGTAGCCGATGCCCGGATTGTAATTACTCATGGAGGTCCGGCAAGTTTCATTATGCCGCTGCAAATTGGCAAAACGCCTATTGTTGTACCGCGTCAGCACCAGTTCAACGAACATGTGAACGACCATCAGGTCGAGTTTGCAAGGAACGTGGCACAGAGAATGGGAAATATTATTCTTATTGAGAATATCGAAAATTTAGGAAAAGTAATAATTAATTATGATTCCGTTATCTGTAACAAAAATAAAAAAGCAATAAGTCATAACATGGAATTTTGCAAAAAATTCGAGCATCTAATAGATGACTTATGGTTGGGGGATGGGAAGTGATGATAAGAATAAAAAAGGAGGATTGCCTTCTACTGCCTATTGCACTCTTTTGGGTAATAGTATTTCTTCCTAAATATATTCAATTGGCCTTTTTTGGTGCGTATTATATTGTGTTAGAAAGTCGATGTGGAAGAAAAAAGAAAAGTGACGTTTTTTTCTTTCTACAGATGATATATTTGATGCTTTTCGGAATATCCATTTTTTTTAACAGTTTTATAGGATCCCATGAAACAGTGAGAATTTTTGCGGCAATAAATACATGGATTATCAATTGTATCGCGGTTGAAAGTTACGCTGTATATAAAAACGAAAATGTTGTTGTCTCTAATAAGTTGAGTGAATATTGTCTTATCAACTTGACTGTTCTGATCACATTGAACTTAATATACCTACTCTCGGCAAGCATGAAGAATGTGCATGTTTTGGGACATACACTCTGTGGAGCTGATTGGATAGGAGGTGTATATTCAACACGTTTTTTTGGCTTTTTAGATTATGCTAATATGGTTGTTTTTGCGATACTGTTTTTTTACCCACTTGCTTTGAAAAAAATAAATAAAAATGAAATTGCAAAGTTGCTGCTTACAATAGGATCAGCTATTACAATTTATACGACTAATTCTAGAAGCGGCTTTGTCCTTTTTTTATTTATTGTGGTCGTATATAGCTTTGTTGGAAGAAAGAAAAAGACGTTTCTTTTTTACAAGAGAAACAAAAAGCTCCTTGTTGCACTTTCTATCATAGTTGTTGCAATTATAGTAGCTTCTGGGGCTAAATATATATCAGGCTTTTTTAGCAAGTTGGTGAATATGCGTGTGGCCAGCAATGGAATGAGAAGCTATATCTACACGTCAAGTATAACACGCATGCTGCGGGAAAATCCTTTTATCGGGATTGGTATTAAAGATATGATTGCAGAATATGGCTATCCATACGGTTCTCATTCAACTTACATTGGTGTCTTTTATAAAACCGGTATTTTGGGTGGACTTATATATATTGTATCGATTGTATATATTGGTACAAAGATTCTAAAATCAAAAAGTAAAACAAATATACATTTTTTGTACAGAGTCTCTATTATATGCACATTACTCTTAATGTGTGTTGAAGACATAGATGGCACCAATTGGGCCATATTTCTGATGTATTTTCTATTATCTCAATTAAAAGGAGAATCTCAAAATGAATACGAAAGCAACCATAATAACAACTTATTATGAGGGAAAGCAGTATTTGGAAAATCTCTTTCACATGGTTTTTCAAAACTCTGAAAATGTTAAAGACTTAGGATACTCTGTGGAATTTGTGATTGTGAATGACAGTCCGTGGGAAAAGATTGAAATTCCATCGCACTATTCGGATATGGAAGTTGTTGTATCCTGTAACCCCCAAAATCTTGGAATTCATAAAAGCCGGGTCAACGGAATCAACCTAGCACGCGGAGAGTACATTTTATTGCTGGATCAGGATGATTCCATAACAGATGACTATCTCAAAGAACAATTGAATGCAATTGGATCTGCCGATATCAGTGTATGTAACGGATACAAAGAACTTGAGCGAAAGAAAAAAATTATCTATAAAGACAAAATCAAATTCTCCCTCGTAAAAAAATCAGAGATTTATCTGAAGGCTGCAAATCAAATCGTTTCTCCTGGTCAGTGTTTGATCAATAAATCGTCCATTCCGGCCGAATGGTTGAACTATACCTTGCAAGTCAACGGATCAGACGACTTGTTCCTCTGGCTGCTGTGCTTAGCACAAAATAAAAATATTGTTCTCAATGAAAAGAAGTTGTATACGCATAATCAGGTTGGAAGCAACCTGTCAAATGATTTAAGAAAAATGTGTCTTTCGGATATTGAAATGTGTGAGATCTCAAAGCGTAATCATCTACTTCCGGAGGTGTTTTTAAAAAAGAGACTGCGCCTTTGCAGTTTTATTAAGGCAACACATTATACGCAAAAGCTGTCGCTCAAATCTTTGCTAAAATATCCCGATATTGTCATTTTAAAACTGTTTGCGTATTTTGTGTGAGGTAAAAAATGAAAGAGTGTTCGTTAATCACAGTCGTAAATAATGAATCATTATACTATTCATTTTTAGATAGTTTGAACACACAGATCAATGTTGACTATGAAGTGATCCCGGTTTGGAATCCGGATAACAAACTTTTTGACTCTGCACGCGAAGCTTTGGGCAGCGGAACGAATAAAGCGGAAGGAAGATATTTAATCTTTCTCCATCCGGATATTCGTTTTTTAACCAGCACAACTTTGTATGAAATACTGGAATGGGTAAAAAAGCTCGGAGCATTTGGTGTAATCGGTGTAGCTGGATGTCCTGATTTTTTAATAGAGGGCGATAGAGTTATTTATTCTTCCATCGTTCATGGAGATAAAAAGAAACCTGTAGGAAAAATCGTCCAAACGCCTGAAAATGTTCAAACCGTTGATGAATGCTTTTTTATTCAGACAAAAGAGTACTTTGATCAAGTCGGATTTACTCAAAAGAAGGGCTGGCACTTATATGCTGTTGAGCAATGCTTAAGAGCTGAACAGGATGGGGCTACCAACTATGTAGTGCCCGCTAAACTATGGCATTTGTCGGAAGGGAAATCATTGGATCCAAGTTACGTCATACAACTATCGGTACTTTGTAAGGAGTACGCGAACAAATATGACTACATTAACACGACAGTAAAAAAATGGAAGACTAAAGGCTTTTTATCCGAAATTTATCGAGCATATTATTATTGTAAGCAAATCATAAAGCGGAAGCTGGTGAGATCAACGTGATTATAAGCTGTATTAAAAGAAATTTCAAATTTATGATATTCAAGATAGAATGGCGGATCAAGAACAAACATAATTTTACGGGAGCAGCGAATGTATTTGATGACAAATATGTTTCTGCAGGAAAGTATACTTACGGAAGAATTAAAGTTCTTAATGAAGTGGTAGGGGCAACGCTTAAGATAGGAGCGTATTGTTCAATTGCTGAAGGCGTTACATTTATTCTTGGAAATGATCATCCGTTAAATCAAGTATCAACATATCCGTATAAACATATGTTGGTTAGTTCGCTGATCTCAGATGCTATTTCAAAGGGAGATATTATTATAGCCGATGATGTTTGGATTGGCTATGGAGCAACGATTATGTCTGGTGTCCATATTGGACAGGGGGCAGTAATTGCAGCGGGCGCGGTGGTTACTAAGAATGTGCCTCCGTATGCGATTGTTGGTGGTGTTCCGGCAAAACTAATTAAATATCGGTTTCCTCCTGAGATGGTTGATGAATTATTGAAGATTGATTTTAATAAACTATCCAACGAAGATATTGCAAGTCATATAAACGAGTTTTATTCGGACCTTGTTAACATTGAGCAATTGGATTGGCTACCCAGAAAAGCTCGTTGATTATTATTTGATAAAGGAGAGGTAATTAGAAATGAAAATTATGCCGAATAGAATGGATCGCGGATTCTTTAAGTATCAGGAAGAATTTGAAAATAAAGCGGTGGAGGTTCTCCGCTCTGGCTGGTATGTGCTGGGAAAAGAAGTATCTTCATTTGAAGAGGAATTTGCTGCGTACACGGGTGCAAAGTATTGTGTAGGCTTGGCAAGTGGTTTGGACGCATTGTGGATTGCTTTTCGACTCCTCAACATTGGGGAGGGCGATGAAGTTATTGTTCAGGGTAATACATACATTGCATCTGTAATGGGGATTACGATCAACGGTGCTACTCCGGTATTTGTTGAGCCCGACGAGCATTTTGGTATGAATCCGGATGAGATTGAGGATAAAATTACAGACAAGACTAAGGCTGTCCTTGTTACGCACTTGTATGGTATGGCAGCACGAATGGATAAGATCGTAGAAATTTGCAAGAAGCATGATCTCCGTCTTGTTGAAGACTGTGCTCAGTCACATGGTGCTTGCTTCAATGGTAAAATGACGGGTACGTTTGGTGATGTCGGCTGCTTCTCTTTCTATCCTTCTAAAAACCTTGGGGCTTTTGGTGATGCCGGTGCTGTTGTAGTGAATGACGAAAAACTTGCAAGAGAGTTCAAGGTGTTCAGAAACTATGGTAGCGAGAAGAGATATTACAACAAGGTTGTTGGCGCAAATTCTCGTCTGGACGAATTGCAGGCAGGACTTCTTAGAGTGAGACTGTCCCATATGCAGGAGCTTACCGACGAGAAGGTAAAAATTGCAGATAGATACTCTCGTGAAATTAAGAATGAAAAGATTCAGTTGCCTACTTTAGCAGAAGGTGCAACATGCGTATGGCATCAGTATGTTATTCGCTGCGAAGAACGTGATCGCTTGATTGATTACCTGAATGCGAAGGAGATTGGAACGATCATTCACTATCCCATCCCTCCGCACCTTGCAGAAGCCTATCAGTATTTAGGGCATAAAGAAGGCTTCCTGCCGGTTACGGAACATTTGGCAAAAACGGTGCTGTCAATTCCTATGTACAACGGAATGACAGAAGAAGAGCAGACTTATGTGATTGAGGCGTTGAACGAGTTTGAATAAGAATATTAAAACGTTTATTCCATAAAATGAGGAGAAAGAACTATGACGTTGAAAGAGAGATGTCCAATCTTGCAATTTGCCGACCTTGGAGATGAAAGGGGAAAACTTGTTGTTATCGAAGGAGGTCAGGCAATACCATTTGATATTAAACGTGTTTTTTACATTTATGATTCGGACAGTACAGTAGTTCGTGGACAGCATGCCAATAAAGAATCAGAATTCATTTTGATCAATGTTGCCGGAAGGAGCAAAGTAAGAATCACCGATGGAAAAGAAGAATACATTGTCGAATTGAACAAACCGATGATGGGAGTTTATCTTCCTAAGATGATTTGGAAAGATATGTATGATTTTTCTTCGGATTCCGTTTTATTGGTACTGGCGAGCACTCACTATGATGGTAAGGAATATATTCGCAATTACGATGAGTATCTGGAAATTATGGGTGAAAAGTAATGAAAAACACAATCCTATCCCTTTGTATGCCCACCAATGGGGTGATTGAGTGGGTTTTCCCTGTTTTAGACAGTATTTTTGAGCAGGGGTGCAATAGTGATGATTTTGAGGTGATTATCACCGATAATGGGGATAATGCAGAATTTAAAAAGAAAATAAAAGAATATGGCCTTGGTCACGAGAATCTTTACTATTATGAAACAAAAGCTTTACCATTCATAAATGAAATAGAATCGTATAAAAGAGCAAACGGTCAATTGTTCAAATTTGTAAACCACAGGACAAAGCTAGTAAAAGGAGCATTGCAGCGGTTGATCGATTTTGCAAAATACAATGCGGAGAAAAAACCTATAATATATTTTTCAAACGGGGTCCTTAAAAGAGAAAATAAAAGCTATGCATATGAGACATTTGACGATTTTGTTAGAAATTTGTCTTACTGGTCATCGTGGTCAACAGGAATGACAATTTGGAAGGAAGATTTTGAACACCTTCCGGAAGATGTAGAAAGATTTAACGAGTTATTTCCGCACACAAATGTCTTGTTTGCTGAGCGGAATAAAGAAGAATATATCATTGATAATTCTATAATATTTGACGAAATTCCGCAAGGGAAAAAGCCAAAGGGGGCATATGACTTATATTATGCTTTTGGAGTAGAGTATCCGGGAATTATATTGGATTTATTGAGAGAAAAAAGTATAAAATCCGATACTTTTAAAGCTGTTATTGAGGAAAATCTGGAGTTTCTTGCGGGATTGTATTTTGGTTATAATATTCGAAAAAATTACTGTTCCTATGACTTGAATGGATTCAATGGTATGATTGGAATATTTTACTCTCGTAAGCAATTACAAAAGAAGGTTTTAAAACATCTAGTGACAGTTATCGACAAAAAAATAACAAGGAGATGATTTTTTACAATGAGCATAATTGGCGGAATGAAGGACAAGTTTAAATCTAAATTTGATGAACTTAAATACGTGTCTGCTATGCATGTGGCAGCGTCTATGTGCAATTCAGAAACATTCAGTTCTATAAAAAACTGTAATGTAGGGAAGGAGGTTGCGTTGTGTGGAGCAGGGCCCACACTAAAGAAGTATAAACCTATTGATGGTGTATTTCACGTTGCTCTAAACAGAGCACTCCTAAACGATCAAATAAAGTACGATTGGTTTATTGCTGATGATTGGGATGGTGTGGATTTTATGAAAGACACCCTCAAATCATACGAATGCAAAAAATTCTTTGGACATCAGCTTGGCGCTGATTATGCTGACAATAGACAAATTCCAGAAACATATTTGAGGGGATGTGGTGCAGCGAGGTATTACACTGACTCATATATGAAAACGGATATCTGGAAAAGTCATTTTGTCTGCGATATAGATAGGATGGCTATTGCCAATATGCCGAATATTGCCTTGTCTGCCATGCAAATAGTTTTATTTACAAACCCTAAAAGGATTTACCTTGTAGGATGTGATGCATCTGCCGGGCATTTTGTGCAACCGAATAGTCTCAATCAATGCAGAGTGGACAAGCAAGAAAAGGATTTAAAAATGGCAGTTTCCTCCGATAGAACAATTGAAAAGTGGAAGGAGTTAAAAGCTTTTGCGAGTACATTCTATCCGGATGTAGAAATTGTATCAATCAATCCGGTTGGTCTTAAGGGGATTTTTGTGGATCGATATCAAGAATAATGTAGGAATAAATGATGGGCGAAAGAACAAGAAATACACTTAGAAATATATTCACGGGATTGGTGAGCAAGGTGTTTGTGCTTGTTTTACCATTTGCTGTGAGAACTATTATTATTTATAAACTAGGTGCGGAATACGTCGGCCTTAGTAGCTTGTTTACCTCGATTTTGCAGGTGCTAAATGTTACTGAGCTCGGCTTCGCATCAGCTATTGCTTGCACAATGTATGATCCTATTGCCCAAAATGATACAAAAAGAATTTGCGAGTCTATCACACTTTTAAAAACAGTTTATAGAATAGTAGGCAGTACAATTCTTATTCTGGGCCTTGGATTGACGCCAGCTTTGCATTTGCTGATTAAAGATGGTGTTCCAAATGATGTGGATATTTATATCTTATATTTTATACATTTGGCAAACACGGTTGTATCTTATTTCTTTTACGGTTATAAGAATACTGTTCTTTCCGCAAATCAGAGATATGATGTAATTAATAAGGTTAATGCGATTATTTCAATTGTAAGAGGTATTATTCAAATTGCAGTACTCTTATTCTTCTCTAATTATTACTTGTATATCATAACCTTACCAATATTCTCAGTTGTTACGAATATACTCATTAATCGCTATGCGAATACTTTATATCCAGAGCTGAATACAAAAACAAAGAACAGCCTTAAGGGCCTACAAAAGATCAGTAAGCAAATAGGTGGTATCGCAATTGGGCGAATCTCTCTTATGTGTCGAAATTCATTTGATAGTATTATTCTGTCAACAATGATAGGCTTGAATGCGGTTGCTATTTATTCAAATTATTATTTGATTTTTTCCTCAATCAGTAGCATATTGGCTGTGATTTTAACTTCCATGGCTGCAAGTGTAGGTAATAGCCTTGCACTTGATTCAATCAAGAAAAATGAGCAAGATCATATCAAGTTTGATTTTTACTATGAAGTCATAGCTGCATTTTGCACTATTTGTCTTTTCTTGTTGTATCAACCATTTATGGTACTTTGGGTGGGAGAAGATCTAACGTTTCCGTTTGTGACAATGATTTTATTTTGTATTTATTTTTATGTGAATCAGCTGGCACAGGTTCGTTCGGTGTATTCAGAAGCAGCTGGCCTGTGGTGGCATTTTCGTTATTTAACCATCGGCGAAATGATTGCTAATCTGGGTTTGAATATCGGCTTAGGGTATTGGATTGGCGTAGATGGAATAATTATTGCGACAATAATTACAGCCTTCTGGGGAAGCTTTGTTGGCTGTAGCTGTATTACTTACAAAAGATTATTTCATGAATCTCCACATGTGTATTTCTTTAACAATTTTCTATATATAACTGTAGCAGTATGTGGTTGTATACTGGGAAATGTTGTCTTTGGAACAGGACTGCGGACTAATATTACCATGTTTGTGATCCGGGTGATTTTGGTTGCATTTTATGCAGGCGGATATCTTTTGTTAGTATATCTTCTTATCCCGAGGACGAGAAGATTATTAAGTGGCTTATTACAAAAAAGAAAAGGAGCTTAGTTATGAAAGTTGTTGGATTACTTACGGGTCGAGGAAATAATACATTGAAGGACAAGAATATTTTGGATATATTGGGTCATCCTGTTATGTATTACCCTGCCCATGCAGGAAAGGTATCGAAAACGATCAATTCACTTTACTGCAGCAGTGATGACGAAAAAATACTTAGAGCTGCTGAAAATGAGGGGTATAAAAGGATTGTACGTCCGGATTATCTAGGAGCTCCTACAGCACAACATGTTGATGTTATAAAGCATGCCATCACAGAAATATCTCAACAAGAAGACATGGGCGAGATTCTTGTGGTTTTGCTTGCTAATAATGTGACAGTTAAGTCTGAATGGATTGATGATTGCGTAGAAATGATGAAAAAAGATATGAGTATTAGCGCAATTGTTCCTGTCTATGAAGATAATGATCATCATCCCCTGCGAGCAAAGACTGTTGATGATAATGGATATCTGCAGATGTATGAAAAGAACAGTAAAGGGCAGATTTCTACTAATCGTCAAGATTTACCGAAGTGCTATTTTCTCTCACATAATTTCTGGGTCTTAAATACAAAAATGATGCTGGAAAAGAATTTTCAAGGCCAACAGCCGTGGGGCTTCATGGGTGATAAAATTGCCTATTACGAGATTGACGAATCAATTGATATTCATAAAAAGATTGATCTGTTTATTGCAAAGGAATGGATCAAAGATAATTATACGGATTGATATTAGGTGGACCTATACTTCAGGATAAGAATGATGAAAACACTGTTAAATGGAATTCTAACAATTACAATTATCTTGCAATAGGTAACAGTATTACCAAACACGAGATAAATGGATACTGGTGGAATGAATGCGGAATGGCTGCAAGTACCGAGGACAAGGATTACGTTCATTTGGTTTCCAATTCGCTGAATGCCAACTACTACGCTTATAATTTTGCGGTTTGGGAAATGATAAGTCACGATAGAGGTGAAACCCTATCTGTCCTCGATAAAATGTTAAGCGATAAATTGGATTTAGTCACAATTCAATTAAGCGAAAATATACTGGATATGTCTACCTTTGAAACAGATTTTGAAGATCTTATCTGATATATCCAAGAAAGATGTCCGCGGGCGAAAATTGTTGTCCTTGGTGACTTTTGGGATGCGAAGAAGGATGAGATAAAAATACGGACATGCGAAAGAACAAATGTTGCCTTTGCTGGTTTGGATGAAATTCGAGGTTTACGATAATTCTGGTAATTCACATATAGTCGAGCATAAAGGAGTTGCAAAACATCCAAATGACAAAGAAATGAGGCGGATCGCTAACGCAGTACTACTGGCTGTAAAAAATAATTGATATGGTATTGATAGACAGTTAAACAGGTGCTATACTAAAACCACAAGACATGAAAAGAAAGGTTGATCTCTTATGCCCCGTCCCAAAGGAAGCAAGAACAAGCCCAAGACCGTAAAAGCAACTGTTGACTTTGCTGCACAGCTTGCTGAAAAGCAGGCTGCAAAGGAAGCTGTTTCCGCCGAAATCGCATCTATCACTGCTAATATCGATGCGCTGAAAGCTGATCTGAAAGCCAAGAAGACAGAACTGAAGTCCATTGACAAAGAAATCGCCAGAATCGAAGCTAAAAAGATCAAAGCTGAAACTAAGGCAGCAGAATCCGCAAAGAAAGCCGAGGCAGAGGACGTACTGAAAAAGCTGCTTGCCAGCGGTATGAGTGCAGACGAGATCCTCGCAAAACTGAAATAAATAATATCAACCGTGTGGACAAACTGAGCTCCAGAAGTTCACACGGTATTTTTGAAGTAGACTATATAGTTTATAACGCAAATAAGAAGAGGAAATTCCTGTGGGAGAAACACGCAAGCCCGGCGGAGGCCGGAAAAAGTCAAAGTCAGAATATGATGCCGGAAAGAACCTGAAAGAGCAGATGGATGCAGCGGTGTCCCTCTATAAAAACAACTCCCTCCAGGCCATTGCAGACGCCCTGTCCCTCAACCCTATCAAGGTTCGCAAGCTGCTCATCACAGCCGGGGTGTACAAGTCGGATATAGCGGAGCTAGTGCAGCACACCTTTTATAAATATAGAGATACGCAGTGCTATAAAGAAGCTATCCTCTCCGCCGCATCAGAGCTCAAGCTGTCCAAAGCCTCGGTTACCTCGTATCTGCCGTATGAAAAGGGCGTGTATTTCCCGAGCACAACCTCAACTGAGAAGATCAGTGTAGGAGCGGAGCGGCAGCGAAGGTATCGGGCAACGAAGAAACTGCGAGCAGCGCCGACGGAGGAACATCTGTGGGAAGTGGTTTTGCTCTATCAAAAAGTGCGTTTTAAAACCTATTCCGGCTTGCCGTTCTATTATGAAATACGAAAAGGTAGAAGCGGCGAATACACAAAGGAACTCTGGATCGACCGCCGGGAAAACAGCAAAAGTCTGGCGTGGAGCTCGGTGCTGCTGGCGCTGGACAATATAAAGGAGGTTGGAGCAGTGGTTGACAGGCCAAAAGCGCTGGGCGATATCCGGGGCGTGACCTACATATACGGGATGTTCTATCGGTTTGGGCTGATCGATGCGCCGGACGAGGCAAAGCAGAAAATGAATAAGAGCGGGTGTGCTTCCAAGGGCTGATATACGGGTGCTTATATGTGCAACTGTCGGGTCGTAAGGCATATATGTTTCATATCAAACAAAAACAGCCCTGTTTCTCACTCCATCCATCAAAATCACTTCCGGTGAAATTACAGCAAAAGGACAGCGGGGGAGCGCACAGGCAAAGTATGGGCTGAGCAAATAAATAGCTATGATCCTCACAGACAAGAAGCTATCAAAGGCAGTCAGCAAATCAAATAGTCTTGAACTGTTTCAAAAGTTATTCCTCAAAAATCAGAAAAAGCGCATCATTCAATTCCGTCCATCAATACACCAATCAAAGCACCGGTCAACTCTTTATCACCCCCACCCTGAGGAGCGCATCTGGGCAGGGCGAACGCCCCCGGCGGAAGCCCCGGGCCCCGGACGCTCCGAGGAATGGCATGTTAAAGCACATAAAAATAAACGCGCATAAAAAGTGATAGAGTGAATATGATAATTCTAAAACACAAAATTTCGAAAGAACTTGAAAATAACGCCTAAACGTGGTATAATCTTGGTACGAACAAGCCGGTTTTGGTACGACAACGGTATGCTGTGGTACTGTAACTGTTGTTTCGAAATTATGAACGATCACAAAAAAATCGTGAAAATTTAGCGTAGCTACGACGACACCTATCAGGTTCAGGTCGTGTCCTGGTACGACAACGAGAACTCCTACACCTATCAGATGGTTCGTACCATTAAGTACTTCGCTGAGAACTGCTAATCACAGCTCTACGCTCAAAAGTGCTTGAGGTGCCGTGCCGAATAATGGCTGATACCGGCGTTGCCGGTACGAACATGCTGTGATCGGCACGACAACAGTATAATGAACTCAACACCCTTCCTTTTGCGGGTTTCCGTGAGAGGAAGGGTGTTTTTTTATCCGCTTGCAGGGAGAAAATTTGCAGAAAGGATGATTTGCTCCAAGAATTGTGCTATACTGAACTTACAGTGTCCCCGATTCGATGCACTTTACAGATGAAGCTACCTCTCTTTGCAGGGGCATCAGGCAACGGGGGAAAACATATACACTACTAAAAGTTCGTTTTTGGGAACGAGGTAATCAAGAATGGGAAAATATTTTGGAACCGATGGCTTCCGTGGATAAGCTGGAATCACTTTGACCGCCGACCATGCCTACAAGGTGGGCCGCTTTCTGGGCTGGTACTACAACGCCCTGCGCGAGCGCAACGGCAACAACGAGCCTGCCCGCATTGTAATCGGTAAGGATACCCGTCGCAGCTCTTATATGTTTGAGTACAGTCTGGTCGCTGGTCTGACCGCTTCCGGCGCAGATGCCTACCTGCTGCACGTCACTACTACGCCGTCCGTGGCTTACATTGCCCGCGTGGACGATTTTGATTGCGGCATCATGATCTCGGCCAGCCATAATCCCTACTACGATAACGGCATCAAGCTGATCGATTGCTACGGTGAGAAGATGCCCGAGGAGACCCTGCTGCTGGTGGAGGACTACATCGACGGCAAGCTTCACGTCTTTGATAAGGACTGGCCGGAGCTGCCCTTTGCTCACCGCGAGCACATCGGCCGCACTGTGGATTATGTGGCAGGCCGCAACCGCTACATGGGTTATCTGATCTCTCTGGGCATCTATTCCTTCAAGGGCGTCAAGGTCGGTCTGGACTGCGCCAACGGCGCAAGCTGGAATATTGCTAAATCTGTGTTCGATGCTCTGGGCGCAGATACCTATGTCATCAACAACAAGCCGAACGGTACGAACATCAACAACAACGCTGGCTCTACCCACATCGAAGGCCTGCAGAAGTTCGTGGTGGAGAACGGTCTGGATGTCGGTTTTGCTTTCGATGGCGATGCTGACCGCTGCCTGTGCGTGGACGAGAAGGGCAACGTCATCACCGGCGACCACATCCTGTACATCTACGGTTGCTACATGCAGGAGCACGGCGAGCTGACGAACAACACCGTGGTCACCACAGTCATGTCCAACTTCGGCCTGTACAAGGCTTTTGACGAGCAGGGAATCGACTACGCAAAGACCGCCGTAGGCGACAAGTACGTCTACGAGTACATGGCTAAGAACGGCTGCTGCATCGGTGGTGAACAGAGTGGACACATCATCTTCTCTAAGTTCGCCAGCACCGGTGATGGTATCCTGACCAGCCTGAAGATGATGGAAGTCATGCTGGCCAAGAAGATGCCCATGAGCAAGCTGGCTGAGCCGCTGAAGATCTATCCGCAGGTGCTGGAGAACGTCCGTGTGACCGACAAGAAGGCTGCACAGAACGACCCGGCAGTGCAGGCAGCAGTCAAGGCTGTGGCAGAAGCACTGGGCGATACCGGCCGCATTCTGGTGCGTGAGTCTGGTACTGAGCCTGTTGTCCGCGTGATGGTGGAAGCCCCTGACCATGATACCTGCCAGAAGTACGTCTCTCAGGTCGTGGAGGTCATCAAGAACAAGGGCTACGCCGTCTGAGGTTGAACACTGCGGCAGATGTTGCCCGCGCACCAAAACGCGGGCAGAGGGTGCTCTGTCCGCACGATTCTGCATCTTTTTGTTGACAAACCCATACTTTTTGCGTATGATAGAAGTAACACTGAAAATTGTGTCAAATTGGCTGTGAAGAGAAGAGTACGCACCGTCTGCGCCTGACAGAAAGCCCGAAGGATGGAACCGGGCAGGCCGCGCGGTGCCGAAGATGGTCTTGGAGCCGCGCAGGTGAACAATGAGCCTGCGACGGGGTGCGCCCGTTACCGCGCAAAGGTCGGTTTTTGCCGGCCGGAGGCTGCGCCCGCAAGGGCGCGGCGAAGCAAGGTGGTACCACGAAGGTTCAGCGCTCTCGTCCTTGTCCGGTTATACCCGGCAGGGCGGGAGCGCTTTTTGCTTGCAGGAACAGCTGCAGAACCAAAAGAAAGGAAGACAGAACCCCATGAGCGAACACAAGACATTTTATATCACCACCCCCATCTATTACCCCAGCGATAAGCTGCACATCGGCCACAGCTACACCACCGTGGCCTGCGATGCGCTGGCCCGCTTCAAGC
>Ga0129310_1001773_pt1 | contig 17796 bp, 15 predicted proteins | sample Go1ome_2_FD_94433 | JGI IMG/M metagenome (GOLD analysis project Ga0129310, IMG submission 94433) | Western lowland gorrila individual fecal microbial communities from Wisconsin, USA - Go1022A metagenome | ecosystem: Host-associated > Mammals > Digestive system > Large intestine > Fecal | place...
CAGCGTGCTGTTCTGCCATGCCAACATCAAAAAAGCGCTTGGGGTGCGTATGGTAGAAAAACTGCAGGCCAGTGCCATATTTCATGGCGGCGGTAATGGCACAGATCTTCTCATTCTCACTTCCCTGCTTATTGAGCAGGTTGCCAAACACGGTCGAGAACGATTCTTTCGGAGCCACCTCCGGGTCCGGGATACTGTGAACCAAATCAAAGGTCGAAACGCCATGGAAGTTGCCGGGGTTTGCTTCTGCCGGGGCGTAGCCCTTGCCCTTTTTGGTCACAACATGGAGGAAATGGGGGCCGGGCTGGCTGCAGATGGCGCGCAGCGCGCGCTCCAGCTCTGCTTCATCATGGCCGTCAATGGGTCCGAAATAATGGAACCCCATATCCTCAAACATGGTAGAATGGTACATGGCCCGGCGCACCATGCTCTTACCGCCCTGAATGGCGGATTTGAGCGGCGGGCCGACCACGGGGACCCCATCCAGAAACGTCCGGACGTTCTCTTTTGCATCAATGTAACGGCTCGTGGTGCGCAGATGGCTGAAATACCGTGCCAGCGCACCGACGTTTTTGGAAATGGACATCTTGTTGTCGTTGAGGACCACCAGCAGGTTGTCCAGCCCGCCAATGTTGTTCATCCCCTCGTAGACCATGCCGCCCGTGAACGAGCCATCGCCAATGACGGCAACCACATGGCCCGGCTCCCCCCGTAGTTTCCTGGCCCAGGCCATGCCAATAGCCAGGGAGAGCGAGGTGTTGCCGTGACCGGCCACAAAGGCGTCATGGACGCTCTCTTTTGGGTTGGGAAAACCGGAAATGCCATCCAGCTGCCGCAGCTTGGCAAAGCCCTCCCGGCGGCCGGTCAGCAGTTTATGGGTATAGCACTGATGACCGACATCAAACACGATCTCGTCTTTCGGCGTTTCCAATACGCGGTGCAATGCAACGGTCAGCTCTACCGCACCGAGGTTGGAGGCGAGATGTCCACCTGTTTTGGAAACATTATCCAGCAGAAATGCCCGGATCTCTTCACACAGCGGATTGATCTGCCCGCTCGAAAGCTTTTTCAAATCGCTAGGCTGTGAAATTTTTTCGAGCAAAGGGAAATTCATAGCTCCACGTCCTTCTCAATTTTCTTCCTGAAAATTCTTACACCGGGCTCATCGGGTAAAGGAGCCCTACCGCAACACCGACCAGAACGCCTGCCACCACCTGCAGCGGTGTATGGCCGACCATCTCTTTCAGGTGCATGTTCTGCAAAAACGGCGCATTTTGCTCACTGATGTCGATCCACTGCTCGATCATCTGGTTCAACACCTTGGCCTGCTCGCCGGTCTCATGCCGCACGCCCATGGCGTCGTGCATGGTGATAATGGCGACAACACTTGCAACTGCAAAGATCGAGGAGCCGACTCCCGCGCTGCGTGCCGTTGCGATGACCATTGCACAAACGGTCGCGCTGTGTGCGCTGGGCATACCGCCGTCGCCCCACATCCGCTCCAGCTGAAATTTGCCGAGCAGGATAAAATTGATGATCGTTTTGAGAACCTGAGCTACAAACCAGCCCAGAAGCGATACGGTCAGGATCTCGTTTACCGAGAACAGATCTTTGATCAACTGCATGTTTTGTCCACCTTCTTGTGTATTTCCTCAGCTGCGCCGAACCAGAAGCTCCTTGGCCAGCTCCACCAGGAACGCGCTCTTCTCCCCGAACTCCCGGCTGAGCGAAGCGCAGGTCTCATTGTTCAATTTCTTGGCCAGCTCCATAGCGCCGTCTGTGCCAAACAGGGTCACAAACGTGGTCTTGCCGTTCTCGCTATCGCTGCCAATGGGCTTGCCCAGCTGCTCCTGCGAGCCGACTACATCCAGCACGTCGTCCACGATCTGGAACACCAGACCGATGCCGTACGCATAGTCTTCCAGCTCTTTGCTCTGCTGTTCCGTTGCCTGTGCGGCGGCAGCGCCCATCTGGATGGCGGCATTGATGAGCGCACCCGTCTTGTGGCGGTGGATCAGGCGCAGCTGTTCTTCGGTGGCGGCAAGTGCCTCATATTTGAGGTCCAGCTCCTGGCCGTAGACCATGCCGTGGCTGCCAGCCCCCATGCCCAGTGCCTGTGCGGCACGAACACAGATCTCAGCCGAAGCCGGAGCATGAGCAACGGCGTTGAATGCTTCCGTCAGCAGGACATCGCCGGCCAGCATGGCAGTGGCTTCTCCAAATGCCTTGTGGCAGGAGGGCTTGCCGCGGCGCAGGTCATCGTTGTCCATGCAGGGCAGGTCATCATGGATGAGAGAATAGCAGTGCAGCATCTCGACCGCCGCCGCAAACTGCTCGGCTGCCTCGGCATTGCCATGGAGCATATCGCAGACGGACAGCACCAGCACCGCACGGATGCGCTTGCCGCCGCTCATCAGGCTGTAGCGGGCCGCGCGGCAGACCTCGGATTCCTCCGGCAGGTAAGTATTGCAGGCGGCTTCCAGTGCACGGTTGACCCGGGCAAGATATTCATGATACTGCTTTTCGTAATCCATATGGACTTCCTCCTTCAATCGTCGGCTGCAGCGGGCTGTGCCGCACTGCGTTTTGCGTCGATCTCGTCGATCTGCAGAGAGGCTTTTTCCAGCGTCGCTCTGCAATATTCCATCAGTGAGGCCGCTTCCGCGTACAGCTTGACCGATTCGGCCAGCGTGGTATCCTCACTTTGCATCTGGGTTAAAATCGTATCCAGACGGGCCATCCCGTCCTCAAAGGTTTTGGGTGCTCTCATCTTGTTCCTCCACGGAGATGACTGTACAATGCGCAAGCTTTGCAGCTCCCCGCACAGTGACTGTATCTCCTGCACGCAGAGAATCTGCGGTGCAGAGCTTTTTGTTTTTATCGTAGAGCATGGCATAGCCGCGGGCCAGCACCTGATAAGGGCTCAGGGAGCCAGCCAGGGCTGCGGCGTGGCCGAGCTGCTCTTTTTTGTTGCGGAGCTTTTGCTGCATCGCCTGCTGAAGCTGCTCCTGCCGTGCGGCAAGGCTCTGCCGCCGGGCGGTCAGCGGAGTGCGTACCGCTTCCGTCGAAAGCGTCTGCTCCGCCTGCATAAGCTCATTATAGCATATTTTCAGCTGGTTTTGCATTATATTCTGAATATTTTGTTTCAGGTTGCATAATTTGCGCACCAGCTCTTCCCTGTCCGGTACAGCCAGCTCTGCTGCTGCCGAGGGGGTAGGCGCACGCTGATCTGCAACAAAGTCCAGAATGGTGAAATCGATCTCGTGTCCGATAGCACTGATGAGAGGCGTTTTGCAGCGGTAAGCAGCCCGGGCAATGATCTCCGCGTTGAAGACCCAGAGGTCTTCCCGACTGCCGCCGCCACGGGCCACAATGATGGTGTCCACTTCCCCGCTTTTATCCAACCGGTCGATGGCGGCTGCGATCTCTTTGGCGGCTTCAAAGCCCTGCACGTTGACCGGGCAGAGCAGCAGCCGCACCGCGGGCCAGCGGCGGGAGATGATGTTGCGGATATCCTGCAGCGCGGCTCCCGTTTTACTGGTGACGATCCCGATGCATTTGGGGTAAGCAGGCAGCGGCTTTTTGTGCTCTGGAGCAAACAGGCCCTCTTGTTCCAGCTTTGCTTTCAGCTGCTCAAAGGCCAGCTGTGCAGAGCCGATGCCATCCGGAAACATATCGTTGACATAGACCTGAAATGCACCATCCCGCTCATAAAGGGTGGCACGGCAGCGGACGATGACTTTCATTCCCTCTTCCGGGCGGAAGCCAAGCCGCCGCGCGTCCGAGCGGAACATGACCGCTTTCACACTGCTGGCCTCATCCCGGAGGGAAAAATAGCAGTGTCCGCTCCGGGAATTCTGCACAAAATTAGCGATCTCACCTCGCAGAGCCAGATCAAACAAAATGTCGTTTGCATCCAGAAGTGTTTTGACATACTGGTTCAGGGCGGAAACCGAGATCACTTCAGCCATAATCCGGCCTCCCGTGCCGCCAGGATCGAAACTCCAATGGCGTTATCGCTGGAGTACTGTCCCGGCACAAAGTAGACCTTGGGCAGACGCTGCTGCACCCAGGCATGGATGATATCGCTGCTCATCACGCCGCCGGCACAGACCACGGGGAGCCCGGGATATTCTTTCTGGGCCGCTTTTGTCATTTTCACAACGGTATCGGCCACGCAGAGCAGGCAGTACTTGCAGACATACTCCGGGCTTTTGCCCTCTTTGAGCAGGGCATTGCACTGATTTTCCAGCCCGGAGAGGCTGCACTGCATCCCTCTGACACTGGATCTTGGCTTGACAGGCTCGGTACAGTTTGCCGCAAGGTGAGAAACTTCCGCACCCGCCGGGAAGCCAAAGCCCAGCTTGACACCCACCCGATCCACAGCCTGTCCGGCATAGAGGTCTGTGCTGGTGCCAAGGGTCTCGATGCGTCGGACTTCATCACAGAGCAGCAGGTCGGTGGTGCCGCCGGAAATATGAAACAGCAGCACTTTCTGGCGGAACAGTTTGTCCCCCTCCGCAGCAAAAAGCGCGGCGGCCGCATGGCCCTGCTGGTGCGTCGTATGGACGAGCGGGATGCCCCGGGCCAGCGCAAAGGCCGTGGCCGCGTTGACGCCTGCCAGGAAGCAGGGCATATAACTTCCCTCCACCGGACGCGGTTTCTGGGAGACGCCCACCGCTGCGATTTGGGTCAGATCAAACTCATGACCAAGCTCTTCCAGCATTTCCGGGAGTGCTGCCGTGTGGTGGAACAGTGCATCACTCTGGCGTAGCCCAAGCTGGCCCTCCTTGACCGGGAGAAACCGCTTCTTTGCGCAAACAACCTCTCCGGCTGTATCAAAAACGGCCAGAGAGGTTGCATAGTTGCTTGTGTCGATTCCAAGTGTGTAACAGCTCACAGCTCTTCAGACTCCATCGCATCGGCAGCATCGAGCCCTTTCTCACGGGCCACTGCACCCAGCAGACCGTTAACGAACTGGTAGTCCTCGTCCGCACCGTATTTCTTGGTCAGCTCAACCGCCTCGTTGATGACAACGCCAGGCTTTTTCTCGTCGCCGTACAGCATCTCTGCCAGAGCAAGACGCAGCACGGTCAGGCTGACACGGGGCAGACGCTCCATGGTCCAGTTGCGCAGATGGTCACGGATGAGGTCATCTACCTCAGCCGAGTGGCCGTAGTAAGCGCGCAGCAGGCGCTGACCGAACACATCCACAGGATGCTCTTCGTCGCACTCTGCGTGGTTATCGAGTGCTTCTTCCAGAGCGATATCACCAAAGGTCTGAGAAAATGCCAGCAGAAAGGCATTTTCGCGGGCTTCACGACGGGGCAAAATTTTATCCATAATATTCCTCTCGCAGCAGGGCGCTCCGCAGCCACAGGCGCAGAAACCCTGCTTTTGTTTTTATTCACATTCTTTGGGGTTGATCAGTCGATTGCGGCATCCTGTGCCGGAGCAAGGCCTGCGATCACAAGGTCTACACGGCTGACGGTGACGTTCGTCATGTTCTGGACGGCTGTTTTGACGTTTTCCTGCACCTTTTCCGCCACGGAGGGGATGCGCGCGCCGAATGCGACGACGAGATGCAGGGTGATCTCAGCCGTGCCATCCCGCATTTCTACCGTAACAGGAGACTGCACGTTAGCACGCTCCAAAAAGTCTTTTACTTTCCGGTTCTGGCTGCCGCAGGAAACTTCTGCAACGCCCGCTACTTCCAATGCGGCACAACGCGCAATCTTCCCCAGGACTTCGGTCGAAATCTGCAGGCTGCCGCCTCTAAGATCCATATTCTGTAATTCCATTCTATGGTCCTCCATCCAAAATGAGCGCAAGCTCATTCTATTTTGTTTTGGTCTGTGCAGAGAATTCTCCCTGCCATTGAATGCTTACTGTTATTATACCATTCTTTCTGCATTTTCACAACACCTTACTTCACTTCCACCACAGTGATATTCTGGGCGGTCACAGAGCTTTTACTCAAAACGATGTCCCGGATCTGTGCCACCTGCGCGGCAGTCAGAGCGTCGCCGGAGGTCATGACGGTCAGATCAGCCCGGCCGGACTGCAAAAAGCACAGGCAGTCCGCAAAGCCTTTGGCTTTGACCAGTGTTTCGATCTCATTTTCCGCATTGAGGTCTTCCAGGTTTCCGGTCAGCTGCTGAGCGTAGGATTTCTTTTCCTCGGCGGAGAGGTTGGAGCTTTTGAGCGTTTTCTGGATGGTATCCAGTGCAGCATCGTGGGCTTTTTCCCGCTTGAGGCGGGCTTCTTCAAAAAATTTGGAGCCGGAGTCGTTTGCCACGCTGACAAGCTGTGCCTCGCCGTAATTTTTGTTGGCACTGGAAATCGCTTCTGCTTCCGTCATCAACCCATCCGTGATGGGAGAAGCCGCAACAGCCTCCGCTTCTGTCTCGGCCACAGCGGCTGAAACATTGACAGCATCTTCATTCAGGCTGACTCCGGTGCGGGAATATTGCCAGTTGAGGTAAACCGCTACCACCAGAGCGGCGGCCAATGTAATGGCAGTGGCTTTGCGGGTTGTATTTTTTGCAGTGGCTCTCATGCTCGTTCCTCCTTGCAAATACAAATCAGTTTCGGATACGGCGCTGCTCCACACAGATGCGGTTGGACGGAACATCCAGCAGGGCACCTACCAGCTCTGTGATGCGGGCGGCGACCCGGACATCTCCGCCGCCCTCGCAGACGACTGCCACACCGCAGATGGTCGGCAGATAAACAGTTTGTTCCAGTGCGGTCCCGTCGTCCAGCAGCACATGGGTCTGCTGCGTCTGGGTCTGTCCCGAGAGCGTGTCCAAGGCATAAACGGTCTCCTCCCCGCTTTCCAGTGTGAGCATCACAGTGGTCTTTCCTGCTCCCTGTACCTGCTCGATCAGCTCTGTCAGCTGCTGCTCCAGCTGTGTTTTGTAAGTACCATCATCCGGAGATACAGCCTGCGGTGCCGCCGGGGCTTTTGCCGGAAACAGCTCTGAAAGCAAAATGAGCGCCATGGCGATGCAGCCCAGAACCAATGCAAGCCGTGCACGGTTCTGCTTTTTCAGCAGGGTTTGCAGCCACTTCCTCAGCTCCGAAAGCTCTGGTTTCATGGTGTTTCCTCCCCCGCTGCAGCGATCCGGATCTGTTCGGGAAACAGCTGAAGCTTTTCCTGCAAAAAAGCACCTGCCTGCTGCCGTTCTTCCGCGGTGCAGTTGGCCGGGAGCGTCATTTGTGCGGAACAAATAACGACAACCGAATCGGTCTCTTTCAGCATCACGGTTACCGAAGCCTCTCTCCCGGTTTTCGTGCACCACTGTTCCGCGAGTGTCTGTTCCAGCCGCGCCTGCGTCTGCGCTAAAATGGCCGTTTCGGGCGATGCAATGGAAACCGGATCCTGTACTGGAACTGAAAACGCCCGGAGCTGCACATGGGCTTGCGGCACGGTGCGGGCAAACACTACTAGAATATATAGCCCTGCCACGGCTTTTATGCACCGCCGGGCCCAGGTGCTGCCCGCCAGTTGCGTGGTCAGCTCTGCACAGATACAGGCGATACAGAAGATCGCCACGGCCCGTTCCAACGGCTGCATTTACCCACCTCCCGCAAGAAACAAAAATACCGTTCCCATTACAAATAATCCAAAGAAAAGCGCGGTTGCTGCCGCCATGCAACGGACAGCTTCGGCGAAGCAATCCAGTAAGACCTTACAGCGGGTGTTCCCCGTCAGGCTGCAAAACAGGCTGCATCCGCACAAAAGAGCCAGCTGAAGCATCATGCCGAGATACAGCGGGAAAAATTCCGCCCCAAGAAACGCAATGGCCGCAAGGCCGAGGCCGCTTTTCAAGAGCTGGATTCCCGCGAGAAACGCTTCTGAAACATCGCTTAAAGTCTGCCCTACAATGGGGACGCTCCCGGCCAGAAGCTGGCCTGTGCGGAGCGCGGCACGGTCCAGCTGCAGTGCTGTGACCCGCTGCAACCCCAGCAAAAGTGCCAGAAGCTTCCCCGCCCAATGAAGTGCCTGGCGCAGCAAAGCGCCTGTACTTTGGCAGAAAGCGGCAAGCCCGTGGTCTGTGCTGATGCAGCAGGCCATGCTGAGAGCCAGATAGCATTGCAGCAGGGGCCGGACAAATGCTGTCAGGCACTGTGCCAGAAAGCAGAGGATCGTCAGAAAAAATCCGCTGGCCGCGCTGCCTGCTGCCGTTTCCCCACCCATGGTCAAGACTCCGGCATAGACCGGGAGAAACCCCAGCAAAAAGCCGCGCCACTCTCCCATCTGTGCACAGAGCTGTTCCGCAAGCGTGAGGAGCTTGCTCCAGAGGAGAACACCGCACCCACCTGCCGCGATCAGATCAAGCAGTTCGCCGTTGGTAGTCTCACTTGTCAGAAAAGACAAAAGCGCAGCAAGGAGCAAAAATAGCAGCGCATCCGTGCTGCCACGCAGTGTCTCCTGCAAGGCAGCTGCCATGGAACCGTGGAAGAGCTTTTTCAAGGCATCGAGCGGGGCATCCGCAAGATCCGAAATGCTTACCGGGCTTTGTTCGAGGTAAGGCTGCCACTGTTCTGTCCCGGGGATGCCGGATAGAGTGGTTTCGTCCAGAGCCAGTGCCGCCGGGGTAATGATGCAGAGGCTTGTCCCAACCAGAAAAAGGGCAAAAAGAAGTTTTTTGAATCCATGTTGTTTCATCCAAGAACACTCCAGATCCGTTGTCCGATCTCTTCCAGCAGCGGCCACGCCGCCGCCAGCACCAAAAGCCGCCCGGCCAGCGAAGCGCACCATGCCAGCGATTCCGCTCCAGCTTCCTCGCAGAGCGTCCGTGCGTAGTCTGTCAGCAGAACGATGCCCGTACAGCGCAGCAGACAGCCGTATGCATCCCCGCCGGCGCACTGCTCCAACCGGACAAGCCCGGAAAGAACGCTTTGCGCGGCACTCCCGACCCGGGCCAGCAAAATCAGGGCCGCAGCCATGGAAACCAGCAGTGAAAAAGTCGGGGCACTTTTCTGGAACAGTGCGTACAAAACTGCCGCCAGCACGGCAATGGCAAGGCTGGAAAGAGCAAGGCTCATAGTGCGAATAAAGATTTTATGGTGACAAACAATGTGCTGATCTGCTTGACCAGAATGGACAAGACCACCACGAGCCCGGCCAATGTCGTCATCATGGCCTGATCTTCCCGGCCGGAACGGATCAGCAACTGGTTGAGCACCGCTACGATGATGCCGATGGCCGCAATTTTGAAAATGAGATCAATTTCCATTGCCCGGTTTCCTCCCTGTATTTGAAACGAAGTTTTGCGCTTTAAAAAAGGAGAATGGCCGCCGTAAGCCCAAGAAGTATCCCGAGTTTCGGGGCAAGCACCAGGCGGCTCTGTGCGGCTTTTTCCTGCTGCTGCAAAAAGCTGCGGAAACGCTCTTGATAAAATGCCAGTCTGCTGCACTCCTGTTCTGCTTCCGTATGGCCAAGGGCGGAAAAACACTCCGTAAAGCAGGCGGCTTCCTGCGGAGAGAAACTCTGCGGTGGAATGGCTGTCTGAATCATTTTGGCGGAGCAGAAAAGTTTGTGCTCACGCTGTAACTTTTTCGCCAGCATGTTCAGGTCAGCCCGGCGGAATGTGATCTCCTGCTCGATCTCTTCCAGGAGCGCAATGGTTTGCCGGAGTGCTTCCAGATGCTCCTGCGTGCGGATGCAGACGGCATCCCCTGCGCACCAGCCGCACACCACCAAAAAGAATGTGCCCACCAGCCGTAAAGCCGTCATAATATCCGCACCGCGGCAACCTGACCCGGATGATCCCGGCCACGAAGCAGCACGGCAGCCTGCAACGCCCCGCAGGCTCGGAGCTCCTGCAGCTGTGGGCGGCAGAATGCTTCTTCCCAGCTGGAGGCATGGAGAGTGGCAATCATGGCGGCACCGCTGAACATTCCCTGTTCCAGTGCCCGGACTTCTTCCGTGCCGCCAAGCTCGTCCAGCAGGATAAACCGGGGCGAGAGGGTGCGCAAAGCCATCTGGACAGCCATTGCCTTGGGCAGGCCTGAAATTTCATCAACGGCCATGAGTTTCTGATCGTAAGGGACGGTGGAGCCCGGGCAGATTTCCCGGCGTTCATCAATGACGCAGACGGTTTTGTCCTGCGCGGCCAGTGCCCGCGCTATGCTGCGCAAAAGAGTGGTTTTGCCACTGCCCGGCTCGCCGATCAAAAGAACCCCCGTCAGCCTTTGTTCCAGCAGGCTGCGCAGTTCTTCTGGTAAGGTGATCCATTTCCACCGGGCAATGCGGAGGTTGACGGAGTGGAGCTGCTGCAAAACCGCGCCCTGTGTTGGATGCAGAAAAAAGCGTCCGCCAAGACCTGCCCGGCAGCCATTTGGCAGGGTGACATACCCTTGGGCGACTTCCGCCTGATGGGTGTGGACGGAGCCGTCGCAGAGCGTGAGGAAAATCTCATCCATCTGCAGCTGGGTCAATACGATTTGCCGGAGCGCCTGGATGCGGGCCGACGTGCAGAGAACGCCGGAAATGGTCATCTGCACCGGACAGCCCACCCGCAGCCGAATCTCATGGACCTGCTCTGCCAGTTCAACCGGGAGTTCTGCCAGCGGACGGGAAAGCCAGCTGGGCAGAGACTGAATCGCGCGGTAATACTCGTCCATTTTCATTTCCCCTTTCCGGACGGTTTTGGATTTTTTGTCCTCTTGTCCTCACTGTATGGCGGAAGGCTGGCATTTAGAACCGCAACAAAAAAGCAGCCCCACGGTGGAGCACTTTCCACGGTAAGGCTGCTTACAAGGTTTGATTTGGTTTTTAATTTTCCAGCATGGCAAGGAATTCCGCTTCTGTCAGGACGGTCACCCCCAGGGACTGCGCTTTGGTCAGTTTGGAACCGGCTGCCGCACCCGCTACGACATAAGAAGTCTTTTTGGAAACAGAGCCGCTGGCCTTGCCGCCGTTTTTCACGATCAGAGCTTCCGCCTCGTTACGGGAAAGAGTTTCCAGTGTGCCGGTGACCACCAGTGTTTTCCCGGCCAGCTTGTCACCCTTGGGTTCCCCTTTCCACTGCATGTTAACGCCCGCGTCGGCCAGGCGGTGGATAAGATCGGTGGTTCCGTCCTTGGCAAAGAACTCTACTACGCTCTGAGCCATCACACCGCCAAAGCCGTCGATCTCGCTGATGCTTTCGATGGTGGCTTCCCGGATGGCCTGTATGGAGCCAAAATGCTCCGCCAGCAAAGCAGCGGCCTTATCCCCGATGTTGCGGATACCAAAGCCAAAGAGGAGCTTGTCCAGATTGTTCTGCTTGGAGCGCTCAATGGCCTGCAGCAGATTGGCGGCACTCTTTTCCTTGAATTTTTCCAGTGTCAGCAGCTGCTCCATCGTCAGAGTATAAATATCTGCCGCTGAGTGGACAAGACCTTTTTCAACCAATTGGGTGGCAACTGCCGTGCCAAGGCCGTCAATATCCATGGCATCACGGGATGCAAAATGGATGAGGTTGCGCAGGGCCTGGGCCGGGCATTCCGGGTTGACACAGCGCAGGGCGGCTTCATCTTCCAGATGAACGACCGGTGCCCCGCAGGAGGGGCAGATCTCCGGCATCTGATAAGGCTCTGCATCCTCTGCATGCCTGGTCACACCGATGACTTCCGGAATGATATCGCCCGCCTTACGCACCTGAATGGTGTCGCCAATGCAGAGGCCAAACTGTTTGATGAAATCCTCGTTGTGCAGAGTGGCGCGGGCAACGGTGGTGCCGGCGAGGAAAACCGGATCAAAACAGGCGGTGGGCGTCAACACGCCGGTGCGGCCAACCGCCACATCAATGCTGCGCAGAACCGTTTCCTTGACCTCCGGTGGGTACTTGAATGCAATGGCCCAGCGCGGGAATTTATTGGTGGAGCCCATCAAATCGCGCTGTGCGAAATTGTTGACCTTGATGACCGCGCCGTCCATATCAAAATCGAGCTTGGAACGATTCTGGCCGATCTGTTCGATCTCCGCGATGGCATCTTCAATATCATGAACGATGTGGTAGCGCGGCGAGACCGGGAGGCCCAGACTTTTGAGGTAATCCAGGCTTTCGGCGTGGGTGGCCAGCTCCTTGCCGCGAATCTGCTGAACATTGAAGATAAAGATGGAAAGGCCACGGCTCCCGGTGATCTTGGCGTCTTTCTGGCGCAGAGAACCGGCGGCCGCGTTCCTCGGATTTTTGAACGGAGCAGCACCCTGCAGCTCCTGCTCTGCGCAGAGCTTCTGAAATGCTTCGTGGGGCATGTACACCTCACCACGCACCTCCAGAAACTCTGGAGCTCCCTCCAAATGCTTCGGGATGCGGCGGATGGCTTTGACATTGGCCGTTACATCTTCACCGACAACACCATCGCCACGGGTAGAAGCCCGAACCAGCTCGCCGTTTTCATATTCCAGGCTACAGGAAAGACCATCAATCTTGATCTCAACTACATACTCCGGGGTGACACCAGCTTCCTGGACGCGACGGTCAAAGTCGCGCAGTTCGTCATAGGAAAACGCATCCAGGAGGCTTTCCATTTTGACCGCATGGGTCACCTTGGCAAAGCGCCCGCTGGGTGTACCACCCACATGCTGCGTGGGAGAAGCGGGCGTGACCAGCTCCGGATAGGCAGCCTCCAACTCTTTCAGCTCTCGTGTCAGGGCATCGTATTCAAAATCTTCCAACTCCGGGGCGTCCTGATCATAGTAGAGGCGGTTGTTTTTTTCAATGACCGTGCGCAGCTCCTGCACACGCTGCTTTGCCTGTTCCAGTTCCAACATGGTGTCTTCTCCCTTTGAAAATACTCTCTTTTACCAGTGTATTATACCACAACCGCCCCTCTTTTTCAGCCCCAAGACAGAAGAAAAACGTTCTGCACAGTGGTGCTGATTTTTTGAAGTTGCAGACAAGACCACTCAATTATTGCGTGAAATTGGCGCTTCAATACAACCTGTATTTTCCGTGTTCTAGATGTCGGATTTTAAGTCCTGCTAGTTGATTTAAAATCAATAATCAAAAATACAAATTGTTATATTTAAATTATATAGCGATACACCGATATTATTTTCGATAAAATCAGGCATGGATTTTTGTGCTCATCTTGCAATCACAGCTTCATGACAACAAAAAAAGAACCCCAGAAAGACTCTGGAGTTCTTCAGGTTCGTATTCTTCTGAATGAAATATCAGATGGAAATGGTATTGCAAACGTCAATCAGCACAGGATCAAGGCTCTTGGTCATTTCGAGAGCTTCATCCACGGGATAGTCCACGAGGTTCTCACCTTTCATACCGACGATGCGGTTGTATTTGCCCTGTTCCAGCAGGCAGACTGCATGATAACCCATAGCAGAAGCGTTTACACGGTCACGCAGAGTGGGAGAACCGCCGCGCTGGACGTGGCCCAGAATGGTGGCGCGGGTGTCAATGCCGGTGCGGGCCTGGATCTCGTTGGCAATCTCCTGCGAGTGGCCAATGCCCTCTGCCACGATGACGATGAAGTGGCGCTTACCGGTGCGCTGGGTCTCCACGATTTTATCCAGAATGTCGTGCTGCATGTCGAACTCTTTTTCCGGCAGCAGAACCGCCATAGCGCCGGAAGCAATGGCGACGTTCAGTGCAATGTAACCGGCGTTGCGGCCCATGACCTCGACCACGCTGCAGCGGTCGTGGCTCTGGGTGGTATCGCGCAGCTTGTCGATCATCTCCAGTGCGGTATTCATGGCGGTATCGTAACCGATGGTGTAATCGGTGCAGGCAATGTCGTTGTCGATGGTGCCGGGCAGGCCGATCATCGGGATGCCGCGGTGTGCCAGCTCACGGGCACCACGGTAAGAGCCGTCACCACCAATGACGACCAGAGCATCGATGCCGAGCTCACGGCACTTTGCAGCGCCCTTATCCTGACCCTCTTTGGTCTTGAACTCCAGGCAGCGGGCAGTATACAGGATGGTACCACCTGCCGAGATGATGTTCGAGACACTGCGCAGGTTCATCTCAAAGCACTCGCCGTTCAGCAGACCGTTGTAGCCACGCTGAATGCCGATCATACGGAAACCCTTGTGCAGGCCGGTACGAACCACGGCGCGAACCGCGGCGTTCATGCCAGGAGCGTCACCGCCGCTGGTCAGAACGCCAATCGTCTTGATTTGCTTTTCCATAGAGAGATTCCCTCCAATTTGTTTCTTTCACGCATCATGCCGAACGACGTCTCCCATTCTGTTGGACGCCGCCCAATGCTTCCTCTTACGATTGCTTGCCTCGTTTATTATATCACAAACCCAGCTTTTTGAAAACTCTTAGCACATCCTGTTTTGTGTATAAAGCGTGCACGGAGATGTCATTTTGTTGCAACATTGCGTGCTCCCACCACCCGCTTGAGCTCCTGGAAGAAGAGCGGATGGCCGGAGGTGTACAGGCGGCGGGGAGCGGCCAGCTTCTGCTTGGTATCCTCCAGATAGAAGATGACCGGCATGTCGCCATCAAAGATCTCCAGCAGGTTGATGACCTTGGCGTACTCCGGGCAGGTGCGGGAGGGCAGGCGGATGTAGAGCCGCTGCGTGGCGTCCCGCATGAGGTTTGGTTTATTGGCCTGCGGGTGTTTGGGGTCATAGCCTTCAATGGGCAGGATGCTCTCCGCCATCAGCTTGGCAGGCTCATCTTCCCGCACCGAGAGGCGGCCCTCGATGACGACGACCGCGTTTTCTTTGATGGAGTCCCGGAACGTATCCAGCACCCGCGGGAAAACGATGACTTCCATGGTACCCGTCAGGTCTTCCACGCTGGTAAATGCCATCATGGTATTGGATTTTGTTGTCATCATCCGGTTTTTGACAATGGTGCAGACGATGCGCACATGAGAGTTATCCAGTACATGAGCATCCTCCCCGGTCAGTGCTTTGATGGCGTGGGAGGCGAACCGCGCCGACTGTTCCCGGTAAGCGTCCAGCGGGTGGCCGGACAGGTACAGGCCGCTGACTTCTTTTTCCTGCTGAAGCAGCTCTGTATGGCTGTACTCCGGGAATGCTTTGATCTCATAGCTGTCGGCATTTTCGCTTCCAGCGGCGTTCAGACCGCTCATAACCGAGAACAGGTCCAGCTGGCCGTCCAAATTGCGCTTGTTGTCACTTTCCACGCTCTTGATAATGCCGTCTACGGCTTCCACCAGACTGTGGCGGTTGACGCCCATGCGGTCGAACGCACCGGCTTTGATGAGGCTCTCCACCGCCCGGCGGTTCAGCTCATTGCCATACATCCGCTTGCAGAAATCGTACAGGCTGGTATAGGGTTTTCCCTGCCGTTTCTCCACGACCTGCTCAATGAGGTTTCGGCCGACATTTTTCACGGCATTCAAGCCAAAGCGAATCTGCCCGTTGGCATCGGCCGTAAAACCGCCGCCCGAGACATTGACATCCGGCGGCAGCACTTTGATGCCCAGCCGGGCGCACTCGCCAGAATACTCGATGACCTTATCGGTATTGTCCAGCACACTGGTGAGCAAAGCGGCCATAAACTCGCTGGGATAATGGCACTTGAGATACGCGGTCTGGAATGCCACATAGGCATAGCAGGCCGCATGGCTCTTGTTGAATGCGTAGGACGCAAAGCTGGACATCTCATCATAAATTTCGTTGGCTACTTTTTCGGAGATGCCGTTTGCCACGCAGCCGGGGCACTGGTTGCCGGGGTCGGTGCAGCCATGGACGAAATGCTCCCGTTCGGCCTCCATCACAGCGTGCTTCTTTTTACTCATGGCGCGGCGGACATTATCTGCCTGGCCGAACGAGAAACCAGCCAGCTCCCGGAAAATCTGCATGACCTGTTCCTGATAGACGATGCAGCCGTTGGTCACATCCAGGATATGCGCCAGCTGGGGCGTTTTATAACTGATTTTATCCGGTTCATGGCGGTTGCGCAGATATGTCGGGATGGAATCCATGGGGCCGGGGCGGTACAGACTGATCAGAGCGATGACATCTTCCAGGTTCTGCGGCTGCAGACCCATCAGGACCTGTTTCATGCCCGAAGATTCGAGCTGGAACACACCCTCCGTCTCACCCCGGGAGAGCATCTGGTAGGTCTCCGGGTCATCATAATCCAGCTTTGCGATCGCGAACGCCGGATCCTTTTTCTGAACAGCAAGCTCCGCGTCCCGGATGACGGTCAGGGTGCGCAGGCCCAGGAAGTCCATCTTTAACAGACCCATCTCTTCAATTTCCGTCATATTGAACTGGGTCACAGGCAGGCCGTCGTTGGTCGCCAGAGGCAGATAGTAGTCTGTCGGCTCCGGGGTGATGACAACACCGGCCGCATGGGTAGAGGCATGGCGGGGCATTCCCTCCACTTTCAAGGCCGTATCGATGAGCTCCGTTACCTGCGGGTCTGTATCGTACATCCGCTTGAGCTCCGGGGAAACCTCCAACGCGCGTTTCAGCGTCATTTTCAATTCCATCGGGACCTGCTTTGCCACCACGTCCACACTCTGATACGGCATTCCCAGCACACGACCCACGTCACGGATGGCGTTGCGGGCTGCCATCGTGCCGAACGTGACGATCTGGGCCACGTGATCGGCACCATACTTGCGGTTGACATAGTCAATGACTTCCTGCCGCCGCTCGTAGCAGAAATCCACATCGAAATCGGGCATACTGACGCGCTCCGGGTTCAGGAAGCGCTCGAAGATCAGATTGTAACGGATGGGGTCGATATCCGTAATGCCGACGCTGTATGCGGCAATACTGCCCGCGCCGGAACCACGGCCCGGGCCTACCGGGATGCCCTGGCTCTTGGCGTAGTTGACGTAATCCCAGACGATGAGATAGTAATTGGTATAGCCCATCGTTTTGATGACGCCGATCTCATAGCTCAGGCGGTCCTTGTTGGCCTGCGGCACATTGGGGCCATAGCGGCGCTCCAGCCCCTCCCAGCAGAGTTTTTCAAAAAAATCCTGGTTATCCATTCCGCCGGGTGCTTTATAATAAGGAATCTTGGTGTGTCCAAAATCAAAATCAAAATTGCACTGGTCGGCGATGATCCGCGTGTTAGAGCAGGCTTCCGGTACCATGGCGAACAGATCGTACATTTCGTCCGTCGTCTTGACGTAGAATTCATCGGTCTGGAACTCCATGCGGTCTGCATCCTGCATGGTCTTGCCCGTCTGGATGCAAAGCAGGATGGCCTGCATCTTGGCGTCTTCCTTGCGCAGGTAGTGGGAGTCGTTGGTTGCCACCATAGGGATACCAGTTTCCCGGGCCAGCTTGATGAGCTGAGGCAGTACGATGTTATCCTCTTCCAGGCCATGGTCCTGCAGCTCAATATAATAGTTGCCGACGCCGAACAGTTCCTGATACCACAACGCCGAGGATTTGGCGCGCTCATAGTCGCCCGCCAGAATTGCCTGCGGGATCTCGCCTGCCAGACAGGCGGAGAGGCAGATCAGACCCTCATGGTACTGCTCCAAAAGCTGTTTATCCACGCGGGGTTTGGAGTAAAAGCCCTCGACAAAGGCGGCCGACACCATTTTACAGAGGTTTTTGTAACCGGTCTCATTCTTGCAGAGCAAAATCAAATGGTTGTTGCCGTCGATCTTGTTGACTTTATCAAAACGGGTACGGGTGGCCACATAGACCTCACAGCCGATAATAGGCTTAATGCCTGCCTTTTTAGCTGCTTTATAAAACTGCACACAGCCGTACATGACACCGTGGTCGGTGCAGGCAATAGCTGTTTGTCCGCATTCTTTCACGCGGTCCATCAGCTGGTCAATGCGGCAGGCACCATCCAGCAGGCTGTACTCCGTATG
>Ga0129310_1001775_pt1 | contig 17783 bp, 15 predicted proteins | sample Go1ome_2_FD_94433 | JGI IMG/M metagenome (GOLD analysis project Ga0129310, IMG submission 94433) | Western lowland gorrila individual fecal microbial communities from Wisconsin, USA - Go1022A metagenome | ecosystem: Host-associated > Mammals > Digestive system > Large intestine > Fecal | place...
CACCATGAGTCCTATCCTCTCCTTCATCTCACCTGCCGCTTTCTTGGTGAAAGTCAGCGCCATGATCCTCGACGGATCACCCCCACGGGCAAGGATACAGGCTATCCTGCTGGTCAGCACCCTTGTCTTCCCCGACCCTGCTCCGGCGACGATCAGCACCGGTCCTTCAATACTGCTGACCGCCTGTCTCTGCTCCGCGTTCAGCCCCTCGTAGAGTACTTTCTCAATGTTTTCCATAATGGCACGAAAATACGGATTTTTTCCCGAAAAAATGAGTACATTTGCAAGTTATAATTCGCATATACAACCAACACAAATTATAATGTCAAACAACATCGTATTGAAAAAGGGTTTGGACATTCCTATCGACGGAGTGGCAGCCCTCGAAACAATTAAGACGGTCACGCCTGATGTTGTCGCTATGAAACCCACTGATTTCAAAGGTTTCGCACCAAGACTCCTAGTCAAGGAAGGCGACAAGGTGCTCGCGGGATCACCTGTTTTGGCAGACAAACAAAACCCTGACATCCTCCTGACGGCTCCTGTGAGTGGTACTGTCCAGGAGATTTCCAGGGGCGATAAGAGGAAGCTCCTCGCTGTCGTCATCAAGGCGGACGGAAGCAACGGCTCTGTCGACTTCGGCAAAAAGGATCCCAAGGCATTGGGAGCCGCAGAAGTCAAAGAGACAATCCTCAAGAGCGGTTTGTGGCCATCAATTATCCAGAGGCCTTACGGTGTCATCGCCGACCCGGCATTGACTCCCAAGGCCATTTTCGTATCCGCTTTCAGCACGGCTCCGCTTGCCGCAGATGCTGAGTTCGCTTTCAAGGACGACGTCCAGGCCATCCAGGCAGCGATCACTGCTGTATCCAAGATCGCCAAGGTCCATGTCTGTGTCAACAGCGAAAGTTCAGTATTTGCCAAGCTCCAGGATGCCACTCTCCACACCGTAGTCGGTACCAAGCACCCTGCCGGCAACGTAGGCGTTCAGATCAGCCACATCTCTCCGATCAAGAAGGGAGAGACTGTCTGGACCATCAATCTTGCCAGCCTTGCAGCTATCGGTAAGATCTTCACTGAAGGCAAGCTCGTTCTCAACCGCCTGGTCGCAGTGACCGGACCTGCCGCTCTGAAGACCGGTTACGTCTGCGCACTTCCCGGAACTCCTGTCTGCGCCCTCGAAGGCTGCTTCGACAAGGATGTCGAGACCAGGTTCATCAGTGGAGATGTCCTAAGCGGCGAGAACATCGGCAAGGATGGATACCTCGGATTCTTCGACAATCAGGTGACCCTCATCAGAGAAGGCCGTGAGAGAGAGCTCTTCGGTTGGGCAAAACCTTTCAGGTTCAACCAGTTCAGTTCTTCAATGGCCTATTTCTCCTGGCTCCTTCCCAAGAAAAAGTACAAGATGGACACCAACACCCACGGCGGAAGGCGTGCTTTCGTATGCTCCGACGTCTACGGCAAGGTGCTTCCCATGGACATATTCCCCGTCTATCTTATCAAGGCCTGCCTGGCAGGTGACATCGACAAGATGGAACAGTTCGGCATCTACGAGGTTCTTCCCGAAGACCTGGCCCTCTGTGAGTTCGTCGATCCTTCAAAGAACGACATCCAGGCTATGATCTCCGACGGTATCGACCTCATGATCAAGGAAATGGCATAAAAGGCAATGACTATGGAAGAAAACACAGTAAAACCCGGCCTTTTTGAAAAAGGCGGCAAGTTAGGATGGCTGCATTCTACATGGGATGCCTTTGACACCTTCCTCCGTGTTCCCGCAACCGTCACCTCCAGGGGTGCGCACGTCAGGGACTCCCTCGACATCAAGAGGGTCATGATCATCGTGGTGATCGCCCTCATTCCCGCTGCCCTGTTCGGCATGTGGAACGTTGGTTACCAGCACGATCTCGCAATGCATGACCTTCCCGGATTCTGGAACCAGTTCTTCTGGGGTCTCTGGAAAGTTATTCCCCTCTATCTCGTAGCATACATCGTAGGTCTCGGAATCGAGTTCGCCGGAGCCCAGATCAAGGGCGAGGAAGTCAATGAAGGCTACCTCGTGTCCGGAATGCTCATCCCGCTCATCGTTCCCGTGGATGTTCCCCTCTGGATGCTTGCCCTTGCAGTAGCATTCGCAGTCATATTCGGAAAAGAGGTCTTCGGCGGAACCGGAATGAACTTCCTCAACCCGGCCCTCCTTTGCCGTGCATTCCTGTTCTTCTCCTACCCGAGCTCGATGTCAGGATCACAGGTCTGGATCGCACGCCGCTGCGGAGCCGACGCCATCACCGGAGCCACTCCCCTCTCCTACATGGGTGAGGGAATGGATTCCATCACCGGAGCCGGCTACAGCTTCTGGAACATGTTTGCAGGTACGATTCCCGGATCGGTCGGTGAGACATCTGTCATCGCTATCCTGATCGGTGCGTTCATCCTCATCTGGACCGGCGTTGCCAGCTGGAAGATCATGGTCTCCTCAGTGGCCGGCGCCCTCTTCGTGGGCTGGCTCGGTACCGCTTTCGGAGCTACAGACGTCCCCGCCTACGTACAGCTCGTCATGGGTGGTTTTGCATTCGGTACGGTCTTCATGGCCACCGACCCTGTCACCTCTGCCCAGACCGAGTGCGGAAAGTGGATCTACGGATTCCTCGTAGGAGCGCTCTGCATCACCGTCAGGCTCTTCAACCCCGGCTATGCCGAGGGCATGATGCTCGCAATTCTTCTCATGAACACCTTCGCCCCGCTGATCGACCACTGCGTCACCTCCAGCGCTACGAAGAAAAGGGCAAAAAAAGTCTCTGTCGCTTAATTATCAATGAATATGAATACCAACAGTAACACATATACGATAATCTACACGACCGTCATCGTGACTCTGGTCGCGGCAGTCCTGGCTTTTGTGTCCCAGTCCCTCAAGTCAAGGCAGGAGGCCAACGAGAAGGCTGACACCATCTCCCAGATGATGACAGCAGCCCAGTTCGCCACCAAGGCTGACCTTCAGAAGATGGGCAACACAGCAGTACTTGCAAAGTACGCAGATGAAATCGCCCAGGCATTCACAGTCGGAGCCGATGGAAAGAAGATCTCCGATCTCGATCTTTCCAAGGTTTATTCTCCCAAGGATCTCAAGAAGCAGAACTACAACATCAAGGGTGGAAGCAATGCTGAAATACCCGTGTTCATCTTCAAGAACGGAGTGACCGTGGTTCCTGTCTACGGAGCCGGCCTCTGGGGTCCCGTCTGGGGTTACATCGCTTTCGAGCCCTCTTCCAATACCATCAAGGGTGCATATTTCGACCATGAGAGCGAAACCGCAGGCCTTGGTGCGAAGATCAAGGACGATCCTGAGTTCCAGGCGGAGTTCAACGGAGAGCAGGCAGACTTCACCACTGCCAACGTCTTTGACATCGTAAAGGGCGGTGCTCCCAAGAATGCTGACGGATCATCCGTCATCGACAACAAGATCGACGCTATCACCGGTGCCACAATGACATCCAACGGTCTTGACGCCGCCATCGACACCTGGCTCGGAGCTTACTCAGCCTATTTCAAGGGTATTGCAGCAAATAAAACTGAGGAGGAATAATCATGGACGCTAAATTGAAAGAAACTATACTCAACCCGATATTCAAGGGCAACCCCATTACCGTCCTTGTCCTCGGTATCTGCTCATCCCTGGCCGTTACGGTCACAATGAAGGGCGCCCTCGTCATGGCACTCTCCGTCATCGCCGTCACCGGCATTTCGAGCCTCATCCTCTCGCTGCTCAGGAACACCATTCCCAGCCGCGTCAGGATCATCGTACAGCTGGTAGTCGTGGCCATGATGGTTATCCTCGTTGACCAGATCCTGAAGTCCTTCGAGGCGACCTATGCCATTGACAAGCAGCTCAGCGTCTACATCGGACTTATCATCACCAACTGTATCGTCATGGGACGAATCGAGACTTTCGCCCTCGGCAACAAGCCCTGGCCAAGCTTCCTCGACGGTGTAGCTAACGGAGCAGGCTACGGCATGATCCTTATCATCGTCGCCTTCTTCCGTGAACTTCTCGGAAGCGGCACCCTCTTCGGTGTCGACATCCTGAACTGGCTCGGCTACGTTCCCAACAACCTGGTGATCCTTCCTCCGTTCGCCCTCATCCTCCTGGGATGCATCGTGTGGGTCCAGAGGAGTATCCAGAAAGACCTGCAGGAGAAATAATTAAAACATTAAGGTTATGGAATATCTCAGCTTATTCGTAAAGTCAATCTTCGTTGACAACATGATCTTCGCCTACTTCCTGGGTATGTGCTCATACCTGGCAGTGTCGAAGAACGTGAAGACGGCTGCCGGCCTTGGTGTTGCAGTTATCTTCGTCTTGCTCGTTACCCTCCCGATCAACTATCTTCTCAACAAGTATGTCCTTGCTCCTGATGCACTGATCAAGGGTGTTGACCTGAGTTTCCTCAGTTTCATCATCTTCATCGCCGTCATCGCAGCAATCGTCCAGATAGTTGAAATGGTCGTGGAGAAGTTCAGCCCTTCCCTGTACTCCGCCCTCGGAATCTTCCTCCCGCTTATTGCAGTCAACTGCGCAATCCTCGGAGGTTCGCTGTTCATGCAGCAGAGGGATTTCGTGAATGTCGGAGAATCCGCAGTCTATGCGCTCGGCAGTGGAATCGGCTGGTTCCTCGCAATAGTCTCCCTTGCGGCAATCCGTGAGAAGATGTCATACAGCAATGTTCCCGCCCCTCTGAAGGGCCTCGGAATCACATTCATCACCGTCGGCCTCATGGCTATCGCGATGATGACTTTCATGGGTATTTCACTTTAAAGAAGGAGGTCAAGCTATGTTCAACACAATCATCGGAGCTGTAGCGACAATAGTTGTCGTAACTCTCATTCTGGTTGCCCTCCTCCTCGTGATCAAGGCGAAACTCACCCCGTCCGGATCTGTCAGCATCGACATCAACGGCGGCAAGAAGAACCTTGAAGTACCCTTCGGAGGCGACCTCATGCACACCCTGGCCGACCAGGGAATATTCCTTCCCTCAGCTTGCGGTGGAAAGGCCAACTGCGGTCAGTGCAAGGTCCAGGTCCTCGAAGGCGGCGGAAGCATCCTTCCTACAGAGAAGGGCTTCTTCAACCGCAAGCAGATCAAGGACGGCTACAGACTCGGCTGTCAGGTCAAGATCAAGGACAACATCAAGATCCAGGTTCCCGACTCGACTCTCAGTGTCAAGAAGCTTGAGTGCGAAGTCATCAGCAACGACAACGTCGCTACCTTCATCAAGGAATTCACCGTCAAGCTTCCCGAAGGCGAGAACATCGAGTTCAAGTCAGGAGAGTACATCCAGATCGACATTCCTGAATATGACATCGACTTCGCCGACATCGACGTTGCACCCGAGTACAGGGGCGACTGGGAGAAGTACGGATTCTTCGGCATCAAGGCCAAGAACACCGTTCCTACCATCCGCGCCTACTCCATGGCTTCGTATCCTGCCGAGAAGAACGTCATCAAGCTCAACGTCCGTATCGCAACACCTCCTTTCGACAGGAGCCAGCCTAAGGGCGTCTTCAAGATGCTGCCCGTTCCTCCGGGAGTCGCTTCATCCTATGTGTTCACCCGCAAGCCTGGTGACAAGGTTATGATCAGCGGCCCGTTCGGCGAGTTCCTTCTTCCGAAGGATGATCCCGAGGAGCAGGAATACATCTTCGTTGGCGGTGGTGCCGGTATGGCCCCTCTGCGCAGCCATATCATGCACCTCTTCAAGACCCTGAAGACCGGCAGGAAGGTAAGCTTCTTCTACGGAGCCCGCGCCCTCGTCGAGGCCTTCTACCTGGAGGACTTCGCGGAAATCGAGAGGGAGTTCCCGAACTTCAAGTTCTACCTCGCCCTCGACCGTCCGGATCCCGCAGCAGATGCAGCAGGCGTGAAGTACACCCCCGGCTTCGTCCACAATGTAATGTACGAGACCTACCTCAAGGATCACGAGACCCCGGAAGACATCAAGTACTTCATGTGCGGCCCGCCTATGATGGTGGCATCCGTCAACAAGCTGCTTGACAGCCTGGGAGTCCAGCCCGAGAGCATCCTCTACGACAACTTCTCATAGTTGACCGTTTTTCCAATAGTCTCCCGTTTTTCGGAACTATTTGAATAATACTCACTTACAGAAAACGCATAGCTTATTAGTCTATGCGTTTTCTCTATTATATTCATTTACAAGCAGATGCGGAAAACGGCCTGCTACTGGAAATAAACTTCAAGTCCGTCGTAGGCCGCCTTGAGAGGCTGCGGCAGTGTGGCATCGAGTTCAGCCTGGGTTGGATGGAGGGTACGTGCCATGTGGGTAAGGTAAACCGGCTGGTTAAGCTTCGGAAGATAGCGTCCCTGACGGATCAACATGTGTGCAGTCCTGAGGACCGTCTCGACGCTGGAATGTGTGAATATCCGGAAGTCCTCGTCTCCTCCCATGCCCATTGTAGCTTCCATGATAAGACCGGTGATCGGCTTCCCGTCTTCATGAGGATCTATGCCAACTATCCTGGCGGCAACTGCAGGAATTCCACCGGTGTCCGTAGCATATAGTACCCGGACATCCTTTTTCTCGACAAGGTACATGAGAGTCTGTTCGTTGCGGTCCCCTGTCGCATGATTCGCAGGTAAGGCGGTCAAGGCCAATCCATAGGCCACAGCCTTATCACCGGGAGCGAGAGGGATTATCTCTGGGGCAGGCCTGCCCGTCTCAGCAGAAGCCTTCTCGAAATCTTTCCTCGCCCTCTCGATCCAAGTAGAGCCTAGATAGACACGCTTGACACCGATTTCCAGAGCTGCGGCAGGTTTGTAATGGTCGCCGTGGGAATGTGTATAGAAAATCACCTCAGGGTTGATGCCCTCAGGTATCATGTCCTTTGCGGAAGGAGTAAAATCGATCAGGACGGCGTCGTCGAGCAATACGCTGGAACGCCTGCGCAGTTCTCCCCTTTCATCCCTGCCCTTCCAGTCTGCAGCACCGGTCCCAAGGAAACGGACCTTCAAAGGGCCTTTAATTCCGCCCTCAGGCTTATAATTGATGTCTTGGCCATTGTGTAAAGAAGGCCTAGTCACTCCGGCGAAGGCCGGCATGACCGTTCCGCCAAGGCCGACGGCAACCACGGCACCGGCTCCTTTGTTTATGAATTCTCTCCTGTCCATATTTCGCATCGTTGTTTCTCAATATTACGAAAAATCTTTGTAATATTGTATAAGAAACTATAACAACATATTCTTAAGACATGATCAACTCTTCAAAAATTGTAGGCAAGATTGCATTGCTTCTCGTCGCTCTGGCATTCAGTTTTTCTACCCTGGCCCAGGACAAGACTCCCATAGAAACAAGGTGTTCCCACGAGACCATGAAACACCGCGGCGTGGAAAGGGAGTACTACCTCTACCAGCCTTCCGGACTCGACAAGGGAGCGCCTCTTGTAATCTGCCTCCACGGTTATACCGGATCGGCAGCCGGCGGTAAGGTGGCCCTTATGGATGTTGCCGACAGGCACGGATTCGCAGTGTGCTATCCCCAGGGGCTACGCGACCCCAAGGGAAAGACAGGATGGAATGTGGGCTACCCTCCCCAGGAAGGGATGAAAACCGACGATGTCGATTTCGTCATCAAACTCGTAAAGCACCTGCAGAAAGAATATGGTTTCAGCCGTGAAAACACCTTCCTCACCGGAATGTCAAACGGAGGAGAGATGTGCTACCTCTTCGCTCAGAAAAGTCCTGACACATTCAAGGCCATCGCATCGATTGCTGGACTGACACTCACCAACATGATGCCACTCAAATACAAGAAGCCTATCCCATTCATGGAAGTCCACGGCACACAGGACCACACGTCCGAATGGACGGGTGATCCTTTCAACGAGGGAGGATGGGGTGCCTATCTGGCAGTCCCGGTGAGCATCAGCCACATAGTAGTCGCCAATGGATGTATAAGCGAGACCATCACCGCCCTTCCACGCAGAGAAGGGCGTAACCAGGTCATCCTGCATCACTTCCAGAACGGCAAGCCGGCTTTCAAGGGAGGTCCCGCAGCCGACGTCCTCCTTTACGAAGTAATAGGTGGCAATCATAGCTGGTCCGACAAGGACATGGACACCTGCGAGGCGATCTGGGACTTTTTCAGCAGATACCTATGATTGACAGGAGCACACAGATGATGGACGCCGGAATGAGGCTTTTCGATAGTGAAAAGCCCTTCGGCACCGTCCTTGGTGGAATTAAAACAGAGCTTGGCTTGTACGGCAAGGTCTTGCGCACCAATGAGATAGATGATAAGATACTTCCACCATCCGCAGCAGGCTGCGACCTGTTCCTTGACAGGTCGACAAAGTACAAGTGGAAATATCTCTCCTGCACCCTGGAAGATGCAGGGACAATAGGAAAGACTCCTGACGGAGAAGATATCCACCGTTACGCCGTCTCGCTCAAGGAAGGCAACAAGAATTCCAATGTCGGGCTGTACGTTGCCCTGGCCCTGGTCTTGATCTGGGCCATGCTAGGGTGGTTCATCTCCAATGGCAGCGGACTCATCGTACTGGTGTTTTTCGTTGTCGGATTGTTTGGTGCGTGGCGCATGCTCAGGCCCAGCAAGGACAACTCCCAGCTTGTAAGTAAGCTTCTGAACGTCTTCGCTGAAGGGAAATAATGTCTAGTTCGTTACACGGCGGATCTTGCCACTGATTGTCTTCGGCAGTTCGTCCACGAATTCCACCACACGAGGGTATTTGTATGGAGCAGTCGTCCTTTTGACGAAAGCCTGGATCTCCTTTGCCAGTTCAGGCCCTGCATGCGAGCGGTAATCTTTCGTGAGGACGATCGAAGCCTTCACCAGATATCCCCTCAAGGGATCCGGGACACCAGTAACAGCACATTCCACGACAGCGGGATGCATCATGAGCACACTTTCGACCTCAAATGGACTGACCCGGTAACCTGAAGTCTTGATGATGTCATCATTCCTTCCTACGAACCAGAAATAACCGTCTTCGTCCCGCCAGGCAAGGTCACACGTGTGATACCAACCGTCATGCCAGACCTTTGCAGTTCTTTCGGGATCGCCAAGATAGCCCTTGAAAAGGCCGCAAGGCTTGCCGTCCCTGACATTTATGCAGATCTCGCCTATCTCCCTGTCTTCTACTGGAGTTCCGTCCTCCCTCAACAAAGCTATCTTGTACTGAGGGGAAGGGATCCCCATGCTACCCGGCTTAGGTTCCATCCAAGGGAATGTCCCGAGAAGAAGGGTGGATTCAGTCTGGCCGTATCCTTCGTGGATCTTAAGACCGGTCTTCTCGAGCATTGTATCATAGACCACTGAGTTCAGAGCTTCCCCGGCGGTGCAGAGATACCGCAAGGAAGACAGGTCATAATTACCGAGATCGTCCTGGATCAGGAAACGGAGAATCGTAGGCGGTGCGCAAAGCGAGGTTATCCTGTACTTCCCTATCAGTTCAAGGATGTCCTCAGCCTTGAAACGGGCATGGTCGTAAACGAAAAGGGCAGCACCTGCGAGCCATTGTCCATAGAGTTTTCCCCAGGCTGCCTTGGCCCAGCCAGTATCCGCTATAGTCAAATGCAGGCTGTCAGGCCCGAGGTTATGCCAGAAGGCCCCTGTGGCGATGTGTCCCAGGGGATATACCATGTCATGGGCGACCATCTTAGGTTCTCCGGAGGTACCGCTCGTGAAATACATCAGCATTATATCGTCATTCGACCCCTTGTCCTCAGGACGTACGAATGCCGGAGCATCTTTCCACTCCGCATGAAAGTCATGGAATCCTTCAGGGACTTCCGGACCCACGCTGACCAGGGAGATGGGAGCATTACCGGCTGCGCTGCACTTACGGATGGCCATCTCGACATTACCGACGATATACGATTCTCCAGCGCAGACGATTACCTTTATGCCTGCTTTCTCTACCCTGTAAACTATGTCATGATCGGTCAGAAGATGAGTCGCAGGGATGGCTACTGCCCCGATCTTGAGCAAGGCCAGCATAGTAACCCAGAATTCATAGCGCCGGCCAAGGATCAGCATGACCATGTCACCCTTCTTTATTCCCAATGACAGATAGTACGATGCCGCCTTATCTGACATATCTTTCATATCCTTGAATGTGAACCGGCGGCACTCACCCTGGTCATTTGTCCATAGCATGGCAAGCTTGTCAGGTTCCTCGGCCGCCCAGACATCCATAACATCGTAGGCGAAATTGAATCCTTGGGGAATATTCAACTTGTAATTTGCCCTGAAATCCTCGAGGCTTTCAAAACTTGTCTTTTCCAGGAATCTCTCAATCATATATTCGTTTCTTTGGTGCGGCGAAAGTAGTTCATTTCCGAAAACGAGGGAAATAACCGAGGAAAATGGGCGCTCTTTGTGAGAAAATTGAACATTTTTTTGATATTATCAAGGTATTTTTGTTCAATTTTCCCAATTTTGCAGCATGAAAGAGAATTTAAGCACTCTGAGACTCGACATGGTGCCGGCCATGGCGAGAACTCTTTCCTTGAAAGACGAGGTAGTCATCTCGGACAATCTGGACAGCAGGGTCCCCGTGGAAATAGCTTCCAGATTGAAGAAAGGGCTCTCGACCAGGACCCTCCGCCCATACGGAATGACTTTCCCTTACCGGGTCGCTTTCCACACAATACTATTCGTTGAATCCGGGAGGGTGGACTGCCGGATCAACCTGAAGGACTACAGGATCGAGGGATGCTCGATCTTCCTGGCCGCGTCTGGAATCGTACTCGATTCCCTTGAATATCAAGCAGGCACCCGCTTCCTGATAATTGCCTACAGCGATGCCGGCGGCCTGCTTCCGGCAACTTCAAGATCATCCAGGATCATCCTGGCATCCACATACACTCCCCTTCTGCTGCCGGTTGACCACGGGAGGATGGACAGGCATCTTCAGCTGCTCAGGGTAGTTCAACATGTGGCGGAAGGCGGTCCGGATTATTCTTTCAAGGAAGACATTGTCGAAGGATTCGCAAAGGTCATCGCAGGCGGCATTGCCAGAATCATCATTGAAAGGAGCGGCAGCAGAAGGCAGTACGGGAGAAGGCCGGCCCTCCTCCGCCAATTCATCTCCCTCGTCCAGAAGAATTGTGAACGCCATCGCGACCTGGAATTCTATGCCAACGAATTATGCGTCACCCCGAAATACCTTTCCAGGATCGTAAGCGAACAGTCCGGGAGGGTGGCGACAGAGATTATCAAGGAATATGTGATAGCTGAAGCGAGGCTCCTTCTCAGCAGCGGGGAATACAATGTCCAGCAGGTCAGTAACATTATGGTTTTCCCGAATGCCTCATCATTCGGGAGGTATTTCCTGAAAGCCACAGGGATGACTCCGCGTCAGTTCAGGATCTCCGTGTAATTCAATCCTGGTCGATAGCCTTGGCGGCAGACTGGCCGGCAAGATAGCCAGTAGAAAAGGCGCACTGAAGGTTGTAACCGCCGGTGTCGCAATCCATATCCAGGACCTCGCCGCAGAAGTACAGACCGGACTGGATCTTTGACTCCATCGTCTTGGCAGTGACCTCGTCAGTTGAGATTCCTCCTGCAGTGATCACGCAGCGCTCGTAACCCACGAAGCCTATTATCTCGAATTTCCAGTCCTTCAGGGTCTTGGCCAGAAGTTTAAGATCCACGTCGTAGAACCGTCTTGGCGGCCTGTGGAATCGTCCCTGTGAAGGAGAGGTCTTTATGGAAGTCTTCAGGATGTCAGGATTCCATGCCTGGAAGCCTGGAATAAGTTCCCAGGGCATTAACTTACCGAGAAGGATCCTGTACATCTCCTTGCCGTTTATCCCACGCCCATCTTTGGCCTGGCGGGTTCTTGGATCGTTCTTAATTGATTCCCAAAGGAATCCTACCCTCTCAGAAAGCTCTTCCTGCGGAACACCTGGCTTCAGGTCAAGGGAGAAACTGACCCTCCCCCCGTTCATCAAGGTCTTGACACATTTACGGCTGACCTGGAAACCGATAGGGCCCTCAATTCCTCCGTCCGTGAAATCAATGTCTCCGAACTCGGTCTCAGAGGCTCCCCCGTCATAAGTGACGGTAAGGTTTACGTTCTTGAGTTTCGCTCCATGCAAGGCCTCGCCGCTTCCGGTCATCGGAGTCGTGCGGTCTACATGTCCTTTCAGGATGTCGTCCATCTTCTCAATGACCTTGTAACCTTTGGGTACGAGAGCGGTCAGGGACGGGAAGCAAGGAGTGACCTCATGCCCGAAAAAGCCGGCCCATCGATAACCGTCCCCGGTGGAACCTGTCATCGGATAGGACAAGCCACCCGTGGCAATGATGAGTTTCTCACATTCGAAGGTCTCACCATTGGAGCAACGGATTGAAAAACCCGGCCTAATGTCTTCCACTTCCCTCTCGGTCAACAATGTAACACCATGACGGAGCACAGTCTCAACCATCGTGTCGAGTACATCAGATGCCCTGTGGGAATATGGGAACGCCCTGTCTCCCCTTTCGACAATGGTTTCAAGTCCATTGCTCTCAAGGAAATCAATCATATCTGCCGGGGTGAAATTGTAAAAAGCCGGCTTGACGAAATTAGGGTTGGTGCGGATGTGTCGGGAAAAGTCATTCCAATCCTTCAAATTGGTGAAATTACATCGACCCTTGCCGGTAAAAAGAATCTTGCGGCCTGGCCTCGGCATCTTTTCAAGGATGGTGACGCGGGCGCGACTCCCTTCCGGCAAAGCCTTGACGGCTCCATATGCAGCCATAAGGCCAGCGGCACCGCCGCCTATTATGATTATCTCTGATTTCATCTTTTTGGATTGCTGCTGCAAATTTAGTCTTAACTTCCGAAAAAATCATTATATTTGCAATCCATTTCCACGAGAAATGTCCAGGCCACTTTAGCTCAGTCGGTAGAGCAGCGCATTCGTAACGCGCAGGTCAACAGTTCAAGTCTGTTAAGTGGCTCGAAATTAACGATTTAAGTAAACTGAACAAACCTACAGAGCCTTACAGCTATGTGGGTTTTGCCATTTTTCCAGGTTTTATTGTCAGAATCTGTGACTGGTCATGCAAGTAATAAAAGTCAGTCACAAATTCAAGGTTAACTAAAATGAAACCAGGCAATTACACCACTTTTTCGGTGAGCTTCTACTGCCGGGAAGCAAAAAAGAACCGGCAAGGCCTTTCGCCCATTGAAACATCAATCGTCATGAATGGCAGGAGATGGATCTTCTCACTTCCTCAAAAAGAGAATCCTGAGGTATTCAAGAATGCTCTAAAGTCAAAAAGGAACAATGCAATCAAAGAATATCTCGAAGAAATCAGGAGTAAGATCAGGGACTGCCAGTTATTTGCCCTTCAGAATGATACCAAGTTCGACATCGAACTGGTAAAATCTTTCGTACTCCATGGAGGCATACGTCCTATCACTGTTAGCGAACTCTTTGAAGAATACATGAGCCAGCTAAAAAGAAGAATCGGAGTGAATCTTACTTACAAGACCTATAGGAAATTCGAGCTCTCCAGGGACAAGTTCTTGGAAATGGTATCTCCTACTGATCCAGTCTCTTCCATAAATGGAACGACGATACGAAACTTCTTGACCGAACTTGAAAGGGTATATGAATATCAGACTACAATGGGCTATGCTTCAAAGTTAAAAAGTGTGCTGCTTTACGCCGTAAAAAACAAAATGCTCTCACAGGATCCATTTGAAGGGATTCCAATAAGAAGATGGAACAGGGAGGTTCAGTTCCTCACTGATAGTGAATTGAACAGAATCAAGGAATTGCCTCTTGCGAACCAAAGTCTTGCCAAAATACGAGACATCTTTATCTTCCAAGCTAATTGCGGATTATCGTTCGCAGATATGAGAGAACTGAAAAAGGAGGATTTCCTTTATGATGAAAACGGCCAATGCTATATCGCCAAGAATAGGGTAAAGACTGAGATCCCTTTTATCTCAGTAATTCTCCCAGACGGGATGGAGATATTAAAGAAGTACAACTTCCAGCTACCACTGATATCTATCGAGAAAGTCAATGCTTATCTAAAGATAATCCAGGACCTTAGTGGCATAAACAAACCTCTTCACACACACATTGCAAGACACACCTATGCAACAAGGTGCCTTAACGCAGGAGTAAGAATAGAGGTTGTCTCAAAACTGCTGGGGCACACTAATATCCGGCAAACTCAACATTATGCCAAGTTGTTGAAAAATAGTATCGTCGATGAGGTTTCTCGATGTTTCAAGAAATAATAAGTCTCCATCGTAATTCCCAGCCCTCAGACGGATCAGATGATTCTCTGAGGGTTTCTTTTTCTTTTCCACCTCTCTCAACCCAATTCCATCACCCTAATCTTCACTCTCCGCCATTTGCGGAACCAGTTGAAAATAAGTGAATTAAATTTGGAAAATTCAAATCTTTTTCTTATATTTGTATGTCTTAAAAGGGCAATTTTTAAAAGCTTAAACATTTATTTTCAAGGGTACTTCGGTGCCCTTGTTTTTTGCTCTCCTTCCCAACTTTTTCTGATTCACCAACATTTCTGCTTAGAGATATAATCTCTTCCATAGTAACTCAACATTTTTTGAGTTGCCAACTTTTTTGCTTATAGAAAAATAAGCATTATTTATTATAAGTTATTAATTTATAGATATTTATTAAATCTTTTAACAAGACTTTTTTATGACTACGACCATTTGAAAAGTCCCTGAAGAGTACGATTACCTGGGACAATGAATTGAAGAACTACCCGTCAACTGCGTCCTTAACAAGGGAATTACTGGTTGCGGAGCCACATCCCTTGCCATTGAGCAGAAGGGATCCACCATCTTAGCTGTCCCCTTCGTCGGACTGATAGAGAACAAGAAAGCAAAGTACAACGATGCCTTACTTGGCATATATGGCGAAGGAGACAAGACTGCAGATGTCGCTGCTTACTTGCTGGATCATCCTGTTTACAAGATCGCTGTCACATATGACTCCCTTCCAAAGCTCGTAAGGACCATGAAGAAACTCGGGCACGATCCTTATAAGGAGGCGTTCCTTGCAATAGACGAATGGCATATCATCTGCCAGCAATACTCTTTCCGCTACGATGCTGCCATAGGTGTCCTGGACGAGGCATCCCATTTTGAAAGGAAGACCTACATATCAGCGACTCCGCTTGAGAGGAAATATTGGCTGGAAGAGGTCCGCTCCTTACCGGAGATTATCCTGGAGTGGCCTAAGTCCGAAGCAATTAAAGTGAGGAGCCTGAACATAGACAAGCCTCTTGTTTACATGGCTGAACTGTGCCGTAAAAGGATTTCTGAAGGAGGAGAGACCAACTACCACATATTCATCAACTCAGTCGAGGATATCTCCAAAATCATTTCTGGAGCGGAACTCAATCCATCTAATACGAAGGTGGTTTGCTCCATCAGCGAAGGAAGCAGGAAAAAGAACGAGGAGAAACTCCCTTCCGGTTTCTCGATCGGCAAGGCCGGAGATCCTCCCAAGACAATCAACTTCTACACATCGACATGCTTTGAAGGCCAGGATATCCTTGATGAGAACGGAGAAACTATCATCGTCAGCGATGCCCTTAAAAAGCAGACAATGGTGGACATCTCCACGTCCTTCATCCAGATAGCAGGAAGGATCAGGAACTCCAAGTACAAGAACTATATAACCCAGATCTTTTCCAACTCGCGTTACAGACAGGATATCACTGCTGAGGAATACGAACGGCAGATAATGGCTAACCTGGATGAGGTGCAATCCTACATCGAGTGGATGAACACTTGTCCCGAAGGCTTGAAGAAGTCATTCCTTAAACAGGTGCCTTACATGAACGAGCCTTATGTGAGGATCAAGGATGAGAAGGTCATTCTGGACAGGAACATGGCTTACCAGGATATAGTCAATTTCAAGATCGTGAACTTCGATTACTGTTCCAGGGTTAATATGGTTAACAAACTGGTATCATCCGATATCGATGTTGTCTGCTCTTCGTCTTTACAAGTTAAAGGTTCACTGCCAACTAACCAGGTAAGGTACAGTGCCAGTTTCAAGGACCTCTTCGAACTGTATTGTGAGATACAATCTTCGGGAATCATCTCAATGAAGGAAGATGAAAGGATCACCTTCATCAGGAACCACAAGCCATTGGTTATCGAGGCTTATCAGAAACTCGGAAAGGATAGGGTTCGGGAACTGAAGTACCGTGTCAGCAACATAAAGAGGGAGATCACAGCGTCCAGGAATATCAAGGATGATTACAAGATTGTGGAAATGATCTCTTCCGCATTCCCTTTAATGGCACCGATCCCAGTCAAAAAGATAAAGGAAGAACTCGGCAAGATCTACCAGGTAATCGGCAAGCAAGCAACAGCCAAGGCAACCGATGTCGAGAAGTGGTTTGACATCAAGGAAACACAGAAACAGGTAAAGGGTAAGAACACCCGTTGTATAATGCTCCTAAGGAAGAAGCTTATTAGGGTATTCAACGAATAATCGCCCACCGAAGTGAGCAATAAATTGGAATTTACTCGCTATAATTATGGTCAACTATTATATCCAGATGTACTCCAGGCACTAAAGGCTGAATGTCACTGATGAGCTGGCTGACTAAGGCCTTCTCATCGTGGACGGCAATGTCAGGGACAACATCAACGGAAATTGTATTCTCCTTTTCTGAATAATAGAAGCCATGAACCTGAACAATATCCTTGCGCGAGTGAAGAGCCTGCAAGACCTTCGTCTGCAACTCTGCCCGCTTGTTGTCGCCTGTTGCAATGGCATAGATACCAACGGTCAGAATGATACCGTGACGCGCCAACATCTGCATGGTAATCTTGCGAGTGAGTCCGTGGATTTCGTGAGCCGACATCGTGTCATAAACGTTGATGTGCAGCGAGCCTATCTTCATATCCGGGCCATAATTGTGGAGTATCAGATCATAAACTCCATGCACTCCCTCAAATTCAGAGACCTCCTTCTTGATTTGATTGGTGAGCTCAACGGGAATACTGGTGCCTAACAGTTCGTTGACAGGCGAGGACAGCATTTCGATACCGGCCTTGATGATGACAATGGAAATGAGAACACCGAGAATACCATCGAGCGAAATGCCCCACAACAGCATAACACCAGCCGAGACAAGCGTAGTCAGGGTTATAATGGCATCAAACAAGGCATCTGATCCTGAGGCTATCAGCGCATCACTGTTCAATTGCACGCCCTTGTTCTTGACATACCTGCCCAGCACCAGTTTCACGATAATGGCTACAGCAATGACGATGAGTGTAGTATGGGTGTATTCCGGTTGTGTCGGATTGAGAATCTTCTTTGCTGACTCTAAGAGTGAGGTGACACCCGCCGACAAAACGATGACGGCTATGATGATAGCACTGAAATACTCTATGCGACCATGACCGAAGGGATGCTTCCTGTCGGCTGGGCGTTGTGACAGTTTAGTGCCGACAATGGTGATGACGCTCGACAACGCATCGCTGAGATTATTAACCGCATCCATCACAATAGCGACAGAATTTGCCAGAAGGCCTACTGCCGCCTTGAAACCTGCCAGAAAGACATTGGCAACTATGCCTATCCAACTAGTCCGAATGATTTGAGAATTACGATTCATGTAAAGTAACTATGTTTGTAATCCAAATGAAGAACGCTCTCAGGGGCTTGTCGGCCCCTGCCGCTTGGCAGACCCCCGAGAAGTTTTTCATATGAAATAAAAGCTACTGATATTTTTGGCTAC
>Ga0129310_1001777_pt1 | contig 17748 bp, 6 predicted proteins | sample Go1ome_2_FD_94433 | JGI IMG/M metagenome (GOLD analysis project Ga0129310, IMG submission 94433) | Western lowland gorrila individual fecal microbial communities from Wisconsin, USA - Go1022A metagenome | ecosystem: Host-associated > Mammals > Digestive system > Large intestine > Fecal | place...
CGCAAACGGATTCGCTTACCTGCACTCTTAGCTCAGTTGGTAGAGCAGCTGACTCTTAATCAGCGGGCCCAGGGTTCGAGTCCCTGAGAGTGCACCAGAATAAAGACGGCAGTGCGTTGAAAAACGACTGCCGTCTTTTGCTTTTCATCCGAAATTTATGTTGCTGACTACTTTTTGACTGCATTCCGTTTCAATTCACGCTTTTTCCACTTGATAAAATGGTTTATAAAAATATAGAGGTGCACGTGCCTTTCTTGAAGGCAGGTTTCTAGCGTTTAGCGGTTCAGTGTGTGAGACTGAGCCGCTTTTTTGTATGTCGGAACCCGAGGCCACTGGTTCTGCGTCATAGAACATCCGTTTAAAAGGATTTTAAACTTGCACCCGTTGCTTTTGGAGCGAAATAGCTTGCTATAAGCATCTATCCTGCAGTATAATCACTAATAGATTGTTCCACTTTGCGAGTTACTGTCGGAGGATACTTGTAATGGCAGAAAAGGATGTTCGAACCTTGTCCGATCAGGAAAAGGCAATTGCCTTGTTTGAATTCATCAAAGAATTAAATCAACTCAAGCAAAAAGTTGTTTTGAACGTCGCGGATTACCCATGGCATCTTTCAATTTCGGATCTCTCCGATGCTTCTGAATACATCACGGTGGCTTATCGTGATCGGGTGGCGGAAGAAGACGAAAGTGCAAGCGATGTATTGTTGTCTGTTCGCAAGCCGGAATTTGAGAAATGCCCGGAACCAAGTGAGCTGTTTTCGGATTGGCTGCTTCCAGGATGGGATGATTACCATATGGAAGCCAGGATTACGATTGAGAAAACATTTGCAGCAGATGCTTCTGAAACCACAGAATCTTCCACTGAAATTGCGTATATCGAACGATTTGAGGATTCTAAGGAGCGGGTTGAAGCCTATTACAGTTGGCGCTCGCTTCGCTCGGAATGGGCTGCGCGTCAAAAGTTGATTGAAGAACCATACAGGCTGTTTAAAGACCTGTACCAGCTTTATTTTGAATTGCAGAGAGAGGCTGAGACCGAAGAGCTGATTGTTGCAAACGGTATGCTGTGTGATTCGAAGGACGGCAAAATTGCGCACCCAGTACTGACGCGCAGAGTGAAGTTGACCTATGACGAACAGGAAAATGTCATTTCCATTCACGATACAGACGCGTCCTCTGAATTGTACTCTGCACTGCTTCAGAAAATGGATGGCATTAATCCAATCGGTGCGCTGAACGATGACCTGCTTGCCAATGATTATCACCCGCTGGATCGGATCGATACACCGGCTTTTCTGAAAGCGCTGGTTCGGCAGCTTTCTTCCGACAGCATTTTCTCGGAAAACGGAATTCCGGAAGGCTGGGATCGACAGAATCGCTTCCTGCTGTATCTTTCGCCTTGTTATATCGTCCGAAACCGGTTGGACGGAACCCCGAAAGCAATCGAAAAAATCATTGAAAATATACAGCAAACCGATTTTGTTCCTGCCCCTATCGTAGATATCGTCAGCGGCGGCAAAATTGATTTACCGGAGGATTGCGGTGAGAAATCTGTAGAGGAGCAGTTGGCTGCTGTTGGCGGAGAGAGCGTTGATGTACTGCTTTCTAAAGAGGCGAACAAAGAACAGCTTGAAATAGCGCACCGCATCGAGAGATACAATGCTGTTTTGGTGCAAGGGCCTCCGGGTACAGGTAAAACGCATACCATTGCCAATCTGGTAGGGCACTTTCTCGCGCAGGGCAAAAGTATTCTTGTAACGAGCCACACAAAGAAGGCCCTTAATGTTCTGAAAGAAAAAGTTGCGCCCGGTTTGCAGAATCTTTGCGTATCACTTTTGGAAGATTCAAGCCGCGATATGGAACGCTCGGTGGACGGCATTACCGACATAATGTCAAAAACCACCTCGTACGAAATGTGCCGGGAAATGGAACGCCTTGCTAGAGAGCGCAAACAGGTGATTCAGCAGCTTTCCGAGGTTCGTCGCAAGATTTTTGCCTTGTTGAATCAGGAATGCAACTGTATTGTATACAATGGGGAGGAGTTTTCTCCATCCAAGGCCGCTGCGTTTGTAACGGAATACGAAAAGGATCTATCCTACATTCCGGGTAACGTGCGGCTTCACTCAGCTCTGCCGCTTACGTTTGAGCAGCTGACACAGCTTTACCGCAGCAATGGAAGTGTATCAGAAAGCGATGAAAAAGAACTCCTTACTGACTTGCCCAATCCAATTGACCTCCTCGCACCTCCAGAATTTGAGCGCCTGCAAAGAGAATTGCAATCCGCACAAGCCAGAGTAAAGAAAATTGAGCAGATTCAAAAGTGGAAAGTTCACAATCACTCCATGGAGCGATTGATTGAAATCGAGGGACTTAATGGAAACGCAAAGATTCCTTATCCGAGTAAGGATGTGTTGCAGGCGCTTTCGGCGTGTATCCAAAATTTTATGTCCATCGATGAATGGATGAAATCCGCCGCGGTGGACGGTAAAAACGGTGGCCCCTATCTTCGGCGCTGGGAATTGTTAATTGAACAAATCAACGAGACGTGTGCTTACGCAGAAACTCTGGTTGAAGAACAGTTTGGAAAAGAAATTGCATTTGTTCAGACGGAAAAAGTTAGTGAACTAAAGCCACTGTTTGCGGCGTTGAAGGGTGTCATCAATCCGGGTGGAAAAATCCCGGCACTGACCCGAGTATTACACAAAGAATATATTGCCGCCCACGAAAGTGTAAAAATTAACGGTCAATTCGCACAGTCTGCCGCAGATTGCGATTTGATTCTGCATGCAATCGAATTTTCGGAAATGCGGGAAAAATGTGCTGTATATTGGAATCAGTTATTGGCAGGACGCGGCGTCCCGGCTTTCTTTGATTTAGACGGAGAATCTCCCGAGCGAATTGCGCGCAATTGGATTCCGACTATTCAGACCTACTTGAATTGGTATCAGAACGACTATGCCAAGCTGACAGAATTACTGCAGGCTGCAGGTCTTCCTTCTGCTCAAATCTTCGGAACAACCGCCTTGGATTCCGATTTGACGGCCACTTCCAAAATCCTTGATGCCATTCAGCAAACGATTCCGAATCTTTGTGAGATCTGTCGCTTGATTCTGGAGGTAGGCGAGAAAGAGAAAGTCCGCCAGCAAAATGAACGAATTCTTCTTTCCGGAAAACGCAGTACCAGTAACCTCTGCGCAGCGCTTTCCAATGCGCTACGCAAAGGCAATGTTCAAAGTTATGCCGCTGCATTCTCTGCCTTAGAGAAAATGTACGAAAAATACGCGTTGCTACGCAGCAGAGATGACATGCTTGCTTCGCTCAAATCTGTTGCGCCGCAGTGGGCTGATGCCATTCAGAACCGCAAGGGTATTCATGGTGAGGAAACCGTCCCTAATACTATTGAAGATGCATGGAAGTGGAAGCAGCTTTCCGGTATCGTTGATGGCATTGTAAAAGAGCCATTTGAACAGCTTCAAGCTGACAGCCTGAGATTAAGCAAGGACTATCGAGCCATCACGGCAGAATATGCGGAAAAGTGTGGATGGTATCATCTTTTGCTCAGAACCGAAGCCGATATTGATATGAAGCAGGCTTTGCAGGGCTGGAAATTAACGGTCAAGCGTATAGGAAAGGGTACCGGCAAAACTGCTCCGGCGTTGAAAGCGAAAGCACGGGAGTTGATGTCAAAATGCCAGAACGCAGTGCCCTGCTGGATTATGCCGATCAACAAGGCATTGGAGAATTTGAATCCGAAGGAAAACAAATTTGACGTCGTCATTATTGATGAGGCAAGCCAGTCGGATGTTTCTTCGCTCGCCATTTTGTACATGGGCAAGAAACTGATTATTGTTGGTGACGATAAACAGGTCAGCCCAATGGCAGTTGGCACAGATGAAGCTCAAATGAGTGCGTTGGAGCAGATACATCTGCGGGATAAAATTCCGAACGCACACCTATACAACGCAAAAACCTCGATTTACGACATTGCTGCAACCACGTTCCAGCCCTTGATGCTGCGGGAGCACTTCCGTTGCGTGCCGGAAATTATCGGTTTCAGCAATATGCTGTCCTATGATAATAAAATCAAACCCTTACGGGACGCCAGCAGCAGCACACTCCTCCCGGCTGTTGTCAACTATCGTGTGACAGACGGTATTCGTTCCGAAAGAGCCCAAACCAATGAGAAAGAAGCCAAAACCATCGTTGCGTTGATGAAAGCCTGTATGGAGCAGGAAGAATATCAGGGGAAAACATTTGGTGTCATCGCTCTGCTTGGCGATGAGCAGGTCAAGGTTATTCAACGGGAAATTGAGCAGAAAATTGATGCGAAAGAAATCATCGCACGAAAAGTCCTTTGTGGAAACTCTGCCAATTTCCAAGGCGACGAGCGCGATGTAATCTTTCTCAGCGTTGTATATAGTAACAATGGTAGCGGCCCGCTGAGTATGATGAGTTTTGGGGCAGATGATTATATGCGAAAGCGTTACAATGTTGCCGCCAGCCGTGCAAGAGATCAGCTTTGGGTCGTTCACTCTCTTGATGCAGCCAATGACCTGAAGCCAGGTGACCTGCGCAAGCAGCTGATTGACTATGCGGCCAATCCTCACGCGTCTGAAATAAGACACGCGGAAATTGATGCGCATGCAGAATCCCCGTTTGAGTCTGACGTTGCCAAAAAACTTTCTGACCGCGGGTATCACCTTGTCCAGCAGTGGAAAGTCGGCGCTTATCGGTTGGATATGGTGGCTTTGTGCGGCAAAAAGACGGTAGCGATTGAGTGCGATGGCGAACGTTGGCACAGCGGTGAAGAAAAAATCCGTGCAGACATGGAGCGCCAGACCATACTGGAGCGTCTGGGATGGAGATTCATCCGGATTCGCGGCAGCGAATACTACCGCGCACCGGAAAAAACGATAAACCGTGTGATCGATGAACTTGTAGCCTTCGGCATAGAGCCGGAAACTGCAGTGGAAACGGAGAACGATACGGCTCGCACCTCTGAACTGCTGCGACGCGTCAAACTCCGCGCTGCGCAAATTATGGAGAAAGGCAGCAGTGATGATTTCATTGATGTGACAAGCACGATTTATGCTGCACTCGATCCTAAAAGCATGGTTCGGAGAAATGCGGTTCCCAATGTGGCCAAGTCGCTGGTTGGCGAAAAAGCGCGGCCTTCTGCTCCTGCCGTCCAAAAGCAGAAACCTTCCGTGAATGCCCAAAACAGCACAAAGAAGAGCAGTGTTCAGACTAAGAGAAAAGGTGCCCCTCATGAGAAAACTAAATTTCTCAGCGAACCGGAACAACAGATGCTTCCGGGCTTTGAAACGCCGCTGGATGATATTCTGAAGCTATTGAAGCAGCATCATGTTCGCTATGTAGATAAGCGTGCCAGCGGTGGTGCACTTTGGATCATCGGCGGTCACGAACTCGATTCGCTGGTAATTGAGGCGAAGAAAGCTGGATTCGATTTCCGATACAAGCCAAATGGCAGTAAAGCGACTGAGAATCAAGCTGGATGGTGGGCGAAATAAGCAGAGAAATCGCGGTTGCCTCCGAAAGTTCGCTTTTTTAATTCTTTCCCCATAAAACGACAGAATTCGCATTCTTGTACCGTTAAAATAAGAATCGAAGTTCCACCACTCGCCCGGTGGGACGATATACTTCCCTTAACATGGGTCCGGTGGCTGCCGCACGGCCACCGGACCTGTTATGTTTACAGCAAAAGCGCCCTTCCCACTGTACGGGAAGGGCGCTTTGCTGCAATTGGGCGATCTGGCGGCAGATAGCAAAAATAAATTCAGTATTCCGGAAGGCTTCTCAGATAAATTTCATTCAACAGGCGGATACCAGTCGCAGTGCGAAAAATGCGCGTCTGTGCACTTTTAATCACTTCACGGGAGTATCCGCTTTCACCTGCGTTCACCAGAAAATCTGCTTCAAGCAAAATCCGATGGTCAAGCCTATCCACGTTTGTGTAGGTGTGGTGGTGCGCCGCCAGCCAGGTGATGCGCTCTACGTCCAGCCCGGGAACCGCAAGATCCGCAAAGAACGCGGTTACCAGCGGTGCGCTTTCCCGCTCCTGATTTTCGCCGTTGGTGTTTCCATATTTTTTGCGGCACAGCGGGCAGGCGATGTCATGCACGACTGCCGCAAGTTCAAGGGTCTGCTGTGTTTTGCGGTCCAGCTTTTCCTGCTCGCCAATCGTTTTGGCCATCGCCCATACCTTGAGAAAATGGTCGATGTCGTGCAGATTGCCCTCATAAAAGGCGATCATCCGTTCAATCGCAGCTGAAATCATGGGCGTTCCCTCCTGTTAAAGCACGGTCCCCTTGGCGGGAACAAAAAGCGAATCCATGCAGACTTTTTCCAGGGTCAGCAGCTTTACTTTTTTGTCGATGCCGCCGGTGTACCCGGTCAGGCTGCCGTTCGAGCCAACGACCCGGTGGCAGGGGATGATGATGGAGATCGCGTTGTGCCCAACGGCACCGCCCACTGCCTGCGCCGACATATGATCGAGGCCGTGCTGTTTTGCCAGCTTCCGGGCCAGCGCGCCGTAGGTGATGGTTTGCCCATATGGAATTTGACGCAGCAGTGCCCATACCTCCTGCCGGAACGGGGAGCCGATGGGGTGAAGCGGCGGCGTGAAATCCGGATTCTGCCCGCGGAAATAGCAGTCCAGCCAGCGCTTGGCCTCCAAAAGAATGGGCGTCTCCTGCGCCTGGTGCTGCAGGCCGAGGGTATCGGTAAAGTATTTTTCGCCGTCGAACCACAGCCCGGTCAGGCCGGTTTCGTCCGCGGCAAGCAGAATGCCGCCCAGCGGGGAAGTGTAGTGCATGGTGTACATCATGGCAGTTACCTCAAACTGAATGAAAGGCCGGTGGGCAGTGTGTGACTGCTGCCCGTATCGGCTCAAAGAATGAGTAGAAACAAGCGCTATTTGGACGATTTCTTCGGCGCGTAATCCCGCATTTCCGGCAGAGCGCCGCCCGCAATGGCCCACAGGTACAGGCTGGCCACGCTGCAATAGGGGCTGAAGCGCCGGCGGTATTTTGCAAAGAGTTTGCGGTCGATTCGGCGGTGATGGTACAGCATCCGCAGGCCGCGCTGAACGGCGAGATCATCGTAGCTAAACACATTGGGCCGCTGCAGGCAGAACAGCAGAATCATCTCCGCCGTCCAGACGCCGATGCCCTTCAGCTGGCTCAGCTCGCGAATGACCTCGTCGTCCGGCTTTTGTTCGATGTGCGCCAGGTCGAATTCGCCGTCCTGCACCTTTTGCGCAAAGTCGGTAATGTACTCGGCTTTGCGGAAGGTCATGCCAAGCTTTTGCAGCTGCGGTACGCCGGCCGCGAGAATGTGCGCGGCATCCACCGTGCCGAGGGCTTCCTGCATGCGCTGCCAGATGGTGGCCTGCGCTTTGGTGGAAATTTGCTGGCCGATGATGTGATGCACCACGGCCGAAAACAGGTCGGTGTCCACTTCGCGCTGAATCGGGCCGATCTTCTGGATGGCCTCGCCCAGCCGCTTGTCCTTTTGGCTCAGATAGTCGATCTCGGCCGCTCCGTACTGAAAATACATCTGTGTCGCCTCACTTACCGATGAAATGCTGCATCGTATACCTTATTATAACAGCTTCTGGAGTGTGGGGCTATAACTCTTTACGGCGGGGAAGTTGAAGTGCGCGCCCCGCCGCAAAAAGCCTTCCCCTTGAGGGGAAGGTGGCCCGAAGGGCCGGATGAGGTGGAGCGCCTATCTCTGCGGTGACGCTATGTCGAAGAAAAAGCTTCCACCTCATCAGTCGGCTAACGCCGACAGCTTCCCCTCAAGGGGAAGCCAAAGTCCGCGCCAGAATGCGCCCCGCCGCCCAAAGCCTTCCCCTCAAGGGGAAGGTGGCCCGAAGGGCCGGATGAGGTGGGACGCACATCCCTGCCGTAACGTTATGTCGAAGAAAAAGCCACCACCTCATCAGTCGGCTAGCGCCGCCAGCTTCCCCTCGAGGGGAAGCCAAAGTCCGCGCCAGAACGCGCCCCGCCGCAACAAGCTGCGGCCCGATAGCCCCCCTTCCCCAAAAACACGCCCACAACAAAACAGCTGCTCCTCAATCAACGAGAAGCAGCTGTTTTACGTTTCATCACATTTTCGGCTGGTACCGAATGTCCGACACGGTGTAAACCGTGATAAATGCGTGAGGGTCTTCCCGGTTCATGTAGGCCATCAGCTTCTGGTATTCGTTCTTGTCCACAATGGTGATGATCTCGCGGCGCTTCTGCAGGTTGTATGCGCCATACGATTCATAAATGGTGGCGCCGCTGTGCAGGTCGTTCAGGATGAACTGCCGCAGTTCCTCTTCCTTTTCGGTGATGATGCACACGCGGCGCTTGAGGTTGTGGTCAAAAATAAAGTGGTCCAGCACAATGCCGTTGAAATAGGTGCCCAGCACGCTCAAAACCACGGACTTCTTGTCGTACACCAGCGCGGCCGAGAGGGCCACGCACATGCCGGAGAGCGACATGGCCTTGCCAAGCTCCATGTGCAGATACTTGTTCATGATTTTGGCCACAATGTCCAGCCCGCCGGAGGAGGCGTTGCGGTTGAACAGAATGCTCAGCCCGATGCTGACCACCAGAATGTAGCACAGCACGTCCAGCTCCTGGCTGCCCGTCAGAGAGCCGCAGTTCGGGAACAGCCGCTCCAGCACGCCCAAAAACACCGGCAGCAGCAGGCTGGTGTAGACGGTTTTTGCACCGAATTCCCGCCCGCAGGTGAAAAAGCCGATAATCAGCAGCACCACGTTCAGAATCATGGTGATGGCCGAGAGCGGAAGCGGCACAAAGTTGGCCAGCACGATTCCAAGGCCGGAAATGCTGCTGATGGAGGTTTGGCTGGGCACCAGAAAAAAGTACACCGCCGCCGCGATGATGGCCAGCGCGCCGGTTAAAATGGCGATTTCTTCGGCGATGGCCCCGAACTTCAGGCGTTTTTGCATGTTGCTTCCTCCTTGACGCATGGTTGCCTTCCCATTTTAGCCCCTTTGGCGGCCCGGAACAAGCACTTTGTAAAGAACGCGCAAATTTTTTCGTAAAAGGCAGCAGCCTGCCCAAAGAAGCACGGCAAAAAGTGAAAAAAATGCGGATTTTACTTCAAATTGCGAAGCGATATTTTAAAAAACACGAAAGGCCGAAAATTTTCGGGGGGGGGGTAGCTGTTTTGGTAAACACACAGGACGATTTTAATAATTTCAGCACATTGTCAAGGAACTTCGTTGGATTGCGCCAACTAATTTACAATAACAGATAGTGATAAAAATGAGAAATGCGTCAAAGAATGGTTGATTTTTATCAAAATAGCATATATAATAACAATTGTCATTTAAAAAGTGCTATGAATGTTCTGGGAATTTACAGGGCATTATGACGAAAAATGTGTCCTGTGTGCCCCGCGTTTTGCGGGAGCGGCATTGCGGCTGTAGCAGGAAACGGCACTTTTTAATGTAAAAAGTGGGTAAAGCACCGGTGCGCTTTTCGCAAAAAGGCACCGATCAACGGGTAGAGTATAGGAATCACAGGTATGAAATTTTTTCAAAGGGAGAACGCGGCGGGCGAACGTCCGCTGATCGTGCGCAGCGGCGCGCTGTTCCTGGCCCTTTGCCTGGTGATGACACTTCTTGGCGGTACATTCGGCACAGTGGCTGAGGCGGCATGGAGTGCAAACACCGGCACGGCCGCCGCAAAAACCATTTATTTGAACGACGTAGGCGCAGACGGCGCAGTGGTGGAGACCCTGCCCGTGCAGCTTACCGGGGACGAGAGCGTGGCGCAGGCCCTTGCAGACGTGCAGCTGGGGGCGGATGGCCGCGCTGCTTCCGATTGTGTGTGGTATACCCTGAGCGCGGAGGGCGAAAAGCAGCCCCTCGCCTGGGACGTGCAGCCCGACGACGGGACGCAGCTTTTTACATATACCTACCAATTAACTGTGCTGGTGGAGCCGGAGGCGACCGCGGAGCCGCAGCCCGACGCTGCAGACGAAGCGGCCGCCCCGGAGAATTTGAACGAAACGACCCCCACGCCCGCCCCGACGGCCCAGCCGACGGAAGCGCCGGAGAACGTGGGGGATTTGCCCGCTGCAAGCCCGGCCGAGAGCACCCCGGCCCCCGAAGCGGCCGATGCCCCGCAGGCGGATGCAGCCGTACAGGCGGCCGACGCGGGCGCAGCGGTGGCCGAAGCAGAGAGCACGGCCCAGCCCGAAGAGACGGCTGCCCCCACCGAGGCCCCCACCGAGGCCCCCACGGCCGCGCCTACGGCGACCGTGACCCCGACGGCCCAGCCCACGCAGGCCCCCACGGCCGAACCTGCCGCGAGCACGGCGGCCCCCAGCCCGGAGCCGACCGCCCAACCGGCAGACCCCACCGCGCCACCGGAGGCCGACGCTGCCCCGGCTGCGGACGAGAGCACCCCGGAGGAAGAAAACCCGGCGCAGGAGCCGCTGACCATTATGGTGACGGCCCGCGAGGGCACCGCGCTGGACGCCGCCAGCTTTGAGCAGGACGGCGTGGACTACACCACCTATGCCTGGACGGACGCAGAAACCGGCGAGGCTGTGGACAGCGCCGCGCTGCTGGCGGCGGGGTTGAGTGCGGATGTGGCGGTGTATGCCGTTGCAATAGACACCACAAAACCGATTCATCTGATGGTTTCTGACGGCACCAAATGGGTGGAGGTTGCCAAATTTAATGGAATGTTTGCACCAACAGGAGGTGTGAAACGGTATTACATCTATGCAGATGAGCTTTTGAAGGTTCTGGGGCAGTTTGGCGTCACTGCGGCTAACATTTCGTCCGGAAAGTATATATTCCCGATTTCAGATGATCAGATGTCCGTATGGGGCGATACGCCGACGGCAACCTTGAATGGCAAAACCGTAGTTCAGCTGAATAGCGCGGCAAAGGAGACCTGGCTGTATTATGCGCCGAAGAACCTTAAGGGTGACGGCAACATTGATGCAGAAGAGCCTACGGGCGTATGGACAGGAACAAACTCTAGTGGGGCGAAGTTTGATTATGCGCTGGTTCTTCTTTCAAAGAAATACGGTCATGGTACGTTCAACCAGCAATTGCTTGATACCTTTACACAAAGAAATGAGGTAACCGGAGCTGAATCCATACCGACACAATCGGCCAACTACTATATGATTCAGGCACCCGAAGCAGGCAGCTTTGTGCCGACCTATGCAAAGGCAGGCGACCAGGTAACCATTACGCTGCCCGCGCCGAAGTCTGGTTATACCTGGGTAGCTGCGGATATTACTACAAGCAGCACAACAAATATGGATGGTACCATCAACTATACCTTTACAATGCCCGCTGCAATGGTCAATTTTCAGCAATTGGTGGGTGGCCAGGTGGCGGTAAAGGGCGGAATCTCCTTCATGGTGCTGATCGACAATCAATGGACAAAAGTTGGCGATACTCTGTACATAGGCGATGGATTGACAAAAGAAAGTGAGGCCCAAAATATCCGTGTGTACCTGACGGGCGATACACTGGAAAAGTATTACGGTGCCTATGGCTTTCATGCGTCTGACCTGGCGAATGCGAATAACAAGTACCTGTTTGGCCATGCCACGCAAAGTTCTGACGAGGTCTGGTATGACCAGCCGGCCCAGCAGATTGACGGGGTTTATGCGGTTCCGTTCATGCTGAACCAAGCTAACAATAGCTATGGTCATGCGATGCGGGTGTATTATCTGCCCGGTAATGCCGGAAAGGAAAAAGGTAAATATAACAATGTTAACGCCCCATCCGTTTTACAAGACGGTGCTCAGGGCTTCTACACCGTCTCCATCAACAACGACAAGGGTGGCCTGCAGGATTCCAACAAGGCCAGCACATCCTGGACTTTCCGTGCGGGAGCGGGCGGCGAATGCATTCTGCCTGCGCTGAAAGATGGTTTTAAATGGCAGATTGTCAACAAAAGCACCGGTGCGCCGCTGACGAGCGATGCCGTAGAAAAAAAGAGCGACAACACGGACGGAACCACCACCTATACCATTAAAAACATCACCTGCCCGGTGATGTTCTATGCAGTGGCCAAAACGGTTCAGATCGACTTCTGGGCCGTGGTAAACGGCGAGTGGCAGCAGGTTACAAGACGTACCGAAGTGGACGGCATTTTTCTGACGGACAGCGAGCACGACAACAAGAACGGTAAAGGTGACCACGAAGGCTGCTATTACGTCACAGCAGAGACGCTGGAAAGCGTTTACGGCAAATTTGGCTTTACGGCACAGACGCTCGGCAATTCGGCCAATGCCCGCATTTTCCCGCACCGCGCCGATAAGGATACGGTTTCGCTGTGGGCCAACGTGCCGGTGCATACCCTGGCAGACGGCACCAAGGTGGTGCTTGTTACCAAGAGCACCAGCGGCAACCACCTGTATTATGTGCCCAACAATGTGGACAAACTGTCAGATGGAACGCAAAACCCCTATTTCAGCGGCAGGCCGTATCCGGAAGAAATGCCCAATGAGTACGGAGTTGTTCACAAGAATACATTGCACGAAATTCCGTATTCAACTGTAAAAGGAACGGACGATTCCAAAGCGGCGGCACAGACGATCATAAGCAAGAACAACTTCTACGGCGTAATTGTGGAAGACCCGGACAATAAGCTGACGGGCATCGATGCAGCCACGCTTTCTTCCTACAATCAAGACGCAAGAGCCAAACATACCATCAAACTGCCCGTAGCGGCAACTCAGGTGCCCGAAAACTACATCTGGTGGGTCACCTACAACGGCAAAACCATTGCGCTGGATAAACTTGGCGACGCAGGCAATAAAGAGATTGCAAATCACATTGTCAAAACCGGCGAGCAGGACACGGCCGGAAATCAAATCTACACCGTTACCCTGCCGGTTGATGATGGAAATGTGGGCAACATCAAATTTACCCTGGCCCAGAAAAGCGGCGCCAAGGTGGAGACGATGAATGTGCGCACGGTGTACTGGGTTTCCATTGACGGCGCGTGGAAGCGCGTGGCCGATGAAAAAACGGTGGATGGTCAGTTCACCATGGGGCCGTATGCAGGGCGCTACTTCATTAAGGCGCAGCATCTGGAGGAAGTTGTCTACAAAGATTACGACTTTCATGTAAGCGACCTGGACAAATCCGAAAATGCCTACCTGTTCCCTTACCGCACCAGCAGTCAGGAGCAGAACGTTTGGGCTGAAAACCCCGCGCAGCAGATCGACATTGACGGAACACCCACTTGGGTTATCCCCCTGCGTAGCGAGACCGACAAAACCGGCGACACCCACATTTACTACATGCCGGGCAATACTACTACGGCCGAAAAGCCTTATGGTCAACTGGCTGGTACCGGTGTGGGCAACGAAACAGAGATTAAAAACCCCACGGCCATTTGTGTGGGCGGCACGGATACAAAAATGAACCACGTGCTGGCAAACGCTTTTTACTCCGTTTCGGTAGACAATTCCGTGGATGGCATTCGGGCAGGCTTTAAAAAGCCTGAGAAACTCATTCTTCGGGCAGGCGATAACACCGGCACCTACACCGTGCCGCCGCTGACCAATGAGGATGAGCCGGGCGGCTTCAAGTGGATCATTTCGGACCTGGAAGGTAAGATCATCGAGACGACAGCGGGCGGTGTTTTTGAAAATCCCACGAAGAACACCAATGGCAGTACAACCTATTACATCAAGGGCGGTAAAGACGGTGTCGGCATTCAGCACCCCATCGTATTCCGCGTGGAATACGTGGATGCTGACACTTTCGCCTACAACGCCGATACGCTGGATCAGGATATGCTGGTGAAGGTCAGCTCGCTGAACATCGTCAACCAGAAAATAAAAGAACACGGTACCATTACCATTGACGGCGAAACCGCCGGAGTCCAAAAGGTGAAGCTCTCAGGGTTTGCCGATGCTTCGGATGATGCCGAATACACTGTTCGTGCGCCGGATCAGGACGCCCTGCGTGTGGAAGCCCAGGAAGGTGATGAGGGCAAGGCAGACAACCATCCCCGTGTTATTTTTTACCACTTTGATGGCTGGCGCATCGGCTGGAGCGATACAATTCTTCATGCAGGCGACACCATTACAAAGGGAAAGCTGAAAGAACTGAATGGGAAAGCGTCTCAGATCCTCCGTGCTCAGTGGACACCCTTTGACGCGGTGTATGACATCGACACGGTAAACTTCTACCTGAGCCTGAACTGTGAGGTGCGTGACCACACTGGTGTGGGCACCACTTCGCACGACAAGGATTTGTTCACCGAGTCGCTGTATGCGGCCCGCGTGTTGAAGGAGCCGCTGGCTGGCTCGACGAGCCTCTGGAAAGCATCGACAAGTCTGGATCAGGATAAAGATACCGAAGGCAATCTTTTGAGCGGCTCGTACATGTTCCGCTCGGTTCCTGTTACGGACAAAACCGGTTATAGCGCAGACACAGCCCTGCGTGCCTCCACCCGCACGGCGATGGAGGGCAACAAATCGCAGTATAAGGTAAAGCTGAGCGCATTCCCCAGCGATGAGGAAATTTTTGCGAAACTGCGCGATTTGTCGGATGACGAATACGCAGCAAAGAAAATCTCCATTGACGGGTATCCCATTGAAAAGCAATATCTGACCCCCGAGAACTTCCAGATACGCTGGTACACTCTGAAGTACCACAATTCAGACGGCTGGCACATCGACGGTGTGCTGGTGGCGAAGGAGTCCCGCCTGGTGGTGACAAAAACCTTCTCGGGTGACGCAGACGCCATCCAACAGGTGAAGGATCAGGGCTTCAGCATCAGCGTGACCCATGACGAAACCAATCAGGATAACGTAAATGGCATTGTGAAGCAGGTGAAGGACTTCGACCTGGTTCTGCGTACCAGGCAGGACGGCGATGGCAACGCAAACGGGGAGATGGGCTATACCAGCTACAATGCGGCCACCGACACCTATACCTGGGTGCTGACTGGCCGCCAGAGCTACACCTATCACCTGAAGGAAAACAACTACACCATCCAGAAAAGCAGCGAGGACGATACGGTGATGCCGACCAGCGAGGGCGGCGTCAACGAGTACCACAACGTTTCTGAGTACCGCATTACCAACCTGCCCGGCCAGAATACCAACGGATATGTGCCGTACACGGAGGAGGACAATGAGGTACCAATCGAGCCGATTCCTTCTGACCTGCCCGCAGCGGCCCAGCCGACCATTGCATTCCGCAATACCTATATGCGAGAAGGTATGCTTACCATTAAAAAGGTGGACAATGAGACCGACAGCGGCCTGCCTGTGCAGTTCAGACTGACGCGGGGCACGGTGGCGGGAGGCTTTACAGCGGACCCGGTTCAGCCGAACCTGTACCGCAAGCATCTGAATGGCAGTGCCACCTATGAGTATTCCAATAACTACAGCGGAGAAAATGAAACAATCGAGGCAGAGCGTGATTTCTATACGGAGAAGGTGGCGAACAACATCATCACCACCGGCCCCAACGGCCTGGCGTATGTGAATCTTGCCCCGACTACAACGGACGATGGTAAAAAGGCGCGAACCATCTACCAACTGGAAGAGATTGTACCCGAGGGCTACACAGGCCAGCAGGTCTACTATGTAACTATTGAAGCGGATGGCAGCTTGAGTAAGGTTGGGTACGACCCGGACAAGGTGGTTGGTTCGGATGGCGATTCGGACAAGGACAGCCTTGACGGCAGCGATTATACTGCGCCGCCCGACATAAAAACGGACGATACGACCAAAGCCGGATGGATTGAAGCCGACACGACCAACAACATTGTTACCGTTAAGAACAGCTCCCGCCTGCTGACCGAGGTAATAGCCGAAAAGCAGTGGGCCGAGGACGGCGTGAAGGAACCGGTTACGGTGCAGCTGCTGCGCAACGGAGCGCCTGTGCCGGATGAGCTTGACGAACAAAACAAGGTCAAGGTGAGCTACACGCAGGAGCTGAATGAGGCCAATAATTGGACGTTCAGCTGGAAAAAACTGCCCCTGTACATTGATGGTGAACTGGCCCACTACTCCCTGCGCGAGGTGAAAATCGGCAGCGCCCTTCCCGATGCAGCCGGCCAATACGCCGATTATCTGGTGACCTACGATGCGACCCTGTACGCCAAGTACGATCAGGATGCAGATGCGAGCAGCGCAGCTTGGAGCGCAAATGCCGTGTGGGTGAACGAAAACAATCAAAAAGTTTACGCCGACCATGCCAAGCTGGTGGTGCACAACCGCAAAACCAACGGCGACATCATGTTCACCAAGGTTGATGGCAACGGCTACCCGCTGGACGGCGCAGAATTCTCTCTGTATACGGATGCGGCCTGCCAGACCCCTGCAAAAATAACCACCACGGACGAGAACGGCGCGGCTGTGACCAAGGATGCCACGACGACCTCGAAGGGCGGCGTTGTGCAGTTTGAAAAGATACCGGACGGCGTCTATTACATGAAGGAGACCCAAACGTTGCAGGACTATTCCAGTGATGGTTCGGTTTACAGAGTTGAGGTTTCCAAGGGCAAGGTTTCCATCACGCGTGTGGATGGTGACGCTGCAACCGAAATCAACCAGATTGTGAACTCGAAGCATGTGGACCTGGAGCTGACCAAGTATGCGGCGGACGAAGCCGGCAGCTACGACCAGGCAAATCCCACGCCGCTGCCGGGCGCGGTGTTCACCCTGTATCAGGTGGAAAACAACACCGAGCGGGTCTATCGCGAGAACCTGGTCACCGGCACAGACGGCGCGCTGTCGATCGAGGACCTGCTGGCGGGCAGCTATGTGCTGCGCGAAACGGCCGCCCCGGCGGGCTACCGCTTGATTGAGGAAGGGCTGGCCTTTACTGTGGCGAACAGCGGCGAGATCACGCTGGGCGTTGGCGACGGCGACCTGCCCGACGGCTGGGTTGGTTTTGCTCCGCCGACCAACATTGATGTGCCAATCGATGGAGACGATGCCGTGGCGCACCCCGTTTACCGGGTTGAGGCCGTGGATAAGGCCACCTGGTACTTCCCCACCGCGGGCGGCGTGGGCATTTACGTGCCCATGCTGGCGGGCACCTGCCTGCTGTGCGCCGCCGCATGGCTTGTGTGGCGCCGCGCAGCAGCCAGGCCCTCCTCTTGACCGTAGGGCCGGATGAGGTGGAGCGCGTATCACTGCCGTGACGTTGTGGCGGCGAGAAGATGCCACCTCATCCGTCGGCTGACGCCGACAGCTTCCCCTCGAGGGGAAGCCAAGGTGCGGCGGGGCAAAGCCTTCCCCTTGAGGGGAAGGTGGCCCGCAGGGCCGGATGAGGTGTGGCGCGCGGCCTTGCCGTGGCGCTATGGCGGCGAGAAGATGCCACCTCATCATTCGGCTGCGCCGACAGCTTCCCCTCAAGGGGAAGCCAAGGTGCGGCGGGGCAAAGCCTTCCCCTTGAGGGGAAGGTGGCCCGAAGGGCCGGATGAGGTGGGGCGCGCGGCCCTGCCGTGACGTTGTGGCGGCGAGAAGATGCCACCTCATCCGTCGGCTGCCGCCGACAGCTTCCCCTCGAGGGGAAGCCAGGGTGCGGCGGCAAAGCCTTCCCCTTGAGGGGAAGGTGGCCCGAAGGGCCGGATGAGGTGGGGCGCGTATCATTGCCGTGACGTTGTGGCGGCGAGAAGATGCCACCTCATCCGTCGGCTGACGCCGACAGCTTCCCCTCGAGGGGAAGCCAAGGTGCGGCGGGGCAAAGCCTTCC
>Ga0129310_1001778_pt1 | contig 17744 bp, 21 predicted proteins | sample Go1ome_2_FD_94433 | JGI IMG/M metagenome (GOLD analysis project Ga0129310, IMG submission 94433) | Western lowland gorrila individual fecal microbial communities from Wisconsin, USA - Go1022A metagenome | ecosystem: Host-associated > Mammals > Digestive system > Large intestine > Fecal | place...
ACGGCAAGATGCAGGCAATTCTGGATGAAGCAACCGATCAGTGGGGCATCAAGGTGACCCGCGTGGAGATCAAGAACATCCAGCCGCCGAAGGAAATCGAGGAGGTCATGACCAAGCAGATGCGTGCAGAGCGTGAGCGCCGTCAGACCGTTCTTGAGGCACAGGTCCATCAGGAGGCCGTCGTTTCCCGCGCAGAGGGTGACAAGAAGGTCAAGATTTATATGCCTTCCGACATCGCAGGAATGGTTTCCTCGCTTGGACTTGCAGGAGAAGCACTTGGCATTGGAGATGCAACAAAAATAGATCGAAGAGCAAAAGAAAAGCCTCAGCCTCAGCCAGATCCTTGCATTAAGCAGGAGACAAGTAAAGGCGGGAAAGAAGCCGCAAAAGCAACGCAGCAAATCGCAGCTTCTTTGGATGAGATGTTTACGGATTAGAAATTCTGTTTAGAACGAACAAATTTCCGCTGTATCTCTTTTAACATTATTTATGTCTATAATAAAGCGTGTTTGTGACGTATGTAAATAAACCTTCAAGCCATTCTTAGGGAAGAGGACTTCTCCGGCGCTTCGCGCCGTGGCCTTTCTCTTCCCTAAAGACAAAAGGAAAGAAAGAAAAGTTATATCACAAATTCGCTTTGTTTTGTGCCATAATAATTACATCAGAAGAAAGGAGCGGGTCTTTCTATGGCACAAAACTATGACAACTTCTTTGATAAACTCATCGACCAACACAACGGATATCTTCATATCTCTCTTCTCGCCTCACATGGTGTTGATCGTTCCTATGCATATCCGTATATTCGTAAAAGAAAAATGCGGAAGGTAGCAAGAGGACTTTACTGCAAAGTGAATATGCAGCCAGACATGATGTTTGTCGTATGCAGCCGAAATTCCGCAGCCATTGTGTCTCATCTGTCCTCCGCATTTGTGCATGGGCTGATTGACGAAGAACCAGACTTTGTATCCATCACTGTTCCGCAGGGCTATAACGCCATGCATCTGACCGACGACTGGGTACGCGTATATCAGGTAAAAAAAGAACTTTTATCATTAGGTCGCATGGAACTTACGGATCTGTATGGAAACCACATCGTTTCTTATGATAAAGAGCGCACCCTTTGTGATCTTGTTCGGGAGAGAGAATATCAAAAACATGCCGGCGACGAACAAATCGGAAAAGCCATTCGGAAGTATTTTCTTCCGGATACAGATCGCGACATCAATAAGCTTCTGGAATATTCCGTTGCCCTTAATATTCGGGATAAAATGGCATCTTATGTTTCTTTGTTTCTTTGACATGCGACCCTTGCTTCCCTTGATTTTCCGGAGATTGAGTTTGTGATGGATCAACTCTCTGATGAAAACGAAAATGCAAACCTTGCGGATTATCCGCTTTGCTTTGCCGCCGTTCCGTATTCGAAATGAAATTCAAAATACAACACGTTACACTTATTGTGCCGGTTGTCTCCGTTGAGCTAGCCGGCATTTTCCGCATCTATCGGATTAGCCGGGACTTGGGAGAGTGACATATAATTACATAAAATCCTAATTTTACGTAATTATATGTCCAGATCGAGAGAGTTGTGCTATGATAAGGTTGTTTTCAATACTGCAGGAAAGCTGGGACAATTCATGGCAAACAAGAGCAATTCTTATCGCAGCGCATGCGCAAAAAAAGATATTCAAAAATATTCAGAGCTCCGGCAATTGCTTCCGGATCTTTGCAGCTCTTATTTATCCGACAAAGGCATTAATTGTAAAACAGACACATTGGTAATGACATGCCGTGACCTGTTAGACTTTTTTTATTGGCTGATAGAATCTAACCCCGAGCTTTCCGGGAAAACTCCGCGAGAGCTTAAGAAAGAACACCTTGCCATGCTGACATATGATGATATCAATGAATTTCAAAATTATCGTCTGCATGTCCTAAATAATAAGCCTACACGCGTTGCCAGGATGATGTCTACCTTACGGACATTTTTTAAATACCAATATTCCAGAGGTCTTTTGCCTAACGATCCAACCACAGGCGCAGCAAGTGTAAAAATTCCGCGGAACAAAGCTATTATCAGGTTGGAATCTGAAGAAGTTCATGATCTTGTCACCGCGGTGGAACATTCTTATGCATCATCCAAACGTGCACAGCAACTACGAAAGAAAAACAAATATCGCGATACCGCAATCATTGTGCTTCTTTTAAACACCGGTATTCGAATTTCAGAACTTGTCGGATTGAATATTGAGGATGTTAATCTTGTAGCGAATGAGCCATCTATTTTTGTTATTCGAAAAGGTGGTGGAGCCGACCAGGTATTTCTAAATCAATCTGCAGCAAGCGCGCTCAGTCGTTATATTGAGTTGGAAAGAAGCCAGTACCTTTCGCCGGAAGATAAAGAAAATGCGCTTTTTCTTTCCAATCGGCACAGCCGCTTTACCGTGCGCTCAATACAGAAAATGATCGAAGAATATGTAAAGATTGCACTTCCTCGGAAAAACGACTCCATTCATCCGCATACTTTCCGTAAAACATATGGAACAAGGCTATATGATCTAACCGGAGATATCAAAATGGTACAAGATGTTTTGGGACATAAAGATCCATCTACAACATCTACCTACTACATCGGCTCCAGTCACAAGCGCGAAGCCAGAAATATAGATCCATATTCGGAATGAACAACGCCGCCCCGCAACAGAGTCCGGCTCATACGGACTCTGTTGCGGGGATCTACTGTTTACCGCCTTTATATATTCCGACGCAAGAAAACCAATTTTTTCAGAGAACCAGAGAATCCCGTTCCTCCCTTTTTGCATCCATCTGTCCTTATTTGCCGCCACTTCTTATCACTTTTCATCGGGTATAAAATATTGACGGTACAGTTTTAGATATATTCTGTCATTTCATAAAAAAGGGGGAATATCATTTTGAAAAAGTACTTTCTGCGAACAGTCGCTGCAACATCACTCATTACTATGACCTTCGGTCTTTCTGTCTTTGCTGCTCCACAAAAAATGTCCGATGGCAACACCTTTGATCCGGAGTTCTATGCAAGCACTTACCCGGATGTAAAGGCAGCGCTTGGAACAGATCCGAACGCATTGTATCAGCATTATTTAACGTTCGGAAAAAAAGAAGGCCGTCTGCCCTATGCTTCTAACAAGAAAGCTTCAACATCTACGCAAGCAACAAATACTACAGATACGGCAAACGCAACAAAGATCATGAATGAAACATTCATGTATGGGCTAACACAGTCAGCGTTTACATATGAGACGGAAATATATGCGGCAGAATTGAACGCAGCGCTTACTGGGCATCCTTTGAAAACTTACCAGCAGTATAAGAGTTATTTCTCGTATGAAAAGAGCGGTATTGTTGAGGAAACACCGTACTTGATATTTGAAGAAACAAGGACGCCATTAAAAAATGGAAAAACAAAGAGAACTACTCAATACACAGGTGATCCACAGGATGTATGGATTGTTGGACCTATAGATGCCTGGGTTGATTATAATATAGCCTATAACGCAGACGGCACTGTAAATACACTCATTCCGAAAAAGGATCCTGACTCATGTCAGACGTGGCACTTTGCTTATAATGCACTTGGAAGAGTAACGGACGCTGCCTCTACGCGGAATAATGATTTGGGATCCTTCCTGTATCATATGGATTATGACAAAAACAATCGTATTGCGACAATGCAGTACGGCATTAGCCAGTATGGAAAATCATCTTTTTATCGCACTTATACTTTTTCGTACGATGCTGCCGGAAATCTGATCTCCGCAACGGGGTCAAATCCTGCCATCGTCTGGAAGTGTGCTTACACAAATGGCAACCTGGCTTCTGTCGAACAATGGTTCTATCAGAACCCGCAATGCACGAGCGGTGATCATTACACAACAAAAATGACATATTATTAAAGTCCACGTTCACTGAAACTGGAATCTGTGCAGAAATGAATACACTGTAGTTTCGCTGCTATACTGATACTGAACAATAACTGCCACACATGTGGCTTTACATAGAAAGGAAGTAAGATAATGAAAACGAAAATGATGGTTCGAATTTGCGGAGCCGCACTGGCGGGTCTGTTTGCAATGGGAGGTGTCGTTGCAGTTCCCGGAGTATCTCCCAGCACTGCGATGGAAGTGGAAGCTGCAGTTAAGCGGAATGCGGTGAATAATACTTATTACTCATTAGCTATCTATGATATTAAGGGGACAGGTACCTGTTGGACTGAAGATTGGGAACCAATCCATGGAGAAGACGCAGCAGTAGCTAGTGTAAATGACTTAAATACAAAAAGTAAAACTTACGTCGTTCTGGACATCAACGATCTTTATATGAACGATCCGATGTGGCATGCGCGCTACAGTGGTCCAAAAAAATCTGATGGAACGTACGATGACTCCTTCCGTATGTACTATAACGACATGGTTGCCTCTTATCCTCAGCTGAAGACTCAGATCAAGAACGGTTGGCGCGATCTGTCTTACAACGGAATTCAGAAGCTGATCGCAGCAAAAGTTCTTCCTGCTGATTGCCTGGTTGGCAGATACTCCAAGGCAGGCGCGGCAACAACGACTGCTGCTCCGGCTGCTGCTACCGCTACCGCTGCTACAGCATCGACGGATAACATCAAGAAGCTGCAGGCTGCTGTAGTTGAGCTTACCGTTCATCCGGCAACAGTATACAATGGCGTGGACTATAGCAAGGAATTCAATGCGGCATACTACTACATCGCAAACCCTGATCTTCAGACAGCAATCGGTGTAAACGCGCAGGGACTGCTTCAGCACTATGTAACCTATGGCAAGAAGGAAGGTCGTCTCGCGATTGCGAAATAATTAATTATGAAACCAGAAGGCTGCTCATCATTTGATGAGCAGCTTTCTTTTTGTAAAAATCTATATTCTTTTTTGTATTTTCCATGCAACCTTTGATTCTTCCAGAATTGCTTTCTGGTCACGTATTTTTTCGAATTCTGTTCCCTCGATTGGTTCTCCGCACAGCCTTCTTCTTCCGAGATCCGCTTGAGGAGATACGGTCGCATAATCCTCAATGAGAGAAGCAAGCTTCGGATCTTCTTCCGCAATCATCTCTTGCAGAGCTTCGCTCGGATTATAATCCGGATCAGACTCCAGCTCCCGCATGCGATTTACCATTTCCCTTTGCATGTCTATTTCTTTCTGCTCTTTTATCTTTTTTATTTCGTTTTGAAAATTGATAACCTTTGCCATCACCGATGCCTCCAACAGCAACATTGTTATTTCTTTATATTATGCCGTATCGACATTCGTTTCTGTCTGAAACCCGTTTTTTGTCTGTGAAACACAAAAAGCCCCGCAGATTTCTGCGAGGCCTTTGAATATCTTAGTTTGCTGTTAATTTTTCTTCCAGTTCATCGAAATCGTACTCTGTCTGTTCAAAATCAGAGAACTGAGGCTTCTTCTTTTTCTTACTTGTTTTTGTTCCTGCCTTTTTCGTACTTTTTTCGGATACTTTCTTGCCTGTAGGAGGTGCCTGATATCCGTCCCGGATTGCACTGATCATCCAGCCGGCAAAGTTATCGATTTCTGCCTGTTGCTCAGACAAATCATAAGCAGCCTTGATCTTATCGTAATCGTAATCTGCCGTCTCACAGATGCGCTGGATGGTCTTTACCGGAAGATTCTGATTCTCCAGCAGTTCGGAAACATCCGCAAATACAATCTTTCGCCTGGTCTGCTCTTCTTTGGAAATTTCATGAGCTTTTTGTTTTCTTTCTATAATGAACTTGATGCCAATGATTTTGCCGCCGCGTCCTCTCATAATAGGTTCATACTCAATAGTGAGCGGTGACAGTTCATTAATTTCAGCTTTGGCCACTTCCAAAATGTTAACCCGAAAATCCACATATCTTTGATACAGATGCTTTTTGACAGTCTTCTTCCCCTCGGTAGTTGTATAGTCCAAGCTGAAGATGTGCCGAAGCTCTTCCATATCATATTCAACGTAGTATGGACCGTTTTCATTATGCTTTGTGCTTCGGAGATAATCTGCCTGCGAGGATAACCGCTCATACAAAATCATCGAGCAACTGGACTTCATGGAAAGAGTAATGCCACGATAGAATTCACTGTAATTCGATCGAAGCCCTGTGATCTCCTTAGTAATCTCCGGACTGAAGACGACGGTAAGCTTTCCGTTTTTAAATTCCGCTGAACTTACGACATTGATATAAGAAAAGGACTCTGTAGTGTCATCTTCCATTTCAAGCCGCCAGGAAAGAAGATCCGCTTTATTGGTTGGACTCTTACACGCCCTTCGAACAACATCATAGAAGGAACCGGTGTAATTCTGAAAAATCGCACGAAGTTTTGTGCCCGGAATCGTTGCAACCGCCTGATTTCCGATAAGCTTTGCCTCGGAAATGGCAACTGTAAAAAGACGATGCACAGACGCACTGGTCCGTCCCCTTGAATTTACCAGCTTATTACTCTTACGGTACTTGACCATCGCAAGCTGCTTCTGTTCTTCTTCGGAAATCTTATTTTTGTTTTGTTCTTCCATGTTTTTCCTAACTGTTGAAAAAATACGTCCCGATTTCTTCTACAACTTCTTCGATTATAACGGATAGATGATAATTGTGTAAAGAAAAATCCGCATTTCTTCTACAATTTCAAAGATGGATGCAGTTTGGCTCCCATCTATCTCTGCAATTACACTCATTTCATCCCACTTTTCTCTACAATTAGGAAAGCAATCATTTGCTGCCAGTTCCAGGAGCAAAATCAAATATCCCATTTAACTCTACAACTTGCGCTATTTCGTCCCAATTTCCTCTACAGTTTTGAAAAGACCGTTCTGTTTATCTCTACTATTTTCGTTTTTTCATCCCACTTTTCTCTACAATTAAGAATATCTCAGTCATTCTCTACCACTCAAAGCAAGGCAGAATATCCCATTGAACTCTACAATTACCATTTTTTTGTCCCATTTTTCTCTACAATTACCGTTTTACGGCGGACATACTCCCTTCGCTCAGCAGGCAGAACATATACATCCCATTTTTCTCTACAACTTTGACAACATGCTCCGGATGTCTCCCATTTATCTCTATCATTACCGCTTTTCCATCCCACTTTTCTCTACAATTAACAATCACTCGAACCATCTTTACCTTACAGAACAAAGAAACACGTCCCATCTAACTCTACAACTTCCGCTTTTATATCCCATTTTTCTCAACAACTTAGGCTTTCAGCTTCGACTTTCCCAGTTTTCTCTACAACTTAAATTTCCAGATCCCATTTATCTCTGCAATTAGACCGCAAAACACCCGCATTTTCCCTTTGTTGTTTTTACGCCTCCCATTTCTTTCTACAATTTCATCCCATTTATCTCTACAACTTAGGCCTACAAACCATGCATTTTCCTCGTTTTTTATTTTTCTCTACTATTCGTCCCGATTCTCTCTACAATTAGACCGCATTGTTTCTACAACTAGTCCCCTTTTTCTCACCGAAATCTTTCCCATTTTCTCTACATCTTCTCCCTATTGTTTCCACAACTAGACCGCATTTTCTCTATAATTAATCCCGATTCTTTCTACCATTAAGTGGCGGAAACGTTGATTTTACGGGCTTTTTTGAATGCTAAACAAAGAAAGAAAAAGGATGACAAAAAGAAGAAAGGAATAAGGTAGTTGTTATGCACCATTTTGAAGGATTGTATTTTTCTGGAAACAGATACAAAAGTAGCGGGGAACTTCCCCGCTACTTTGTGGACCCTTGTCTGTTCAAATATCTATATTAAAGTGTCTCGTACATTACTTTTAATTCTTCCAGAATCTTTTCCTTTGTTCTGCCAACCAGCCCCAACTGTTTAATATCCACGTTTTCATTTTTCATACGCTGGACAAACTCTTGAATATCGGCATAAACTCCTTGGGGAGCCACTACCTTGGCGGTGGGATCAATCAACTCCGTCAGACGGAAAACATCATTCTTATGTTTCTTGATATTTTTGCTATCAACGTGTTCTCCTGCGGCCTTACGATCTGTCAAATCCATCCACGCTTTTGCCTTAAACGGAATCAAATATGCCGCATCCAAGACAGTCACTCCATCAACGGTGACTTTCCCCTGCTTCAAAAATTCATAGTAATCATCGTCCAAAAGAATAGCAGACAGACTCGAAATATCTTCGTCCATCGGTAACGGTGTTAGCACTGCATCTTCTGGAAGTTGGATGGCATCCAGCTTTCGCGTGAAAAGTTCAATCATTGCAGGATACTGATTTGTGATTGGGTGACTAAAACGATAAAACTGCGGCACACCCGAACTTTTGTTGCAATGCTCATATCCCGCCTGTTTTACATATTCCCAAAATTTCTTTCCGAAATTTGCGTCAACTGCTTCTATAATCAAAACAAGGTCAATATCCTTTGTCGCACGGAAGTCCAGTCCCTCTTCCGTCATCAGAATGTCACACGCAGTTCCACCAATGATAGCATATTGTTCTTCACTGCCCTTGAACCATTCCTTAAAGCTATCAATTCCTGTAACCATCTATCTTCCTCCACAGTTCATTCAACATTTCTTCTACTGCTTCTTCAACCCGTTCATCTGCATCTTCTCTCAATGCCAATGCCAGCGAAAGTTCATCTACAATGTTTCGCGTGGACAATTTTCGTGGATTGTATCTCCACATCTCTACGGCCACTTGCACCTGTGAATTCTGCAAGCTATTGGTCATAACATCTTTCCATTGAGAGATTCTTTCTGCCGCATAACATCTGACATTCGGTGTGTTCAGCATGGAATACTCTGCCAACGCCGAATATCCACTTTCCAACAGCTCTGTTCCCACCAATTCTTTCGGAAGATAAACCGTTCGTTTTATTGGATTCAGCAACTTATCTCCTGCTTTTTGGAACAGTGTTTTCGGAGAATCCTCAGATTGCATGATCCTCTGCACACCGACTTTACTGATATGCAGCAATCCCATTTCTTCAAGCTGTCTTGATGCCCTTGATATAGAAGTAGGTGTCAGTTCCAAGTCCTTCGCGGCTTGACTTGTAGATAGTTCCTGTGCGCCTCCATAAATGAAATGCAGTAGAAGCATCTGCGCCGATGGAAGCATTTCTTCCCGTGGCTTTTTTTCGGCGCTGCACCGTTCCTGCAAATACACTGCCATAAAAGGCAAGTAAATTTGCTTTCCATCTACAATAAACGGAATCTTCTCACGAATCAAATATTCTTTCTGGCGAAAGCTAAGTTCTTTTAGCACCAGCACAATAGGCAAGTTCTCATTATTCTGTATCCGAGCAATATGCTTTTTCAGCACTTCAATCCGCTCCAGTTCTGTCTTAGGATAAAGGAAAATCATCTTCTGTTCATTCATAGACACCATCTGTAAACGGTACCTTGTGGCTATAAAATTGGGCAAATGCTTAAACTCTACATCCTCATAGGTAACCTTGACTCCCAGAACTTTATCGAGATATTCCATGTCATCACCTGCAATCTCAACTCTTTTTCTGTATTATAACTTTTTTTGTGTTAAGATACAATATTTGAGTTAAGATCAGTTGAAAATCAACATTATCAAAAAATATTTTTACATAAAAAAAGCCCGATTCAACATGAGCATTACACCCACACTGCACCGGACATTCCACATCATCAACTGTTCTGTCTATTTTCTTCTTCCTGCTGCACTTCCTGCTCATGCAGCTTCTCCTTCTTCTGCTCGTCTTCTGGAGCAGTAATGACATTTACCACGTCAATTTTCTGCTCATATATATATTATGCGGAATCTTTCCCGATCTTTTTATAGATCGAATTTTTATGGAAGAGGTTCATATAAAATATGTCTGAAAAAATGAGAATAAAAAAGTAACTGGCTCCCAGGGAAAAAAGGCAAGGTAATTTGACACACAAAAAAAACAGGGGCGCATTATACGTCCCTGTCTATCATTGGAGAAGATTATCTCCAGTCATTTTTGGTTGTAACGGAATTATTCGGTGTCCTCCGGGCCCGGGGGCTTTTTATATACGGGAGGTACCATGGCAGATAAATCATACAAATCGTATTGGCAACAACTGAGGACGGAAAGGACAACATCAAGTCTGCCTATCGAACCGTATAATACTTTTGGTTTCTGCTTTTTGGCTTTTCCGGTATGGTCATTGCAAGCTTTTCAGCAGCAAGCAGGGGCTGAACATAATGCTGCATCGCATAAAACACGGTTTTCACGCCCACAAATTCTGCAATCTCCTGTCGTGTTTTTGGCTCATGGCAGAACGCCAACAGATCTCCGACTGGCTCGGTATTTACTGCTTCTTTCTCCACTTCCGCTTTATTATAAAGCGTTACCACGAACTCATTTCTGCGGTTTTCAAATTTTGGTTCCGGTAAGCCATATTCCTTCATCGCATTACGCATAGTGGGAATGCCCGAGTAGCGATGTTCTGCTGCAGTCAGCGTTTCTGCCATGACGGCCAGCGCAGGATTTCGAAGATCCGGTTTCGCAATGCCCAACTGTTCAATACTCATCCGGCCATACAGACTTCCAGGGCTGTGAATTTCGACACGGTTCGTGAAAAAGTCGATTTGCACCGGCGTTCCCTCCGTATGAATGCTATAGTCGCGGTGAATAACGGCATTGAGGATTGCTTCGCGGAGGGCATCTACAGGATACTCCGTTTTATCCGTGCGGGCACCGGTTTCTTTGCTGATAATGGTTTTGACCTTCATATTCCGACGGCAGAAATTCAGCGCTTCCTCCACCATTTCCGAAATGGTTCCGCTGATTCGCTTGTTGTCGATAAAACGTGCGGAATCCTGATCTACATCGCCGATTTCCGTGCCAGGTACAACAATTGCCGTAATGCCAAGCTGTGGGAAGAATCCCTGTGGATAAAGGCAAAAATTCAAAACTGCTGCCAAGGTAGGGACACCATTTCTTGTAATGTTCAGCATCTCCATGGCTTGCTCCTGTGTCAGTCTGGAAAACCCAGGTCGGTCTACACGCATTTTTTCAATATAGCTGTGGATCTCTTCTGTGTTCAGCAGTTGCAGCGTCGCCCGTTCAACGGGCCGCTCATCATCATGCAAATGCTTACGGAACGCTTCATAGCTGTATAACTCGTAGTCTGTCATCGGCAAATCCGCATCTCCGACACGAATGTAGGAACCCTTGGTACGCCCTGCACCGCGATAGTAGCAGGGACGCTCCGCAATGTCGATTGCCGGGATTTCCGCAGCGCAAATCGTTTTCCCCTGATATTCTGCCAAGGTGAATACAGCACGAATCGGAGGCTCCATCTGCAAACACTGTTCCGTTATTTTCTTCTGCAGATCCTGCGGATCATATACGCCGACAACCTGAAAGGCAGCATCCTCATCAATACCGAACACAAGGATACCGCCACTGTCTTGGTTGGAAAAACTCGACAGCGTATCGTACAGCCTCTTAGGGCAACCCATCTGTGCGGATTTCAGTTCTATTGTTTGCTCTTCGGCTTTCTGTTTACATATTTTGTTTGCTAATTCAATCAGTTCTTCGATTAACAAGCTAACACCACCCTTCGATACGCTAATTATAGCAAAAACATTTTTGCTGATTCAAGCAAATTTTGCTGAATAAGCAAAGAGCATTTGAATATTTCATCAAAATCAAAGTGAAACCGTAATTAATGATTTAAGATATCCGCTCCCTTTGAGAAAATACAACTCTTATTCTGGCTACACGATTCGTAGTTCGTTCACTGCATGTGCGTCCAGTCCCTGCACGATCTGTACATGTCCTTCCGCAAGATCCCAGAACTCCTGCCAGTACTGATGCTTGTGCTTCTTCGAAGATTCGTTCTGTTCAAGCGGGATCTCCATCTGCTCTGCTGCAAGAATGATCTCTTTTGCTACTGTTTCCATGTTCTCCGTCCAATTCTGACATCTGTAGAAAATCCTGTCCGGATGCGCTACAAAATCGAAATATCCGGATTGTATTCCGGAAACAATCGCACTACCAAGAGCCTTATATTCGTGCTCCTTCCGCCACTCCTTATCCATGGAAAAGGAATACCCGTCTGACGAAGCATCGACTTCTGCCATGTGCTGACCGAGAATAAGAAAGATGGGATCCGGAAGCTGAGTTAGAAGCTGATAATAGTCGATCCTGGCAAAGCGGGGAAGATATTCGATTTCCAGTCCGATATGGATCTGAATTCGGTCTGCATACTTTTCCTGCAATGAGAGCAATGTATCGAGGTACTCATGCAGATCGTCGAATTTCATCCGATTCCGGAACGGATCACCAGGGAAAGGGGCATGATCCGAAAACCAGATATCGGATGCACCAAGCTCAATGGCTCTCTCGATGTATGCCGTATCTGGCACATTCTCTGCATGCCCGCAGCGGAAAGTATGTACATGGAAAAGATTGGTGTTAGTCATGAAATTAAGCCTACCTGCTTTAATGCCCACTTGCGATTTATATATGGGCCGTCTTTCCTGATGTCCGGAAGCTTATTGGCATATTCCTGGCGCAGCTTCTCATAGAAGGCCGGCGTGCATTCTATAATGTACATGCCAGATTTCATATACAGATCTGCAAATGTCTTATCCGGGTTATCAAAGCATCCAGAATTTTCCTGCTCCAGCCGATCTACCATATCTTTCACAACGCATTTTGGCGTAAGAAATTCACTTATAAGGTCTGCCGTCCAAAAGAGCGGCGGGCTGGTTTCCTTATCGGGCATCGCTACGCTGTTGCAAAAGCGTCAGATACTGCTGATACTTACGAAGCATCATGTTCTTTGAGTATTGCTCCATGTATTCGTAATCAGGCTCACCGGAATCAGTGATAGGGAGCATTATCTGCGTGTTCTTAATTCTCGTATCGTTTATCTCTCGATTAAAATTGAAATTCGAACCTTGTTTTTCAATTACTGCTGTCATAAATAAGTAGCCTGCTTCCTCTCTCTTATAAACAACGCTTGTCTTATCGGTATCTGCATCGACGAAGACATAGAAGGAATGATCGAGAAGCTCCATCTCTTCCACCGCGTCTTCCGCAGTGATGGTCGGCGTCTTGACACTCTTTCTTCTTACGATGACAGGATCCTTCTCCGCAGCCATCTCTTCTGCCGGCTTTCGAATCGTATCCTCTGCACGTCTTGCCTTTTCGTGCTTCTTTTCCTTGTATGTCTTGATCCGTCTTACAAGGACATCTACCGTCTGATCGATTGTCTTATACAGATCATCGGATCTCTGCTCTGCCCGGATGGTGGTGCCATCCAGAAGAACGGTTGCTTCGATCTTGTATCGATTCTTATTGGCATCGATCATGAAACGGACAATGGTATCATCCGGAAGAAAAATGGAAAGCTTTGCCGCTTTCTTTTCAATAAGGGACTGAATTGCAGGTGTTACTTCGGCATTTCTGGAGCAAATCTCAACCTTCATAGTGTGCTTTGGGTGTGGAACCTCCACACCCTTTCTCCTTTTTGGTAATATATTTTTCGCACTGTGATCTATACACAGGCGGGATTAACGTTTCGAACACAATTAGCCTTAATTCTTGTATAAGTATACTATACCATATATTGAAGCCCACTTCCAGATGCGTATCAGAAAGAAAAAATGGACGAAGCGTATACCTAGATCTTTCCTTCTTTATAAGAAAAAATTCGTATTTTCAAGAACTCTTCCCGGTCGAGCTGTTCATCCAACATGATAGCGCAGTGACTTGGCGAATCATCCGGAAGAAGGTACAGACAAATGGCGTCTATGATCGGTTTGATGTCCATGTTATCAACATCAAGCATCCGGCGCTGATCTGCGTAATGCTGCGTAAAAGAAATCCACACTTTTTCATGATAGAGAGGGTATCGAAAAAGCTCGTTTTCTTCAAAGAACTGATTTACAGCATCGATGTATGCTTCATATCCGACATTTGTCTGACCACCACGCAGTATCTGTTTTTTCTTCCAGATCCATCCATTCGAATAGTCAAGATATCGTTTTCAGTTGTGATGTTTCCTTCCAGTTCCATGTTCTTCCTCGCTTTTCAAAATATCCTTTTGGCACACAACGTGTGTCGGATACGGAATCTCGATGCCTTCTTTGGTAAATTCCGAAATGATTTGCTGCAGACATTCGGAACAGGCAACGGGGGTATCTTCCGGAGTCTTTGTCATGACAACCACCTTTAACGTAATCCCAAAGTCTCCTGCCTCCTTCACTAAAACGGTTGGTTTCGAATCCCCAAAGAAACGAATGTTATGAAAAACAACATTCTGCATGATGGTTTTTGCCTTTTCCAGATTGGTCCCATATGCAACCGAAATTTCGATCGGATACGAAGCTCCGCTGATCCTGGAATAGTTCTTAATTCTACTGCCGCTTACGATAGTGTTCGGAATGACAATGCTTTCATTGAGATAGGTTCGCAACATGGTGTACTGCAGAGTAATTCCTGTTACATATCCTGTGTCATTTCCTATTTCGATGCGGTCTCCGATCTTATATGGATGATTTGCCATGATCATCAATCCGCAAAATACATTTCCAAGTGATGCCTGCGCGGTAAGGCCTATGACAATTGCAAGCATGCCGCTTCCGGAAATCAGCTTATCCCAGATGCCGGCTGCTGACGGAAGGATCAAAAAACCAATCAGTATCAGAAAAATCCAAAAAACAAAGCGTAATAAGTAAGACCGGAAAACAGACCGTACTGTTTGCCCGGATGACGACCTTTCTTGTTGTCCCATAAATCCCCCATAGAAAAAGGCGTGGCATAGAAAATGCATTGTCTGTATTTTAAAACATACTTATAGTATACTATATATGTACAAAACGAAAAATTTCATAAATGCACGAGCCAGGGAAACCGGCGGCTCTCAACCAAAAGAAAGGAGGAAAACAAAATGGCTTCTGGAGTATTTATTGTCTCCAAAAAAGACAACTCGATCGTAAAGATTGAGGCACCCAAAGCCGAAAAACGCGATAAATCGTCACGATTCTATCTGTTTTATGACAGGGAAAACGGTGAAACGGTCCGTATTCCCGGTCCAAGAAACGCAAGGATTGAAATCGCAGATTTGTTTCGCGGAAAGCGGAAGGACGAACCGGTCTCCTGGAAAAACGACTATGAAGTCGTTCTGACGAAGGCAGGTTATGTTCTTGTGGGTGCAGATGTGCGCCGTGGAATTCAGACAGGTTTGGCTGAATATCTGGCATACTGGTACGACTCTTTAGAGTCTGCCAAAAAGGATTATCTGATTGGAAGCACATCGCTTCTTGAAAAGGTACAAAAAAAGGAGGAACCAAATGGGCACGACATCGGAAGTCTCGTCAAAGCTCTTGGAGCTCTCGAAAGGGATGCTCTCTCTTAAAAAAAATGGAATTGATCCCAAGCGATATATCGGGGTTAAGCTCCATCTGAAATCTTCTCTGGAAAGTCTTGCAAAGAAGGATCGGACAGAGAAAGGCAAGTGAGTACAAGATGTCTTGTGATCAAAACAAAGTATCTTGGACTTGCACAGACACTTGCAGTTTATCATGACATGGACGGCATTCGAAAGGTTGCCAGAAAAGCACGAGAAGAGGTCGTCAATGTTCTGTATGAGTACGACTGGCATACCAAGACTGCTCAGACTGCATAACTCACAACTTAAAAGGAAGGAGGGCAGCAAATGGTCCAGGCGAATGGAACTGGAGACAATTATAACGTCGCCAGTTTTTTCATGCTCAAGCTCCTGCCGCCCCAAAACGGCACTCCTGCGATTGAACAGAAAACGGACAAAAAAGGCGGATGTATCTTGTTCTTCATGTTCGTGACTGCGCAGGCGGAGGTACTTATATCTGCAATGTATTCAACAATACAGGACTTGCAGACAGAGTGCTCTCCTTAAACGGAGGCAAAAGACATATTCTGAATACACAAAAAGCCTCAGCATTTCTGCCAAGGCCTTTTCGCAAGCAATGTTAGAATAGAGACGGAAAGTTCATAATGATCTTTCCTTTTATCTCCGACTCCTTCACATAAGGATTGTCCCAATATCTGCTATCACGGCTGTTTTCTCTGTTATCGCCGAGAACAAGATAACATCTTTCCGGCACCTCAAAAGTTTTATCGCAGTTTGTTTCCACATCTTCTGAGATATAGGGCTCATCAAGTTTCTGCCCGTTGATATAAACATATCCATCTTTGAATGAAACCGTTTCACCAGGCATGCCGATGATACGCTTCACGTACAGCTTCTCTTCCGTTGATGCATTTTTAACATAAACAATGTCGCCACGCTGCGGTTCTCTTACTTTATATGCAACTGCATTTCCAACTGCGATATCTTTTGTCATGATCGTAGGTTCCATGGACCCGCTCTGAACGACGCTGGTTAGGAATAAAACTCTCACAAGGAAATACACAATGGCAATAGGGATGATCACAACAGTAATCAGATCCCGTATCATAGCAGCCGTTTTTGGATTAGACTGCTTCTTTTTTGAGTGCTTCTTATCGGTTTCAAGGATGGATTCCGAGTCATCCATCTGTGGCTTTACTGTGTTTGGCTGCATGTACTCTTCTGCCTGTTCTTCATCGCTGTTTTCAGAAACCAGTGATGCTTTCGTCTTCTTTTTCTTTTTCAGTATAACAAAAGCGGCAATGCATGCAACTACGTCAAAAAGCAAAGTGAAAAGTTTGGAAGAATCCAAACTCTTTTTTTCCTGTACAAGCTTCGTAATTGTTGCAGTCTTTTCCGTTCGGTTTCCTGCAATCCATCTATAGATAAGGACGGAGCCTTTGCGTCAAACCCCGCGCGGTCTGACCACGATTTCATATTTCCTTTCCCGTCTACCAGATAAATTTTAATATCATTGGTTCCTTCGGAAATCGGAATCTTTAAATCGTACTTGCCGGCAGGCATCATATCTTCTCCGCCGACACGTTTATCGTTGATGTAATACTCCAGTGCATAGGAATTGCCTGTTTCTACATGAAAAGGAAGCTCAACCTGGTTTGTATTGGAATATTCCGGAAATGTCACAGAATCTGTCGTGTTATTGATAAACCAATCCGGTGTCCGATAGGTATATGACTGTGTGGCTCCAGGAACCTCTACAGATTTGTCTGCTACAGTGTCATTAAAATACTTTTCCAGAGTCTTCGCATTAATGACCTGAACATTAACATTTCCAACTGCCTCATCTTCCCAGGAAACGGTATACATCGCTCCATCAGGAGACTGAAGAGTATAGGAATATTTATGTTCCGTATCGTTCGGACACTCGATATCGAACTCTGCGTTATAACAGGTTTCCGGCACTGACAGAGTAAACATCTTTGTGGCAGCATAAGATAGTCTAAATCGTCCTCTCCGCTTAAAAAATCCTCCATCCTTACCGAGAAGGAAGGGACGGGAAGAAAGGCGTTCCCGCAAGATACGAGATCTTCTCTTACATCCTCTCCCATGCTTCGTATTTCGTACGCCGCAAATCATTTTTGGGTCCACCACGACGAACAAAGCGAACACATGTTCGACGCATGGAATAAAATACTGCAATACAAAAAGCTACACAACCAACAAAATGGTGTATAATATATCTGTAATCTTCCACGGGTTAGTAAAGGTTTCGACAGGGATCTTGAAGGTGGAGAAGCTATCCGGAGCCGTCCGTCAAACGGCAAACCTAAATATAAACGCTAATTCTAACGAAGTAGCTCTGGCTGCCTAATCGCA
>Ga0129310_1001780_pt1 | contig 17737 bp, 14 predicted proteins | sample Go1ome_2_FD_94433 | JGI IMG/M metagenome (GOLD analysis project Ga0129310, IMG submission 94433) | Western lowland gorrila individual fecal microbial communities from Wisconsin, USA - Go1022A metagenome | ecosystem: Host-associated > Mammals > Digestive system > Large intestine > Fecal | place...
CAAATACAATGAGCGCCGTGCAGAGTGTGAGGAAGCTCTGGCAGAACTGCAGACAAAACTGGACATCAAAGCACTTGGTGAACTTTCTGAGGAAGAGTTTGAGGCAAACAAAGATCTGATCAAGAGTGAAGTACGTCAGCGCCGTGCAAAACATGCGGTTTATGAAAATCAGCGTACCTTAAAAGCAGTAGATGCACTGAAAGCAGGAAATCTGGAAGAGTTCGGAAAACTGATGAACGCTTCTCATGTATCTCTGCGTGACGATTACGAAGTAACCGGTATCGAATTGGATACACTGGTTGAAAATGCATGGGAGCAGGAAGGTGTCATCGGTTCCCGTATGACAGGCGCTGGTTTTGGCGGTTGTACCGTAAGTATCGTTAAAACAGACTGCGTTGATAAATTTATCGAGAACGTTGGAAAAGCATATCTGGAGAAAATCGGTTATGCAGCAGATTTCTATGTAGTAGAGATCGGCGATGGCGGAAGAGTTTTAGAGTAAGTGACATTTTTTAGTATCATGAGGAGGAGCATACGAAATGTCTGATTTATATGTGGCAAGATTGGTACAGTATGGACTGGAGTCCGGTCTGATCCCGGAGGAGGAGCGGATTTACAGCACAAACCAGATTCTTGAGGTAATGAAAAAAGATGATTATGAGGCACCGACAGCCGAAGAAGTCGGCACAGAGATTGATCTGGCAGATACCTTAATCCATCTGTTGGATGAAGCTTTGGAGAGCGGCGTGTTAGAAGATGGTGGCGTGGTATCCAGAGATCTGTTTGATACAAAACTGATGAACTGCCTGACTCCGCGTCCGGCACAGGTAATCGCAAAATTCCGCGAGGATTATGCAGAAGATCCGAAGAAAGCAACCAACAATTACTATAACTTCAGCGTGGCAACCAACTATATCCGCAAGGATCGTATTGCAAAAGACCGTCGCTGGAAAGTACCGTCTGAGTATGGTGAGATCGACATCACTATCAACTTAAGCAAACCGGAGAAGGATCCGAAAGCCATCGCGGCAGCAAAATTGGCAAAACAGTCCGCATACCCCAAATGTCAGCTTTGTGTGGAGAACGAAGGTTATGCAGGTCGCTTGAACCATCCGGCCCGTCAGAATCATCGTATCATTCCGATTACCATCAACGGCGGAAACTGGGGCTTCCAGTATTCTCCGTATGTATATTATAACGAGCACTGCATCGTATTTAACGGTGAGCACACACCAATGAAAATCGAGCGTGCAACCTTCCGTAAACTGTTTGACTTTGTAAAACAGTTTCCACATTATTTCCTGGGATCCAATGCGGATCTGCCGATTGTTGGCGGTTCTATCTTAAGCCATGATCATTTCCAGGGCGGACATTATACTTTTGCTATGGAAAAAGCAGAGTTTGAGAAAACAATCACATTCCCTGGTTTTGAGGATGTAGAAGCAGGAATCGTACACTGGCCATTGTCCGTTATCCGTATCAGAAGCAACGACGATGAGAGACTGGTAGAACTGGCAGATCATATTTTGAAAGCATGGCGTGGATACACCGATGAGGATGCATTTATTTTCGCAGAGACAGACGGGGAACCACACAATACTATCACACCGATCGCACGTATGCGCGATGGCAAATACGAGCTGGATCTGGCACTGCGTAACAATATCACCACAGAGGAATGCCCGCTTGGTGTATATCATCCGCATGCAGAGCTGCATCATATCAAAAAAGAGAACATCGGTCTGATCGAGGTTATGGGACTGGCCGTTTTACCGGCACGTCTGAAAAATGAAATGGACGTTCTGGCAGAGTATATTCTGGAAGGCAAAGACATCCGTTCCAATGAGACCATCGAGAAACATGCAGACTGGGTAGATTCTTTCCGTGACCAGTATACATTTACAAAAGAAAACGTGGAAGAAATCCTGCAGCAGGAGATCGGAAAAGTATTTGTAAAAGTTCTGGAAGATGCCGGTGTATACAAATGCACCGAAGAAGGCAGAAAAGCATTTGACAGATTTGTTTCAGTTTTATAAAATGGTAACTGTTCAGAAATGGTCGGATTTGCATATTTTTTAACCAAAAGCGTTTGTTTTGCGTTCGATTAATGGATAAAAGCGGACGATGGTAAAAGGTGAAGTCTGACTTGCATGAATTTAGGAGGTATAAAGATGCATATTTTAGTAACCGGAGGCGCCGGCTATATCGGCAGCCATACATGTGTGGAACTGTTAAACGCAGGCTATGAGGTAACTGTAGTAGATAATCTGTACAATTCCAGTGAGAAAGCCCTGGACCGTGTACAGGAGATTACCGGAAAAACACTGAAATTCTACGAAGCAGATATTCTTGACAGAGATGCCATGAATAAAGTTTTTGATGAAAATAAATTTGACGCTGTTATCCACTTTGCAGGTTTAAAAGCAGTAGGCGAGTCTGTTGCAAAACCGATTGAGTATTATCAGAACAATATTGGCGGAACACTGGTACTGACAGACGTTATGCGTAACCATGGATGCAAGAACATTATCTTCAGTTCTTCCGCAACCGTATACGGTGATCCGGCCATGATCCCAATCACAGAGGAGTGCCCGAAAGGAACCTGCACAAACCCATATGGCTGGACAAAGAGCATGTTAGAGCAGATCCTGACAGATATTCATACATCTGATCCGGAGTGGAACGTAGTATTACTTCGTTACTTCAACCCGATCGGAGCACACAAGAGTGGCATGATCGGCGAAGATCCGAAAGGTATCCCGAACAACCTGCTTCCATATGTCGCTCAGGTTGCCATCGGAAAATTAGAGTGTCTTGGCGTATTCGGTGACGATTATGATACACCGGATGGAACAGGCGTACGTGATTACATCCACGTAGTAGATCTGGCAGTAGGTCACGTAAAAGCAGTGGAGAAACTGGCAGACAAAGACGGTGTATCCATCTACAACCTTGGAACAGGACACGGATACAGTGTACTTCAGGTCGTTCATGCATTTGAAAAAGCATGCGGTCATGCAATCAATTATGAAATTAAACCTCGCCGTCCGGGCGATATCGCTATGTGCTACTGTGATCCGGCAAAAGCGAAAAAAGAGCTTGGCTGGGAGGCTCAGTACGGCATTGAGGATATGTGTGCTGATTCCTGGAGATGGCAGAGCCAGAATCCGAACGGATATGCTGACTGAAAGGAATTTTTAACTGAATGAATGATTACAAGATAACACAGCAGGTAAAACGAAAAGCCAAACCATTTGCAAAAATCCTGTCTATTGTCATGGTAGTACTTGCGGTGGCATTGGTTATCCTTGCGATTATATTTGATACCGGACTGATGCTGCCTGCATTTCTGTTTGCTGCGCTGTATTATGTTTTTTCTATCAACGGTGATAAAGAGTACGAGTATACCATGGAAAATGGTACGCTGACCATTGATGTAATCCGCGGAAAACGCCGTCGTAAGACAGCGCATACATTGATGCTGAAAGATATCGAAGTGATTGCGCCAAACTGGCATGAAGCGGTTGCAAAATATCGTAAAAATGGTGGGACGGAGAGCCTGAAGAAGTATGACTATACTTCTTACGAAGATGATATTCCGTACTATACCATGATTACATATGAGGACAATGAAAAAATCAAGTTGCTTCTGGATCTGAATCACAGCATGCTGGAGGCAATCAAACGTGTTTACCCACAGAAGGTGTATATGCAATGAAAAAAGCAAAAGGGAAAGTGGAATTACGCTACTACGATATCAGGCAAAACGAATTCCTGATCGCGCTGCAGAATCAGAACTGGCAGAATAAATATCAGACAGAAGAAGATGGTCTGCATTTTCACAATCTGCTGGAGATTGGTATCTGCAGTCAGGGGCATGGAACCATGCGGTTAGAGGATAATACTGTTCCCTATGAGGCAGGGATGATCAGCGTCATACCGGCAAATTTTCCGCATAATACGATGCCACAGGGAACAGACGGCAATACCTGGGCCTATCTGTTTGTGGATCCGGAAAAAGTACTGGCTGCATTTTACCCGGATGATATTCTGGCACAGCAGAGATTGCTGGAAAACATCAACCGGCAGACTTTTTTGGGCAGAGCGTCAGAGGTTCCGAGTCTGAAAAACGTGATCACCTGTATTTTGAGTGAAATGGGAAATACGCCTGATTTTTACCGTGAGTGTGTGAAGGGACTTTCCTTGTCCTTATTACTGATGGTCGCCCGGCTGAATTCCCGGAAAGAAATGGGACAGGAAATGTTGCAGCAGAAAAATGGCTTTGATCAGATCCGCCCGGCGTTGGAGTATATCAGAGATAAGTTTGCAACACCGATGAAGATCGCAGAGATCGCGTCAGTGTGCCATATGAGCGAGTCACATTTTCGGCGTCTCTTTGAGGAAAATATCGGTATGACACCGGTAGATTACCTGAATCAGGTTCGGATCAAGAAGGCATGTGACCTGATACGAAAGACAGGGTATTCCATGGAGGAAATTGCGGTGAAAGTGGGATTTTCCACAACTTCAACCTTCAACCGGAATTTTAAACGGATCATAGGAACTTCACCATATCACTGGAAAAAATCACCGGAAAATTTTGAAACCAGACTGGCAGATTTTAATATTCTGGTGGAAAAAGGGTGGTAGAAGCAATAACAAAATAAGAAGAACCATATGTGCAAAAGTGACAAAACACGCATTTTTAGCCATATGGTTCTTTTAATATTACATAGATACCAAATGGTTATTGGTAAAACTATCGAAAGAATATTGGAAAAAGTTCGTGAAAAAAACGAAAAAATGAAAGAATATGTATGAAACAGGAGAAAAAATGCAAAAAAAGTAAAAAAAGGTGGCAGAAATCGTTAAAAAATATGCAAAGTGACGATGAAAAGTCAAATTTGCACGCATTGTGAGAAAAAATGCTCACAACACTATGTGGGTGTATAGTATAATATGTACATCTTGATGCAGGAGATAAAACATAATTTGAATAATATGAACAAATGAGTTTTTCGCATCAGAAGTATTTCATGAGGAGGAGAAAACATGAAAAAGAAAGTAATTTCACTTATGCTGATTGGCGCTATGGTAGCTTCCATGGCAGCATGCGGAAGCAATGGCGGTAGCAGCGACAGCAATGCAGCAAAAGGTGACACATCCGCAGCAGCAGAAGAAGGCGGAGCAAGTGAGGGTGGCAACACATTAACAGTTTGGACATGGGATCCGGCATTCAACATTCCGGCTATCAAAGAAGCTGGAAACATCTACAAAGCTGATCATCCGGATTTCGAACTCAAAGTAGTTGAGACATTATCCGAGGACTGTGAGACAAAACTGATCACAGCAGCTGAGTCCGGAGATCTTAGTACATTACCGGATATCTGCTTAATGCAGGATAATTCTTATCAGAAATTCGTTTCTATTTATCCGGAAGCATTTGTTGATTTAACAGATTCCGGAATTGATTTCTCACAGTTTGCAGCTGGTAAACTTTCCTACTCTACAGTAGATGGAAAGAACTACGGTGTTCCGTTTGATAACGGTGCTGTAATCGGCGCATACAGAACAGATATCCTTGAGGAAGCTGGATATACAATTGATGACTTAACAGATATCGACTGGAACCAGTTCATCGAGATCGCTAAAGTTGTTAAAGAGAAAACTGGTAAATACATGTTATCAGGACAGGCTGATTCTCCGGATATGATCATGGAGATGCTTCAGTCCGCAGGTGCTTCCCTCTTTGATGAAGATGGAAAACCGGCTATGGTTGGCAATGATGCATTAAAAGAGTGTATCAGCATTTACCAGAAGATGGTAGAAGAAGGCGTTTACTATGAAGTAAACAACTGGGATGATTACATTTCTTCTATCACAGGTGAGCAGGTTTGCGGTACTATCAATGGTAACTGGATCACAGCTACAATCATGGGTATGGAAGATACATCAGGTAAATGGGCTATCACAAATATGCCTAAATTAATTGAAACTCCGAATGCAACAAACTACTCCAACAACGGTGGTTCTTCCTGGTATATTACATCAAACTGCAAGAACCAGGATCTGGCAATTGACTTCTTAAAGAGCACATTTGCTGGCAGCGTAGAGCTTTATGAGAACATCCTTCCGACAACTGGAGCAATCGGTGCATACTTACCGGCAGCTCAGTCTGATGCTTACAATCAGCCACAGGAATTCTGGAGCAACCAGCCGATCTTTGCTAAGATCGTAGATTTCTCATCTAAGACACCTACAAACAACACAAGCCCATATTACTATGATGGACGTAATGCGATCGGTACACAGATCCAGAACATCATGCAGGGTGCTGACGTTGATTCCGCTATCGCTGATGCTCAGTCAGAGGTAGAGTTCACAATGGGTGAGTAATCCATAGTTGGTGAATGATTTCAATTTAGTTTTTTAAATATGCGGGGGCTGCCTGGCAGTTCCCCGAATATTATTTGCGAAGGGGGTTTTGAGGTGGAACCTAAGAAAAAAGGCATGACCTTGGTTGCAAAACAGAAAGCGGCAGGATGGACATTCCTGATTCCTGCATCTGCTATGATTGCAATTATGAGCTTTTTCCCGATGGTAAAGGCATTCATTCTTTCTTTACAGACTGGTAAAGGAGCGAATATGCATTTTGCCGGATTTTCAAACTATGTGCGTATGTTCCAGGACAAAGTATTTTTACGGTCCGTAGGAAATACATTTATCTACCTGGCTATCCAGGTACCAATCATGCTTGTGCTTGCTATTTTACTGGCGCAGCTTCTGAACAACAGAGATTTGAAACTGAGAGGCTTTTTCCGTACATGTGTATTCTTACCTTGTGCAACATCTCTGGTTTCTTATGCTTTGATCTTCCGTTTCCTGTTCGCTCAGGACGGATTTGTAAACAACGTATTAGTAGGGTTAGGCATTCTGGACCAGGGATATAACTTCCTTGGAAACGCCGTGAGTGCTAAAATCGTAATTATCATCGCTTTGGTATGGAGATGGACAGGTTACAACATGGTATTCTACCTGGCCGGCTTGCAGAATATTGAGTACTCCGTATATGAGGCAGCCAAAATCGATGGTGCCAACGGATGGAAGACTTTCTGGAGTATTACCGTACCACTGTTAAAACCGACAATTATTATGACATTTATCATGTCAATTAACGGTACATTACAGTTGTTCGACGAGTCAGTCAACCTGACAAACGGCGGACCTGCAAATGCAACTATTACAATGTCACATCATATTTACAATTCCGTATTCTTACGTTCCCCGAACTTTGGATATGGTTCAACGATGTCATTCTTCGTATTTGTACTTGTGGCAATCCTTGCATTTATCAATATGAAAGTAGGTGATACACGTGACTAAGAAGAAAAATAAATCTATGATTCAGCGTCGACTGATCCCTACCTATATTTTCCTTGCAATTGTGTCATTGATCTCTGTATTTCCATTTTACTGGATGATCATGGCGGCAACAAATAATTATGTTGATGTATCAAAAGGAAAACTGACATTTGGTACTTATGCCGCTGAGAACTTCAGAAATCTGATCTCTCAGCAGCCACTGGGACTTGCAATGAAGAATTCTTTCATTTATGCAATTTCAGTTACTATTATTTGTCTGTTTATCTGCTCTCTGGCAGGTTACGGATTTGAGGTTTACCATGATAAATGGAAAGACAGATTATTCTCTGTTCTGCTTCTTGCAATGATGATTCCGCAGGTTGCAACCATGATTCCTCTGTTCCGTATGTTCAGTAAAGCAGGTTTGCTGAATACGGTATTTGCTTTCTTCCTGCCGATGATCTCGACACCGTTTATGATCATGATGTTCCGTCAGAACTCGCGAGCATTCCCGGTAGATATTGTTGAGGCAGCACGTATTGATGGCTTAAGCGAGATTAAGATTTTCTTCCAGATGTATATGCCGGTTATGAAATCTACCTACGCAGCAGCAGCCGTTATTACATTTATGAATGCATGGAATGCATATCTGTGGCCAAAGGTTTGTATGACAGATGGCAAATCTCTGAACATGGTTATGTTGATCGCAAACATGACTGGTGGATATAAGATTGATTATGGTATGATCATGATGGGTGTATTATTCTGCTCCATCCCGACACTGGTAATCTTCTTCGTACTTCAGAAACAGTTTGCAGAAGGTATCACAGGTGCCGTTAAATAATTATCTCTGTCGAGATGATTATTTAATAAGGATTGCAGGTCTGGGCAGAGGAATATATCAGCTACGCTGAAGTCCGATCCGCAGCAAGATATGGGCACAAATCTTGAATTAAAAATATTATATTGCAATTTTATGCAGCCCCACGGTGGTTTCGCCGTGGGGTTTTTAAAACAGGACATAAAGAAGAACACAATGTGAATGGGTATTGCGTATAAATATTTGATGTGAAACGCATGCCTGAGCTTAAGTAATAGAAAGGATTTACAGACATGGGCGTTAAATTTGATCGTTTAATTTATGGTGGAGATTACAATCCGGATCAGTGGTTAGAATATCCGGATATTTTAGAGGAAGACATCCGCCTGATGAAGAAAGCACATGTAAACACTGTTTCACTTGGTATTTTTGCATGGGCGAAACTGGAGCCGCAGGAAGGTGTGTATGATTTTGACTGGATGGAGAAAATTATTGACCATCTGTATGAAAATGGAATTTATGTGTTTTTGGCAACACCATCCGGCGCACGTCCGCACTGGCTGGCAGATCGTTATCCGGAAGTGCTGCGTGTGAATGAGATGCGCCAGAGAAATATTTTCGGTCAGCGTCATAATCATTGTTATACTTCTCCGATTTATCGTCAGAAGGTTCGCCAGATCAATATGAAGCTTGCGGAGCGTTTTGGAGATCATCCTGGTGTGCTGATGTGGCACATTTCCAATGAGTATGGTGGAGAATGCCATTGCCCGTTGTGTCAGAGTGCATTCCGAGGCTGGTTAAAGAAGAAATACAACAATGATATCAAAGAAGTAAATCGTAAATGGAATACAGCATTCTGGAGTCATGATTATCAGAATTTTGATCAGATCGAGAGTCCGACACCGTTGGGAGAGACATCCATTCATGGACTGGTTCTGGATTGGAAACGCTTTGTCAGTGATCAGAGCATTGATTTCTGCAAAGCAGAGATTCAGGCATTACGTGATGCAGGAAATACAAAGCCGACAACAACAAATCTGATGTACAATTTCCCGACGATTAACTATCATGAAATCGCAAAAGTGATTGATGTGGTATCCTGGGATAATTATCCACAGTGGCATAAAGGACCGGAACGGTTGGTTGCTATGGACAATGGTATGCAGCATGACATCATGCGTACCTTAAAGAAAGAGCCGTTTATTCTGATGGAGTCCTGCCCGGGACCGACAAACTGGCAGTCTGTCAGCAAATTAAAACGTCCGGGAATGTTAGAGACTGCTTCCTTACAGGCAGTCGCACACGGATCGGACAGCGTGATGTATTTCCAGATCAGAAAAGGCCGTGGTGGATTTGAAAAATTCCATGGTGCTCTGATCGATCATTATGGAAAAGAAGATGACCGTACCTATCAGGAGTGCAAAGAAGTCGGTGCGGATCTGGAACAGATCGATGAACTGAAACATGCAAATGTAAAAGCAGATGTGGCAGTGATTTATGACTGGGAGAACCGCTGGGCAGTAGAAGAATCACAGGGACCGCGTAATAAAGGCATCTTCTACAAAGAGACAGTAGAGAAACATTATTATGCGTTCCGCAAATTAGGTCTGAACGTGGATCTGCCGGATATGACACAGGATCTTGACGGATACAAGATCGTAGTTGCGCCGATGCTTTATATGTTCCGTGCCGGATTTGAAGAAAAAGTACGTAAATTTGTGGAAAATGGCGGTACTTTCATTATGACTTACTGGAGTGGTGTTGTAGACGAGAATGATCTGTGTGTACTTGGCGGTACACCGGGCGGACTGATGGATGTGATGGGACTGCGCAGTACAGAGATTGATGCACTTTATGATGGTGAGACCAATGTGGTAAAAGCAGTTGTTGGAGATGTTGCATATCAGTGCGAGCGTTTCTGCCAGCTGGTAGACGCTAAAACAGCGGAACCGTTATTTGTATATGGTGAGGATTTCTATGCGGGTACACCGGCCATGACCGTTAATGAGTTTGGTAAAGGTAAGGCATATTATGTATGCGCAGATGCTGAACAGAAATTCTTTGATGATGTGTATGAGGAAATCGTCGCAAAGGCAGGAGTTGAAAGACCACTGAAACAGCGTATTCCGGAAGGAATTGAAGTGTGCACTCGTCAGAGTGAGGATGCGGAATATGTGTTCATTCAGAACTTTAATAAGGTTCCGACAGCGTTTGCACCGGAACTTGACGGGGCTGAGGTGCTTTTCGGTGAGGTTACCGGGGAGATGAAACCATTCTCGACTATTATTCTTAAACGGTAGGTTTCTTTCGGGGACTATTTAAATTGAAATGTAAGATTTGATATTTAAAAATTAATATTTATACGAAATCGGGGAATCTTTCTACGACAGCTAGACGTTCGTTACCTTTGTTTTGCTTCGGTTTTATCGCGCTCGCTTCCAACTCCTATAAAAGCTGGTCGTTTCCCGCTCGCGCAAAACTCGCAAAACGCAGTCACTCACTGAATCGCTTGCCGCAGAAAGATTCCCCGATTTCGCTTTATGTATATGAAAAAATATGTTTTTGATACTGATGTAGAATATAATGTTGTGTCATGGATGAAAAATACAAATTGGAGTAGAGAGAAATTTGAGTAAAAATGCAAATTACTAAATCAAAACGGAAGGTAAAAAGAAAAATATTTTTCAGTTAATATGAAATTTAGGTTAAAGTTATAAATACGGAATCGGGAGAAGTGAAATAAGATGGGAAAATTGTGTGAAAATCGGCAGGAAATTTATGCAGCTTATCAGGTTGCAGAATTTCTAGGTGTGTATGAGGACTGTTCGCCAAATGGTTTTTATCAGAGATGGAAGCAGAAGAATGCTTTTATGAAAGAACAGGCGGAAGCGTATGGCGCTGGAAGTACGAATGGTTTTATTGGTGAGGTTGAGCGCATTGTAGAAGAACGGCGTGCGGAGACTGTGTGGAAGAAGGAAGAGACCTGGAAAAATGGAACAGCGGCTTTTGGTGCGCGGTATCTGACACCGGAGATGCATTTGGATTATGAGCGTAAGTCGATTCAGCTGGCATTTGCGACATATAAGGGAGATGCGGTTGGAACGCATCAATGCCATGTTTGTACAGAGAATGAAAAGCGGGCATTTTATGATGAAAATCAGGATCTGTTTACCCGATATCATGGGGATCTTTTTCCTTATGAGGAAGTGGATCTGATCATTGAGAAGTGGTTGAAAATACAGGAGTATCAAGAACTGATAGAGACAGTTGCAGCAAAATCGTATCCGAGTGAAAAGGATGAAAGTGAACAGCTGATACAGAAGGTGAATACAGGGAATGCTGCGGATGAAAAGGTGGATAATGCTGCAGTTCAATGGATGACAGAGTTTGAGTTGATTTGGAATCTGATGCAGACAGAGCAGTGTCAGAGAGAAGATAAAAATCGTTTAGAAAAAACAGAAAGTAGAACAGGAAGAGGCGGACGTTGCTATTTTATCAGTGCATTGAATGGGGATGATGCGAATGACGGAACAGAAAATAAACCGTTGAGGAGCCTGTATGCAGTGAATCGACTCAAGCTGCAGCCGGGTGATCAGGTGCTGCTGGAGAGAGGCTCTGTATTTGAAGGTCAGTTTTTGCATCTGAATGTACAGGGAACAAAGGAACAGCCGATTTATATTGGTGCGTATGGCAAAGGTGCGAGACCTTTGATTCAGACGAATGGTCAGGGCATCTGGTATCAGGATTATGGGAATGAACTGGATGCGTCGACGCATGTATACAGAGGGTACGTTTCTTCGGCAGTGTTGTTATATGATTGCGAATATCTGACGGTGGAGAATCTGGAGATAACCAACTGTGGTGGTGTTTACGGAGAAACATATTCGGCGCCGCACAAGATGAACCGTACGGGTGTGGCAGGAATTGCAAAGAACCGTGGAACGCTGCATGAAATCCATCTGAATAACTTGTATATTCATGATGTGGAAGGAAATGTGTATGATAAGCATATGAATAACGGTGGTATCTATTTTACTTGTCTGAAGCCGGATGAGGAAGAAAAAACGGGCGTGGCACGTTATGAGAATGTCAGTGTGCGTGGCTGCCATCTGAAGCGGACAAGCCGTTGGGGTATTGCCGTTGGATACAGTTATAAATGCAAAGAGTTTATGATGGCAGAGCTGCCGGATGAACTGTTTGAAAGATATGGACATCACAATATTTACATTGCAGATGACTATGTGGAAGAAATCGGTGGCGATGGCATTACGGTGATGTATGCTATGAAACCGCTGGTTGAGTACAATTCCGGTGACAGCTGCGCATTAGAGATGAATGACCGTTATTATAGTGAGCCGGAAAATCGTGGCGGAAAGGTAGCGGCGGGCATCTGGCCATGGAAGTGCAAAAATGCGCTGTTGACTTATAATGAAATGCGGGATATGCGTCTGAATCAGGACAGTATGGCATGGGATGCGGATTCCGGAGACGGTACGCTTTATCAGTACAATTACAGTCGATTAAACGAAGGCGGATGCGTGATGTTCTGCCTTGAGGAAGCCATTCACAATGAGTTTCGTTACAATGTCAGTGTGGATGACCTTGGCGGAATCATCAGTCCTTCCGGCAATCCGGATGCATGGATCCATCACAATGTATTTTATCACAGGAGCGAAGTGCCGTTTGTGCGTGCTCGTATGGATGATGGCCAGTATGTTGAGGAACATAATGAGTTTCATCAAATTTGAGAAGTTTGTTCTTTGTGAGTCTTTGCATTATGGCGGAAAACTGGTATAATGATGAAATAATGAATGCAAGTGAGTCAACATGCTTGTATGATTGGCGAACGGCGAAGTGATTGAGTGATGAAATCACGAAATAATGCTTTAGTTACATTTAACATTTAGAAAAAGGGGTAAACGCAATGAGAGCAAGGAAAAAAAGAGAGACAATGATCATCATTCTGGTTGTCTGCATCGTGGTTGCGGCAGCAGCGGCTGGTATGTTTGGAAAGAAAGCTTATGCAAAGCATAAAGAAGCCCAGCGCCAGGAAAAAATCGATGCGAAACTTGATGAGATTCAGAATCTGGGTGACGCATTTGAAAAAGCCGGTGACAGAGATGCAAAGCTTCAGGCTCTGAAAGATACAGAAGAAAGCTATGCGGAATATCAGAAGCATGAGGGTATCATCAATGATTGTATCAAATTATATGAATCTACGCTGGAGACAGAACGCAAGTATTTCGAAGATGATTATAACAATACGATCAAGACGAATAGTGTGGAAGATATCAATGCGGAGACAGATAAGGATAAGTTAAGCACTCTGGTTACGACATTGACGGAACTGAAAAAGACCATTCAGGTTGAGTATGATACTTACAGTGTTGTGACAGAGGAAAAACTGACGGAACTGAATACAACAATTGACGGACTGATTACTTCCTATACGGAGCGTGCGGCAGCTATTGACAGTGAGGCGGCAGCAAAGCAGCAGGAAGAAGAGGAGCAGAAGAAAGCGGAAGAGACAGAAAAGAAGAAACAGCAGGAGACAACTACGAAGAAAAAGGATTCTTCCAGCGACAACAGTAACAGTTCCAGCAGCTCACAGACAACGACTACGAAAAAGAAGAAAAATAGTAATTCTTCCAGTTCCTCCAGCAGTTCCGGTTCTTCAAACAGAACAAATAGCAGTTCCTCAAGTTCTGGAAATTCCAGCAGCTCCTCTAACACAGGAAACTCCAGCAGCAGTTCTGGAAACAGTTCCGGTAGTTCATCCAGCAGCAGCTCTTCCGGAAATCAGAGCAACAGCAATTCTGGTGGACTTGGAAATGAGGATGGTGGATACTGGTACATTGATGAGGACACCGGTGAATTATATAATTAATACCATTAGGCATTTATAAGATGATTGCTCAATTTTGGAGAACAACGAAGTGATTGAGTGATAAAAATACGAAATAGTATATGCTCCCTTTTAGGCAGGCAAGTGAATGGAAAAACATTTTCTGCTTAAAGGGAGCATTTTATTTTTGGGAAAAAATTATTTGGAAAAATCCATGGTGCGTAGTTCCTCTGCAGTGTCAATGTGCAGATGATTTTCACGATACAGATCCGGCAGAATGGATGCCAGACGATAAAATTCCTGTGGAGAATGTCTGGAAAGTCCACGTACACGATTGAAATCAACGTCAAAATCGGTACGGACCGCCTGCTTGTTCACAATCATCCAGCCAAGCCAGAAGCGTGTGCGAAGTTCGATGCCACCTTCTACTTCCCGGGCGAAGTGGATAAAAGTGGTGCGTGGAATATCCCAGTCAGGAGGACCGGAATGGGCACAGATGGCGGTTACCGGCTGCGCATCAAAACGTTTCATGTCGAAACCAAAGCTTTCCGGGGAACGGAAAGAAATGCGCAGGGCAGAAGTGCCTTCTCCTACATTCTCGAGCACAAAATCAGATGTATTCCAGTTACGTTCCCGATAGCTCAGGACCGGATTCAGACGGCGTTTCTGGTGCGCAGGGGAAACCCTTGCCAGATAGTGATCGTTTGGATCCCAGATTTTATAGCGCAGGCTTTCTAAACCGTGCCATGCAAACCACCATTCCAGCATTTCCAGTGTGACACCAGGCATACGGGTCAGAGAAGCAACATAGCCGCTTCCATCCGGCATTTTACAATAGCCAACTTCCCGCGGCAGATAGCCCGGATTTAGTAAATCGTTACGGTCGTTGATGTGCAGAGCCAGGGACGGATCCATAGGCTCCTGCATCTGAGCCAGAATATCTTCCGGTACCGGTGGATAAGGGACGGAAAAGTATTTGGCATATGGTTTTTGTAATTCCTGTTCCGTTAATTCTTTTTTCATACAAGTAAAAACCTCCTGCTGTTTTTGATGTACTCAGCATAGCGAAAAAAAGAAAACTTGTAAAATAGCTGTTATTTATAGACCCTATAACTGAATGGTATCAGTGGAGTTTTCGTGTCTTACAAAATTCCAGAAAATATTTGGCTGCATAAGACAGATAAGCGTCTTTTTTTGTGATGAGTAAAATATCAAAGTCATTCAGTCCGTCTTCCAGTTCAAGTGTAACCAGATCAGGATTATTGGAAAAACGTCGTTTTCCACCGGCAATAATGGCGACACCCTGGCTTTTTGCAATCATGGTTCCCATAATGTCAGAGCGCTCCACAATCATTTTGACGATTGGTTCAAAACCGGCATTCTGGCAGTTCTGCTTGGTAATCTGGGTCATGGTATATTCGTTATTCAGCATGTAAAATTGTTCGTCTTTTAGTTCTTCGTAGCGCACACATTTTCGGCTGGCAAGGGGATGTGAGCGGTTTACGAGTAAAAAGTACCGGTCATGCATCAGCGGAATGCCGTCGAATTTGTCGGAAATATCCGGCGGTTGGATGCAGGCACCAATGTCGATTTTTCCGTTGTTCAACAGTTCCATAACCTGGCAGGAGCCATGTCCGCACAGATCAATCATGATATCCGGGTATTCCAGGGAAAAATCAGCGATCAGGCCGTCAAAAATGATTTTTCCAAGTCCGTAAGGAACACCGAGACGGAGATATCCCTTTTTCTGCATGGAAAGTTCGTTCATGGTATCCATGATGGAATGGTATTCCTCAATGAAAGGGACAGATTTCCGGAAAAGTACCTGGCCGGTATCGGTCAGCTCCAGCTTTTTATCGACCTGAACAAAAAGCTGTGTATCCAGTTCAAATTCCAGTTTTTTGATGGATTTGCTCAGTGCGGGCTGACTGATGTAAAGCTGTCGGGAGGCGGCACTGTAAGTGCCGGTCCGTGCAATTGTTGTAAAATAGATTAATTGTTGAATATCCATGGATGATTGTCCTTTCTAGGCAAGTTATGTATGGTTTTTCGGGTATTTATTTGCTGCATTAATTATAACATGCTGCGCATTCTCTGTGGTGAAAACAGGTCAAATCATGTATAACTTTTGGTTAAGGTCTGCATGAGTTTTGTGTAATTGACACTTTTCGAAACTGCCACTTATACTTTGGGTGTGCACAAAAACTCACAGAGAAAAGGAGAAGGTAAGAAAATGTCAAAAAAATCAACGATGAATTTTGGTCGTCGTGGATGGGTGATCATTATCATGTGTCTGATCGCCTATTATATCGGCGGAGGAATCAACACAGACGGATTAAATATTTTTGTAGGCGCTTTGAGCGGTGCCCGTGGATGGGATCGTGCAGCAATGCTTACATGGTCCACGTATGGTGGATGGGTTGGAATTTTGCTGTCTCTGTTATTTGGTCATCTGACTGTTAAAAAGAAAAATGGAGCAAAATATGTATTGGTAGGAAGCCTGCTCGTTACAGCAGTGGCGTTTTATTTTTACGGACATACGCAGACCTATGGCATCTATGCATTATGTGTAGGTGTGTGTGCTGCATTTTCTTCCGGATATTCCCTAGTGTCACCGAATGTGATTCAGACAAACTGGTTTCCGAAAAAGAAAGCAATGGTTCTTGGAATCTCAACCATCGGATTTCCGTTATGTACCATGACATTTCCGGCATTGTCTAATTTCCTGATGGGATCCGTTGGTCTTGAGGGGATGTTTACCGTGATTGCGGTTGGAGTAGCAATTTTTGCAATCGTATGTATTTTTATCTGTAAAGTAACACCAGAAGAAGTTGGAGCATATCCGGATAATGAGCTGGTGGACAGAGAATTTTTTGAACAGCAGAAAAGAGAAATGCAGTCTTACAAAAGTCCATGGACCATTAAAAAATTGGTAAAAGAAAAAATGTTCTGGCTTTCTAATGTTGGACTGGGGCTGATGTGGATGGTTACCGTGGCGATTGTCAGCCAGCTGGTTGCAAGACTAATGAGTGCAGGTTACGAAAGAGGTCAGGCGGTGGCTATGCTTTCTGTAATGGGATTTTTTGGAATTTTTGGTTCCTATCTGTGGGGCTGGATCGACCAGAAAGTGGGAACGAAAAAGGCAGCACTGATTTATTGTATCTGGTACGTTGTAGCATTGGTACTTTTGATCTTTATGGCGAATACCGTTACAATTTATCTGGCAGTTTTTATGGTTGGTACATCCGTAGGCGGTATCTGTAACCTGATTCCATCTATGACGGGAACTCTGTTTGGCAGAAAAGATTTTGCGGCAGCGAACCGTCTGGCAAGTCCTGTTACTACCGGAATTAAGTCCTGTGCGTTTCTGTTTGTTGCACAGAGTATGCGTCTGACTGGAAGTTTAACAGGTGCTTATGTGGGACTGATCATTGTCTGTGTAATAGCATTTCTGCTGATCAGCCAGATCAAACCACTGAACCAGAAGTAGAATGTGGCAGGAAAGGATAAAAATATTTTGAAACATATGAATGTCAGAACACGACGGGTGTTTATCGGATTGTGTGTGTATTATTTTGTGGCATTCGGTTTGATTTATAACGGGCTCGGGATGTTCCTGAGCCCGATTAGCCAGGATCTTGGAATTCCATTTGTGCAGGTGTCGGTGACATCGACTGTGCGGATTTTAGTTGGAATGGTTACAACGGCAG
>Ga0129310_1001781_pt1 | contig 17725 bp, 13 predicted proteins | sample Go1ome_2_FD_94433 | JGI IMG/M metagenome (GOLD analysis project Ga0129310, IMG submission 94433) | Western lowland gorrila individual fecal microbial communities from Wisconsin, USA - Go1022A metagenome | ecosystem: Host-associated > Mammals > Digestive system > Large intestine > Fecal | place...
ACCTTGAAAAAGGGCTGAAAAACAGTGTAAATACAGCACTTTCTGTGGTAATCAAAAGAGAGGCTGATGGCCGGATGAAGAAAAAGAAAATCGAAAGCTGGAGAAACAAGGATGATTTTTGACACACATGCACATTATGATGATGACGCATTTGATGAGGACAGAGAGGCTCTCATCGGACGTTTCGAGGAGCTCGGAATCGGAGCGGTGACGGATCCCGGATCTACAAAGGAGAGCATTGCGAAGATTATTGAGCTGACGGAAAGACATAAGAGAATATACGGAGCGCTCGGAATCCATCCTTCCGAATGCGGAGAGATGACGGAAGAGGATCTGGAAGAAATCCGGAGAGGGCTTCACCTGCCGAAGATGGTTGCAGTCGGAGAAATCGGTCTGGATTATCACTGGGATACGCCGGAGAGAGAGCTGCAGAGGCACTGGTTCCGCAGACAGCTGGAGCTGGCAGGAGAGGAGAACATGCCGGTGATCATTCATTCAAGGGATGCGGCGGCTGATACCTTATCCATCCTGAAGGAATGCCGGGCCGGGGAGCTGGGGGGTGTCATCCATTGCTATTCCTATAGTCCGGAGCTTGCATCGGAATTTCTGAAGCTTGGGTTCTTCCTCGGAATCGGCGGCGTTGTGACCTTCCGAAACGGGAAAAAACTCAAGGAGACCGTCCGGGAGACGCCGCTTGACCGGATTGTGCTGGAGACAGACTCTCCGTATATGGCGCCGGAGCCGCACCGCGGAGAGAGAAACTCATCGCTTTTTCTCCGGTATGTGGTCCGGCAGATCGCGGAGATCAAGAAACTTTCACCGGAAACAGTCATCGAAGAAACCTGGAAAAATGCATGCAGGCTTTACCGGCTTGACGAAAATGGCTGCGCACAGAACGCGGCAGGAGGAAAATATGAGTGAATTACTGGCAACCCCCCATGGAACCATGTCCGTGCTGAACGAGTTTGGGCTTCGGGCGAAGAAGAAGTACGGACAGAACTTTCTGATCAACCGCGGGATCGTGGATCAGATTGTCGATGCGGCAGAGATCTCAAAGGAGGACTGCGTACTCGAAATCGGACCGGGAATCGGAACGATGACGCAGCTTCTCTCGGAGGCTGCGGGACATGTGACGGCGGTGGAAATTGACCGGAGCCTGGAAAAGGTGCTGGACCACACGCTGGAAGACTGCGGCAATGTGACCATTTTATTCCAGGACATTCTGAAAACAAATCTGAAAGCGGTCGCGGCAGAGTTCAACGAGGGGCGCCCGCTCAAGTGCGTGGCAAATCTCCCCTACTACATCACAACGCCGATTCTCCTTCAGCTCTTTCAGGAGTCTGACTGCTTCGAGAGCATCACGGTGATGGTTCAGAAGGAGGTGGCGGACAGAATTCTTGCCACCGAAAAGGACAAGGAATACGGCGCACTGTCGCTGGCGGTTCGTTATTATTCCGAGCCGGAGCTGGTTTGCATTGTGTCGCCGGGAAATTTCATTCCGAGGCCGGGTGTCGACTCTGCGGTACTGAAGCTCTCCATCCGTCATGAGCCGGTCGTAGATGCAGATGAGACCTTCCTGTTTGCTCTGATCCGTGCGGCCTTTAACCAGAGAAGAAAGACGCTGGCCAATGCGCTTTCACACGGCCTTGCGGAAAAGGAGGGAAGTGTTGCCCGCGAGGAGGTGCAGGAGGCTCTTGTGAAAATGGGCCTTTCCGAAACGATCCGCGGAGAGAAGCTGTCTCTGGAGCAGTTTGCGGAGCTTGCAAGGCTGCTGAAGAAATGACGGAAAATGCGGACGAAGAGCCGGCCGTTGCGGGGGCTCGTTTTTTGACATGCTTTTAGGCGTATGCTAAACTTTTAATGTTATTTACATTGGGAAAACTATGCGCGAAAATATGTTCCGCACGTCTGGAAATACGAGGATAGAACAGTGGATAAGTATGAATTCAAGATCAGTCTGAACGAGATCAATGCCCTGATTGGCGAGAGGCGCTTTGAGGAAGCTGCCAACATCGCGGACGGGATCGACTGGAACCACGTAAAGAGCGCAGAGACGCTGTGCAGGATCAGCGAGGTCTACAAGGCGGTCGGAGATTACGACAGAAGCCGTGACATTATGGCAATTGCACATGAGAGAGAGACAGACAACCCTGTCATCGTCTATGCGCTTTGCGAGCTTACGATTTTCCTGTACGGCAGGGATGGTCTTCAGAGCGACCTGACGTCAGCCCTTCAGCTGATGCAGGAATATCAGGCTCTGGAGCCGCAGAATCCGAAGCGTCTCATTCTGCAGTACAAGATGTACTGCGTATCCCCGGTATCGGATCAGGAGAAGATTGCAATCCTGGAACAGCTTCACGCAGAAAAGGCGACGGCAAGATGGGATTTCGAGCTGGTGCAGCTTTATAGGAATGCGGGAGAAAAGGACAAGGCGTCCTCCCTCAATCGTTCCATTCAGCAGAATTATGCAGGAAGTAAGTTTGCAGAGAAGGCAGCAGCGCTGTTTCCTGCAGCGCAGCCTGTGAAACAGAAGCCGGCAGAGAGAGCAGAGCAGGCGGAGGCTCCTTCGGAAAACACCGGAGAGGAGGCACTCTGCCCGGAGGATACTGTTGAGCAGACGCAGGCTCCTGCCGAAAGCGCAGCGGATGCCGAGGAGAAGGCACAGGCAGAGCGCACTGCACGGGAGCTGGAGCAGAGAGCTGCGGAAGAGAAGGCGGCAGAAGCCAGGGAGAATTCGTACGCAGAAGCAGGGCAGGAGAGCCGTGTCGCAGAGACAGAGGCGGCACCTGCAAAGGAGCCTGAAGCAGCTTCACGGGAGCCGCAGGCGGATTTCCGGATTCGCACGCCGGAGGAGCAGCACAGCGTAGACAGTATTCAGAATAATGTCGCGAAGGGAATGGAGGATATTTTCGCCCGCCCTTACGATGAGAAGCTGGAGCAGGAGACAAACGGACAGTATTCCATGGTGATGGATGAGCCGCAGGAGCCTGAGCCGCAGGTGGAAGGACAGCTTTCCATCAGTGAAGTGATGGCGGAGTGGGAGAAGATCCGCTCCGATATTCGCAGAGCAAATGATGAAAAGCGTGCACAGAGAATACTGGAGGACACAGGTTCTCTGATGCAGGATTTTGATGAGACAGCAAGGCACGGTCTTCTGGAGGACATTGAGAAGGGCGTTGCAAGACAGCGCAGGCAGGTGCGCAGCGGCATGTACCGTGTGTCGGACGGAGTGCCTGCAAGACAGCCCTATGGGGATCCGGACCGGCGGAGAGAGCCGGTGCGCCGGGCATACCGCGGGGAGGATACACCGCAGAGTCCGGCAAGGCCCCGTGAGGACGGTGTTCCGCAGAGTCCGGTAAGATCCCGCGTGGATGAAATTCCGCAGAGAGCGGCAGGAGGAATTACCCCTGCTTCAGAGCAGGACGAGGATACCAGGGTATACAGACGCCGCGGAAGAGAAGATATGGATGACATCGCGACAAGACGATGGAATTCCGAAGAGATCCGCCGGGCAATGGCTCGTCAGGAGCAGCTTGCACGCGAGGAAGAGCTGCGGGCAGCAGGATATGCAGAGCCGGAGGATGAGCAGCCGCAGGAAGAGAATTATCTGGACGAGCAGGAAGAAACGCAGAGCGCTGTACCCGCAGAGGCTGCAGAACAGGCTTCTCCGGTGAAGGAAGAGCAGCCTGCAGAAGCGGAAGCAGCTTCGAAGACGGCTCCTGCAGAAGAAGAACCGTACGAGGAGCCCGCAGAAGAGGCTTCTGCAGAGGAAGAGCCGTACGAGGAGCCTGCAGAAGAGGCTCCTGCAGAGGAAGAGCCGTACGAGGAGCCTGCAGAAGAGGCTCCTGCGGAGGAATACGAGGAAACCGCAGAGGAAGCTCCCGAAGAGGAAGAGTACGAAGAAGAGCCCGCAGAAGAGGCTCCCGCAGAGGAGGAGCCGTACGACGAGCCGGAAGAAGCTCCTGCAGAGGAAGAGTCATACGAGGAGCCGGAAGAAGAGACGGCAGCACCTGCAGAGGAGCAGCCGCAGGAAGAACCCGCCCCGGAAAGAAAGCCTGCCGGGAAGGACGCAGGAAGAAAGCCTGCTCCTGCAAAGGCCGGGAACGCTCCGAAAAAGCCTGCTTCGGGCGGAAAGCGGGAGCTCACCAAGGAAGAACGCCGTCTGTTCGGACCGTTCTGCCGCATGAGAGAGAACGTGGACCAGCTGACGGAAGCCCTGGATCAGATCAGTCTTGCTTCCTCTACCGGAAATCTTCTGATTCTCGGGAATGAGGCGACAGCGGACCGCGTGGCACGCGGCATTCTGGAAATTACCCGTCAGACGGATTCGAATTTCACCGGAAAGGTAGCCAGAGTCTCCGGGGAGTCCCTGAACAAGCTCAAGCCTGAGGGGATTCAGAAGACCTTCACAAAGCTGGAGAGCGGTGCGCTCATTATCAATAAGGCATCGGATCTTGCACCGAAGACCATGGAACGTCTGTATCACGAGCTGGAGGGCCGTGAGCATGGTATTATCCTGATTCTGATTGACGGTAACAAGAAGATGGAACAGTTCCGCCACGAGAATGAGAAATATCTCGGCAGTTTCACGGCGGTGATTTCTGTCCGGCCGCTGGATGACAAGGCGCTGGTGGCCTATGCGAAGGATTACGCCATGTCGCAGGATTTCTCCATCGATGAGTTCGGACAGCTTGCGCTGGCGCAGCGCATTGCAGCGATGCAGACATCGACGCATCAGGTGACACTGAAAGAGGTCCGCGATCTGGTGGATGAAGCGATCGGATATGCAGAGAAGAAAACTCCGCACACTCTCATTGAGGTGATTTCCAAGCGGCGTTATGATGAGAATGACCGCATCATCATTCATGAAAAGGATTTCATGCACAACATGTAAACAAATCATGTAAATAAATGGGGACAAGGTACTTTTCTTGGGGCAGGAGGAGTTACAAATGGCAGCAAAAAGCAAGAAAAACGGAATTACAAAGGCGGCCGCACGTATGGCCAATACCGTATCCGGAACCGGCAGGGTAAAGACCTCTGCAAAGGCACCGGCTGCGAAGACGCAGGGCGCAAAGGCTCAGAAGCCGCAGCAGGAAAAGCCGAAGGAAGAGCAGAAGGTATTTATTTCCGATGCCGACTGCTACCTTTTCGGGCAGGGGACGCATTATGATATCTATAAAAAGCTGGGCGCACATCCTTCTGTGGAAGATGGAAGAGAGGGAATGTTCTTTGCGGTATGGGCACCGAATGCGGCAGCCGTTCATGTCATTGGTTCCTTCAACGGCTGGAATGAAGATCAGTATGCCATGCAGAAGATCGGGGAGATCGGCATCTGGACCTGCTTTATTCCTGGAGTCGGCGAGAATGAGCTCTATAAGTACCTGATCTATACACCGGAAGGAAGAAAGCTTTACAAGGCAGATCCCTTTGCCAATTCTGCAGAGCTTCGCCCCGGAACTGCTTCCCGCACCGCCAATCTCTCCGGATATAAGTGGGGTGACGGCAAGTGGATGGAGGCCCGTGAAGAGAAGAATGTTTTCAAAGAGCCGATGGCAATTTATGAATGCCATGTCGGCTCCTGGATGAAGCATCCGGACGGGGGCGATGGCTTTTACAACTACCGCGAATTTGCGGACCGGCTGGTCGATTATCTGAAGGAGCTGAAGTTTACCCACATTGAGCTGATGGGCATTCTGGAGCATCCGTTTGACGGCTCCTGGGGCTATCAGGTAACCGGCTATTATGCACCCACCTCCCGCTACGGAAGCCCGAAGGACTTCATGTATCTGGTGGATACGATGCATAAGAACGGCATCGGTGTGATTCTGGACTGGGTTCCGGCGCACTTCTGCCCGGATGAGCACGGACTTGCCTGCTTTGACGGAAGATGCATCTTTGAAGATCCGGATCCGAGAAGAGGTGAGCACCCGGAATGGGGAACCAAGATCTTCAACCTTGGCAAGCCGGAGGTGAAGAACTTCCTGATTGCCAATGTGCTGTACTGGATCCGTGAGTTTCATGTGGATGGTATTCGCGTGGATGCCGTTGCGTCCATGCTGTATCTGGATTACGGCAAGAAGGATGGCGAATGGCTGCCGAATCAGTACGGCGGCAACAAGAATCTGGATGCCGTTGTATTTTTCCAGCATATGAACTCTGTTGTGCGCGGCTCTTATCCCGGCTTTGTAACCATCGCCGAGGAATCCACGGCATGGCCGAAGGTGACCAGTGAGATCGGTACGGAAGGCCTGGGCTTTACGTTCAAGTGGAACATGGGCTGGATGCATGATTTCTGCGAGTATATGAAGCTGGATCCCATCATGCGGAGCGGCTCCCATTACAATATGACCTTTGCCATGAGCTACAACAGCTCGGAGAAGTATATTCTTCCGCTTTCGCACGATGAGGTTGTGCACCTGAAGTGCTCGATGGTGGAGAAGATGCCTGGCTATCAGGTGGACAAGTATGCAAACCTTCGCCTTGCTTATACCTTCATGATGGGCCATTCCGGCAAGAAGCTCTTGTTCATGGGACAGGAATTCGGGCAGGAGAGAGAGTGGAGCGAGGCGAGAGAACTCGACTGGTTCCTTCTGCAGAATGATCTGAATGCAGGCATGCAGAGGTATGTTGCAGAGCTTCTGAAGATCTACCGCAAGTATCCGTGCATGTATGAGATTGATGACAGCTGGGACGGCTTTGAGTGGATCAATGCAGATGACAAGGATCGTAGCATTTACAGCTTCTTCCGTAAGTGTGATTCCGATAAAAAGCGCCTTCTGTTTATTCTGAACATGACGCCGGTGGAGTACAAGGATTACCGGCTCGGTGTTCCGGAGAAGGGCAGCTATAAGGTCCTTCTGAACAGCACGGATCCGGAATTTGGCGGAGCCGGCTCTGAGGTGCCGAAGGTTCTGAAGGCGATCAAGGGAGACTGCGATTACAAGCCGCAGTACATTACGTTTGATATGCCGGCATATGGCGGTCTTGTGATAGAGTTTTGATATGACCGGGAGTGAGAGTTATGGAAATTCACGAGTCTGCAGAAGACTATCTGGAAACAATTCTGATTCTGGGAGAACGGAATCCCTATGTCCGCAGCATTGACATCGTCAACGAGATGGGGTTTTCCAAGCCGAGCGTCAGCATTGCCATGAAGAAGCTGCGCGAGAACGGCTACATCGAGATGGACGTGAACGGCTACATTACCTTCCGCCCGGAAGGACGGGCCATTGCGGAGAGGATTTATTCCAGACATAAACTTCTGCGCAAGGTTCTGATCGCCATCGGTGTCAGTGAGAAAACGGCAGCCGATGAGGCTTGCCGGATCGAGCATGTGATTGATGATGATACGTTCGAAAAGCTGAACGATTATTATGAAAAGCAGATGAAGAAAGGAAACTGAAATACCTATGGCAGAGAAGCATTTACTGGATGATAAAACAATCCTGATCACAGGAGGCACCGGATCTTTTGGACATTGCTTCACCAAATATGTTCTGGAGCACTATCATCCGAAAAAGCTGATTATTTATTCGAGAGATGAGTTCAAGCAGTTCCTGATGTCGAATGAATCTCCCTACAAGGAGAACGCGCAGATTATGCGCTTCTTTATCGGAGATGTCCGCGACAAGGAGAGACTGGAGCGTGCAATGGAAGGCGTGGATTACGTCATTCATGCGGCTGCGCTCAAACAGGTTCCTGCCTGCGAATACAATCCCTCGGAGGCCATCAAGACCAATGTACACGGTGCCATGAACATCATTGACGCGGCACTCGATCAGGGCGTGAAGAAGGTGGTCGCGCTGTCTACGGACAAGGCTGTGAACCCGGTCAATCTGTATGGCGGCACGAAGCTTGTGAGTGACAAGCTCTTTATTGCGGCAAATGCATATGCCGGCAATAAGGATGTATCCTTCTCTGTTGTCCGTTACGGAAACGTGGCAGGAAGCCGCGGTTCTGTCATTCCGTTCTTCCGTGATCTGATTGCGCGCGGAGAAACCACAATGCCGATTACGGACTATCGGATGAGCCGCTTCTGGATCAGTCTGGACCAGGGCGTAGAGCTCGTGATCAAGGCGCTGGAGGAGGCAAAGGGCGGAGAAACCTTTATCTCGAAGATTCCGTCCTTCTATGTGAAGGATCTGGCGGAGGCGCTTCTTCCTGGCTGCAAGACCGTGGAGGTCGGTATTCGTCCCGGCGAAAAGCTTCACGAGGTGATGGTGACCGCAGAGGACGCTCCGAATACGCTTGAGTTTGACAGGAACTATATCATTTATCCGCAGATCACCTATAACGACCGCCAGATTCGCGACCCCAAGGGAAAAGCTGTGGAAGACGGCTTTGTCTATTCCTCCGGAAACAACAAGGAATGGCTTACGGTGGAGCAGATTCGCGCTCTGCTGAAAACGGTAGAGGAGCACTGATCGTTCAGGATGACAATGGAGCATACGAATATTCCGGCAATCGAAGGCGGCCAGCCGGTCCGCCAGACAAAATTATATTATTCCCATCAGTACATTGATCAGGCAGACATTGACGCTGCGGTTGCAGTATTAAAGAGCGACTACCTGACAACGGGGCCGCACATTGAAGAATGCGAAGAGAAGCTCTGCCGTGTCACAGGGGCGAAATATGCCGTCCTTTGCTCCAACGGAACGGCGGCGCTTCATATCGCGTGCATGGCAGCAGGACTGGGTGCCGGAGATGAGCTGATCACCACACCGATTACCTTTGCGGCATCGGCTAACTGCGCGCTCTATGTCGGGGCAAGGCCTGTTTTTGCAGATATTCTTCCGGATACCTATAATCTGGATCCCGCATCGGTGGAGGAGCACATTACGCCGAATACAAAGGCGGTGGTGGCAGTCGATTTCGGCGGTCAGTCGGTGGATGAGGACGCTTTTCTGGCACTGAAGGAGAAATACGGCTTTGTCTACATTGAGGACGGAGCGCATGTCATCGGAACCACCTACAAGGGGCGGCCGAACGGCAGCATTGCCGATATGACAACGCTCTCCTTCCATGCGGTTAAGACGATCACCGGAGGAGAAGGCGGAGCGGTTGTGACGAACAGCAGGGAGTATTATGAGAAGCTCCTTCTGTACCGCACGCACGGCATCACGCGGGACCCTGCGCTCATGGAGCACACACCGGACGGACCGTGGTACTACGAGCAGATCGCGCTTGCACCGAATTACCGCATCACGGATATGCAGGCGGCCATCATCAGCAGCCAGCTGGACAAGCTTCCGGAGTTTGCCGCACGCAAGAAGGAAATCGTTCGCCGCTATGACGAAGCGTTCGCAAAGCTCCCGGGACTGATTCTTCAGAAAGAGACGGAAGGCTCGGATACGGTTCGCCATCTGTACCTGCTTCAGCTGAATCCGGAGCATATTTCCATTGACCGCCGGAGGTTCTTCGATGCGATGGCTGCAGAGAATATCATCTGCAATGTGCATTACATTCCGGTTTATACCTTCCCCTATTATGAAAAGCTCGGATATCCGAAGGGCCTTTGTCCGAAGGCAGAGCTTTTGTACTCGCGCATGCTGACCATTCCGCTCTATTATGCAATGAGCGATCAGGATGTGGAGGATGTGATTGCGGCAGTGACAAGAATTGCCGGGTATTACAGAGTCTGAGTGAGGCTGCAGCATAGAGATGGCAGGAATTGAGAATACAGCTGCATATGATGAAAAAGGAAAGAGCCGGCCGGGGGAATCCTCCCGACCGGCTTTCTGTACCAATTCGTCCGGGAAGGTGCCTGCAAGGAAGGCTGGAAAAGTGCCTGTAAAGGGGACTGACACGGTGATAGCGGAGGAGCCGGCGGCAGACCGCTGCAGGCTGTCCGTGATTGTTCCCGTCTTTAACATGGCTTCGGAGGATCGTCTTTCCTTCTGCGTGAACAGCCTTCTGCAGCAGACGATTTCAGACTATGAGATTCTTGCGGTGGATGACTGCAGCACAGATTCCTCGCTGGAGATTCTGCGCGGGCTGGAGAAACAGCATCCGGACAGGATCTGCGTGATTGCAAGTGAGAGGAACCGCCATCAGGGAGGAGCCAAGAACCTTGGTATTGCCAGAGCAAAGGGCGAATGGATTGCGTTTATTGACGCGGACGACTGGGTGGTGCCCGATTATTTTGAACGGCTTCTGAAAAAGGCGGAGGAAACCGGGGCGGACTGTGTGGGAACGGATTATTGTATCGTTCACGGGCATACGATGATACCGGGGCCGGTGGTTGCGAACAGCACTATGGAACAGACCGGTGTCCTGAACGACGAAAAGAGGCGCCTTCTGATTCTGGATTCCGGTTCCCTGTGCGTGAAGATTTACCGACGGGAAATTGTTGCGGACTGTCCGTCCCGTTTTCCGGAGGACATCTTCTATGAGGACAATGCACTGGCGAACACGTGGATCATGCGGATGAAGCATTTTGAGTATGTTCCCGGGCCGCTTTACTATTATTACCAGCATGAGGATTCCACGGTCCATACGGTGACGAAAAGGCGATTGGAGGATCGGCTGACGGCGGGCCGCGTGATGATTTCGGAAGCAGAGCACTACGGCTTTCTGGAGAGGTTCCGCCCGGAAATCGAGTACTCATTCACCGTGCTTTTCTACAAAAACACGATCTTCTCGGCGCTTCAGGGAATGAAGGAAAAGGGAGTATACTCCTTTGTGACCGGAATTGCGGAGGAAATGAAGCGCACCTTCCCGGATTTTCAGAGCAATCCGTATTATCTGGAAAGGACCAACGAGGAAGAGAAGAAGCTGATGAGGCTTCAGATGGAAAGCCCGGTCCGGTTCTATGTGTATTACCGGATGCTGCGGATGTATCGCAGAATCCGTTATAGGAAAAAGCTGCAGTGAGCAGAACAGAAACCGCACTGCGAAGTAGCAGCCAGAGAACAGTGCAAGAACAGGAAAGCGCAAGAGGAGGAGAAACTATGACAGACATTGAAATTGCAAGAAACGCGGAAATCCGGCCCATCCGGGAAATCGCAAAGAACCTTGGAATGGAAGAGGATGATTTGGAGCTCTATGGAGAATATAAGGCCAAGATCTCCGAAGAGTATCTGCAGAAGATTCAGGACCGTCCGGATGGAAAGCTGGTTCTTGTCACTGCAATCAATCCGACCCCGGCTGGAGAAGGAAAGACAACCATTTCCATCGGTCTTGCAGATGCACTCTCCCGCCTTGGGAAGAAGACGGTAGCGGCCCTTCGTGAGCCCTCACTCGGGCCGTGTTTCGGTGTAAAGGGCGGAGCAGCCGGCGGCGGATATGCCCAGGTCATTCCCATGGAGGATCTGAATCTGCATTTTACCGGAGATTTCCATGCGATCACCTCTGCCAACAATCTGCTTGCGGCAGCGATCGACAATCATCTTCATTTCGGAAATGCACTCCGCATGGATCCGACGAGAATCGTCTGGAAGCGCTGCATGGATATGAATGACCGGTCTCTCCGGAATATCACGATCGGCCTTGGCGGCAAGCTCAACGGACCGGTCCGCGAGGATCATTTCGTCATTACGGCAGCATCGGAGATCATGGCGGTCCTCTGTCTTGCTTCCGACATGGAAGATCTGCGTGAGCGTCTTTCGAGAATGGTGGTTGCCTACAACTATGACAATGAGCCGGTGACGGCAGGAGAGCTGAAGGTTGTGGGCTCCATGCTGGCACTGTTAAAGGATGCGATGCAGCCGAATCTGATGCAGACACTGGAGCATACGCCGGTTCTGGTTCACGGTGGCCCCTTTGCAAACATTGCGCATGGCTGCAACTCGGTGCGCGCAACCAGAGCAGCTCTGAAGCTTGGCGAGATTGTTGTGACGGAGGCAGGCTTTGGCGCTGACCTCGGAGCAGAGAAATTCCTGGATATCAAGTGCAGGGCAGCAGGTCTTACACCGGATGCCGCAGTCATTGTTGCAACGGTACAGGCACTGAAATACAACGGCGGCGTGCCGAAGGCAGAGCTCAAGGCGGAGAATCTGGAGGCACTGCAGAAGGGACTTGTCAATCTTGGCAAGCACATCGAAAACCTGCAGAAGTTCGGTGTACCCGCAGTGGTTGCGATCAACGCCTTTGTTTCGGACACCGAAGCAGAGCATCAGATGATCGAGAACTTCTGCAAGGAGCATGACTGTGAGTTTGCCCTGGCAACGGTCTGGGCAGGCGGCGGGGCCGGCGGAAAGACACTTGCGGAAAAGGTTCTTGCGACCATAGAAAAGAAGCCCTCTCAGTATCATCCGTTGTATGAGCTGGAGCAGCCCCTTACAGGTAAAATTGAGACCGTTGCGAGGGAAATCTACGGTGCGGACGGAGTGGAGTATGCTCCTGCAGCCCGAAAGGCACTGACCAATCTTGAAAAGCTTGGCTTCGGAAATCTCCCCATCTGCGTTGCGAAGACGCAGTATTCGCTTTCAGATGATCAGCATAAGCTCGGACGCCCCGAGAACTTCACGATCACGGTTCGTGATGCCTATGTCAGCGCCGGTGCAGGCTTTGTGGTTGTGCTGACCGGTGAAATCATTCAGATGCCGGGACTTCCCAGAGTTCCTGCAGCGGAGAACATTGATGTGAATGCAGACGGTGTGATCGACGGATTGTTCTGAGCGCAGTACGATATTTGGAACAGTGCGAAAAATAAGCCCGGAACGTTTTGATATGAGCAAGACGTTCCGGGCGTTTTTGCGTTTTGGAGATCGGACGCGAGGCGAGCCGTTAATCAGGCTGTGGATCGGGCTGCGGATCAGGACGCGAATCAGGATGTTGATCAGGACGCGGGCTTCTCCTGCGAGCGCATGATGGCGCGTACAGCGGTGAGAATCTCCGGCTTGATCTTATCGAACGGCATCGGCTCTCCATCGATGACGGCGCTGTAGCAGGTGGAGCCGATGAATTCGACGATCATGTAGAGAAGAACCTCGGGGTTCCGGTATTTGACGGCGGATTCGGAAAAATATGCCTGCAGGCGGTCCACAAAACTTGTGTTCCTGCAGTCCGGGGCATCCAGGGTGGAGACGTCACGCTTCAGAAATGCCCAGCTGAGATTCTTTGTGATGAATTTCAGGAGAACCCGGTCTTCGGAGAGCTGAGTCAGAATATTATCAGAGAAAAAGACAACCTTGTCCTCCAAGGTATCAAGTCTGGCAGAACCGGTACGGGCCGCCTCAGAAAGAGCTTCATAGGCGTTTTCCAGAATCAGCTCGGCCTTGTGGCGGACCAGACGGTCACGCAGGTCGTATTTGTCCTTGAAATACAGATAAAAGGTGCCCTTGGCAACCCCTGCTTTTTCCACGATGTCGGAGATGGTGGTATCGGTGATGCCCTTCTGCGTAAAGAGCTCAAAGGCATTGTTCAGAAGCGATTCACGCTTCCTGCGCTTATTCTGGCTGGCCTTTCCCTCTGGCGGCACGTTCATACTCCATTTATCCTTCAGTGTGGTATTCATCGGAAATCCTTTCTGACTTGCTGATTTGTAACAGATCTGGTCTGTATTTATGATTATAGCTGTTTGGAGAGTGGCAGAACAAGAGCAAAACGGAGAAATATTGACCGAAAGTCATGTCTTGCGAATAGAAATGATCTCTGCCGATGAAAATAATCTCTGACAGGAAATTTTTGTGGATAGAGATGATTTCTACTGATGAAAATAATCTCTGACAGAAAGTTTTGCGAATAGAGATGATTTCTGCCGATGAAAATAATCCCTGACAGAAAATTCCTGCGAATAGAGATGATTTCTGCGGATGAAAGTAATCCCTGACAGGAAATTCCTGCGAATAGAGATGATTTCTGCCGATGAAAATAATCCCTGACAGGAAATTTTTGCGGATAGAGATGATTTCTACCGATGAAAATAATCTCTGACAGGAAGTTTTTGCGAATAGAGATGATCTCTACTGATGAAAATAATCCCTGTCTGAAAATTTTTCCCAACAAGGATGCACCTTCCCCCATCAAGAGCAAGTGCTTAAAAATCTGGCAGCAAAAAGCTGACAGCTGCTTTCGCACCACCTTGACAGAACAATTTCAAAGTGATATCACTATGATATCAGATATGAGCCGGTTCAATGAAAAACCCGCAGATCTGAAGATGTCCGGAGGAGGTCCGGCATTTCTCAAAGGAGGTATTCCATGGAAGAGAAGCTTTTGAAAACGAAGAAAAACGGAATGGCAGTTCTGCTCCTTGTCATTGCGGCAATTGCGGCAGATTTTGCACTGGTGATTCTGTCCTGTACCATCTGGGGAACTGCCGAGCATCCCTTTCTGCCCTTGTTCATTCCGACACTGGTACTGCTGTGTGTCATCTGGATCCTGTTCCTTGGCTTCAAGGTTCTGAAGCCTCAGGAGGCACTGGTGCTCACCCTGTTTGGCGAGTACATCGGAACCATTCGCGAGCCCGGCTTTTATTTCGTCAATCCGTTCTGCGTGGCGGTCAATCCGGCAGCGAAGACAAGACTTGGACAGAGCGGCGACGTCGATGGGGGAGACGCATCGAGACGGATTCTCATCGCGGCAGGAGCTGCAAATCAGCAGAACGAAACCGTGAGCAAGAAGATTTCCATGAAGGCGATGACTCTCAGCAATGCAAGACAGAAGGTCAATGATGTGCTGGGGAATCCGGTGGAGATCGGCGTTGCTGTCATCTGGAGAGTGAAAGATACGGCGGCTGCGGTTTTCAATGTCGACAATTATAAGGAATATCTGTCCCTTCAGTGTGACTCTGCGGTGCGCGATATCGTGAAGATCTATCCTTACGATGTGGCTCCGGGGGTGGATACCACGGGAGACGGACATGCGGACGACGGAAGCCTTCGCGGCTCCACAACCGTTGTTGCCGGACGGATTCGCGATATGATTCAGGAGAAGGTGCAGGAAGCAGGACTTGAGATCATCGAAGCCAGAATTACCTATCTCGCCTATGCACCGGAGATTGCAGCGGTGATGCTTCAGAGGCAGCAGGCATCTGCAGTGATCGATGCAAGAAAGATGATTGTTGACGGCGCGGTCGGCATGGTGGAAATGGCACTGGAACGACTGAAGGAGAACGGAACCATTGACCTGGACGAGGAACGGAAGGCAGCCATGGTGTCCAACCTCTTGGTTGTTCTCTGCGGCAATCACGATGCACAGCCTGTTGTGAATTCCGGAAGCCTGTATTGAAAAGGCTGAATGCAGGAAAATTCGGAATGCAAGTAAGAAAGACGCAGAGAAACTGCGGCAAAGGAATCTGGAAATGGCAAAGAAGCAGGTGCCACTGCGGCTCAATGAGAAATTGTATGATGCGATTGCAGCATGGGCGGAGGACGACTTTCGCTCCGTGAACGGGCAGATTGAATATCTGCTTACGGAGTGTGTGAAGCAGCGCAAAAAGGACGGCAAATATGTCTCGCAGCATCTGGATGAGCCTCCGGAGCTGGATATTCACTGATCGGTGTGAACGCTGGATGGAAAAGCAGTGGCTTCAGAAAACCTATATAACCAGGAAGTAACCAAAAATAACCAAACAAAAAAGTGACGTCAAGACAAAAGAAAAAGCCTGGAACATTGAAAAATCAACGTTCCGGGCTTTTCTTATGCACGGAGGACAAGGGATTCGAACCCTCGCACCGTTTGACCGGCCTAACGCATTTCGAGTGCGCCCCCTTCGACCACTTGGGTAATCCTCCATTGCTTTACAGCACAGCCTATTATACGGTACGGGGCCGGTAATATGCAAGCAGAAAAAGATTCGATTCCTCATGCGCCGCGAAGTATCCATATAGTATAATCGGTTTATGAAAAAACAGTGCGACCTGCGGCGGAAGAAGACATGACTGCGGCGTGGGGATCGCAGAATAGGAACGCAGCATAAGGAGGTTACGCAATGCTTAGAATCGGTATGCTTACCAGCGGCGGTGACTGTCAGGCACTGAATGCGGCCATGCGCGGAGTCGTAAAGGTTATTCAGAACAACTGCAAGGAGCCATATGAGATTTACGGATTTGAAGATGGATATAAGGGCCTGATTTACGGGCATTTCCATATGCTGACCGGAGCGGATTTTTCCGGAATTCTGACGCGGGGTGGAACCATCCTCGGAACAAGCCGCGTTCCGTTTAAGACCATTCACGAGCCGGATGAGAACGGACTGGACAAGGTCGCTGCGATGAAGCAGACCTATTACAAGCTTCAGCTGGACTGCCTGGTAATGCTGGGCGGCAATGGCTCGACCAAGACAGCAAACCTTCTTTCCCAGGAAGGCCTGAATGTCATCACACTTCCGAAGACCATCGACAATGATCTGTGGGGAACGGATATGACGTTCGGCTTCCAGAGTGCTGTAAACATTGCAACCACGGCAATTGATCAGATTCACACCACCGCTTCCTCCCACGGCCGCGTCTTTATTGTGGAAATCATGGGACACAAGGTCGGCTGGCTTCCGCTGAACGCGGGCATGGCAGGCGGCGCAGATATCATTCTTCTGCCGGAGATCCCGTTTGACATCGATAAGGTTGTGGACAAGATTGAGGAACGCGATGCACACGGCAGCCGCTTTACCATCATCGTGGTGGCAGAGGGCGCAATTTCCAAGGAGGATGCGAAGCTTTCCAAGAAGGAATATAAGAAGAAACTCGAGAACTATAAGTATCCGTCGGTATCCTACGAGATTGCGGATCTGATCGCGAAGAAGACCGGCCGCGAGGTTCGTGTGACAGTTCCGGGACATGTGCAGAGAGGCGGAGAGCCCTGCCCGTATGACCGTGTATTTGCCAGCCGTCTCGGTGCCGAGGCAGGCCGCCTGATTCTCAAGGGCGAGTTTGGCTGCATGGTCGGCTATAGAAACCGCGAGATGGTAAAGGTTCCGCTTGCAGAGGTAGCAGGCAAGCTGAAGACCCTGGATCCGAAATCAGACATCATTTACGAGGCAAAGCTTCTTGGAATCTGCTTCGGAGACTGATGATTAAAGGAAAGAAGAATGACTGATACACACTATCTGGCGCTGTATCGTAAATACCGGCCGCAGACATTTGAGGATGTCTGCGGTCGTGATGCGATCGTCAGAACCTTGAAAAACCAGATCAATTCCGGCCGGATCGGCCACAGCTACCTGTTCTGCGGCACACGCGGAACGGGTAAAACAACGATCGCCAAGATTTACGCCAAGGCGGTGAACTGCGAGCATCCGGTCGACGGAAATCCGTGCGGCGAATGCAGCACCTGCCGGGCGATTGCAGAGAATGCAGATCTTAATGTGGTGGAGATGGATGCGGCGAGCAACAACGGTGTCGACGACATCCGCAGCATCATTGAGCAGGTATCGTATTCCCCGACACAGGGAAAATACCGTGTCTTCATCATCGATGAGGTGCACATGCTCTCGGCACCGGCCTTCAATGCGCTTCTGAAGACATTGGAGGAACCGCCGTCCTATGCGATTTTTATTCTCTGCACAACGGAGCCGAACAAGCTCCCGGTGACGATTCTTTCCCGCTGTCAGCGCTATGATTTCGGAAGAATGCCGGTTGCGACCATCGCGGCAAGGCTGAAGACGGTCTGCGAGAAGGAGAATATTCAGATCGAGGAGCAGGCGCTTCATTTTATTGCATCCGCGGCAGACGGCTCCATGCGAGACGGACTGTCCATTCTGGACCAGTGCAACGCCTTCAATTATGGGAACGGAGAGCTCACCTATGAGCGCACGCTGGAAATTCTGGGAGCGGTGGACGCG
>Ga0129310_1001787_pt1 | contig 17692 bp, 17 predicted proteins | sample Go1ome_2_FD_94433 | JGI IMG/M metagenome (GOLD analysis project Ga0129310, IMG submission 94433) | Western lowland gorrila individual fecal microbial communities from Wisconsin, USA - Go1022A metagenome | ecosystem: Host-associated > Mammals > Digestive system > Large intestine > Fecal | place...
AGGTGGAATACGGGGCGGCAGAGATCGAAGATGCGGCGCCGGACTGGGATCAAAACCAGCTGATCTGCGCGCTGTATGCCGCGCTTGTCTGCCGCGCCGACGAAATTTGGGTGAAAGATGTGATATTTCCGCCCGATGGGGGAGAAAACGCAAACTTACCTTGACAACACGGGGCAAAATCACTATAATTATTTCGCTAAAATGGTATTCGTGTGCGCGCCGCACATTTTCCGTCGGCGCGAAAGAAAGGAACGATCTCAATATGAAAAAAGAGTACAAGATGAGCGCGGAGCGCAAGGAAGAGCTGCAAAACGAGCTTACCTACCTCAAAACCGTGCGTGAACAGGAAGTGGCGGATCTCATCAAGGAGGCGCGCGGCTTCGGCGACCTGAGCGAAAACAGCGAATATGATGAAGCGAAGAACGAGCAGGGCAAGCTGTACTCCCGCATCGCTGAGGTCGAGGATATCCTGCTGCACGCCGTCATCGTCGACGAGAGCGACGCAGGCACCAACGCTGTCGGCATCGGCTGCCGCGTGACGGTCGCGGACGTAAAGACCGGCCGCGAGATGCCCGAGTACAAGGTCGTCGGCTCGCAGGAGGCAGACCCCATGCATCACGCCATCTCCGAGGATTCCCCCTTCGGCAAGGCGCTTATGGGCGCAAAAGAGGGAGACGAGGTCAGCGTGGACGCCCCCGTCGGCACCATCGTTTACCGCGTTGTCAAGATCGAACGCTAAGCTGTATTGATATAGAGTAGGAGTAAAAACACCATGGCTGAAGAAAGAAACCAGAACACCGCGGCTGTCGAGCAGGACCTGAGCGAGATCCTCCAGGTGCGCCGCGACAAGCTCGCAGCGCTTCGCGCCGAGGGCCGCGATCCCTTCCAGGAAACCAAGTTTGATGTGACGCATCACGCCCAGGACATCAAGGACAACTTCGACGCGCTTGAGGGCAGCGAGGTCCGCATCGCGGGCCGCCTGATGAGCAAGCGCGGCATGGGCAAGGTCAGCTTCTGCGATTTGCAGGACAAGTCCGGCCGCATCCAGCTCTACGCCCGCAAGGACGAGATGGATGAAGAGGAGTACAACCGCTTCAAGAAGTACGACATCGGCGATATTGTCGGCGTCGACGGTGAGGTGTTCCGCACCCAGCGCGGCGAGATGAGCGTGCGCGCGAAGACGATCACGCTGCTCTCCAAGTCGCTGCGCCCGCTGCCGGAGAAGTACCACGGTCTGACCGACAAGGAAGCGCGCTACCGCCAGCGCTATGTTGACCTCATCATCAACCCCGAGTCCAAGCGCAACTTCGAGATCCGCTCGAAGTTCGTCGCCTACCTGCGCCGCTATCTCGACTCCCTCGGCTTTATGGAAGTCGAAACGCCGGTGCTGAGTCCCATCGCGGGCGGCGCGAACGCGCGCCCCTTCATTACGCACCACAATACCCTTGATATCGACATGTATATGCGCATCGCGACCGAGCTGCACTTGAAGCGCCTGATCGTCGGCGGTATGGAGCGCGTGTACGAAGTCGGCCGCATCTTCCGCAACGAGGGTATGGACACCAAGCACAACCCTGAGTTCACCACCTGTGAGCTGTATCAGGCGTTCACGAACCTCGACGGCATGATGGATATTCTTGAGGGGATCCTCTCCGGCGCGGCAAAGGAAATTCTCGGAACCTATCAGCTCCAGTGGCTCGGCCAGGACATCGACCTGACGCCGTCCTGGAAGCGTCTTACGATGGCGGAGGCCGTCAAGAACGTGACCGGTGCAGACTTCATGGCCATCGAGGGCGACGCTGCGGCAGCCGTCGAACTTGCCAAGAGCGTCGGCGTCGATATGGACGGCGTGGACAAGACCTGGGGCAACGCCCTGTATGAGACCTTCGACCAGAAGGTCGAGGAAACGCTCATTCAGCCGACCTTCATCACGATGTACCCCGTCGAAGTGAGTCCCCTTGCCAAGCGCAGCCCGTCTGACCCGTACCTCACCGAGCGCTACGAGATGTTCGTCTGCGGCTGCGAGATGGGCAACGCCTTCACCGAGCTCAACGACCCGATGGATCAGTACGAGCGCTTCAAGGCGCAGGCGGAAAAGCGCGCCAACGGCGACGACGAGGCCGACATGATGGACGAAGATTACGTCATGGCGCTCGAGTATGGCCTGCCCCCGACGGGCGGTCTGGGCTTCGGCATCGACCGCTGCGCCATGATGCTCTGCGGCACCGACTCCATCCGCGACGTGATCCTCTTCCCGACGATGAAGCCGCTCGACATGCCCAAGAAGAGCGAGAAGGCCGAGGAGAAGAGCGCGGAGAGTGCTCCCGCCGCCGCGCCGTGCAGCGCCGGCATTGTCAAGCCCAAGGGCGCGCACGCCGCCGACGAGGTCGACAAGGTAGAGAGCGAGCCAATCTTCGAAGAGCAGGTCGAGTTCGACACCTTTGCCAAGTCCGACTACCGCGCGGTCAAGATCAAGGAATGCACCGCCGTGCCCAAGAGCAAGAAGCTTTTGAAGTTCGTGCTCGACGACGGCTCCGGTACCGACCGCGTGATCCTCTCCGGCATTCACGACTACTATGAGCCCGAGGATCTTGTCGGCAAGACCGCCATTGCCATCGTCAACCTGCCCCCGCGCAAGATGATGGGCATTGATTCCTGCGGTATGCTCATTTCCGCCGTTCACCACGTGGACGGGGAGGAGCGCCTCAACCTGCTGATGGTCGACGGCGATATTCCCGCCGGCGCCAAGCTCTATTAAGACACAATGAAAAAAGGTTCGGACTGCATTGCAGTCCGAACCTTTTTTATATTGCTTTATCAGCTTTATCAGCCGAACGTGACCGGTGCGGTGACGGCCTTGAGCCATGCAAGCTCGTCGCCCGCAAGGTAGGGAGAGATCGCCGCATAGACCTTTGCGTGATAGTCGTTCATCAGCTCCACATCGCGGGAGGTGAGAAGCGTCAGATCGAGCGCGTCGCGATCGTAGGGGACGAGCGTGAGCGGCTCAAGCGCGAGGAAGCGGCCATATTCGTTCTCCTCCGCCTTGCGCACGACGACAAGGTTCTCCACGCGCACACCGAACTTGCCGGCAAGGTACATGCCCGGCTCGTTCGAGAAGATCATGCCCTCTTCGATAACGCAGTGGCGCTTCTGGCGGTTCACGTCCCAGTGCACGCGCTCAGGGCCTTCGTGCACGCCGAGAACGAAACCGACGCCGTGACCCGTGCCGTGGTTGTAGTCAAGGCCTGACTCCCACAGCGGCGCGCGGGCGAGCATATCAAGGGTTTCCCCCGTGCAGCCGTGGAGGAACTTCGCCGCGCCAAGCTGCAAGTGGCCGCGCAGCACGAGCGTGTAGATGCGCTTTTCCTCTTCGGTGAGCGCCCCGAGCGCGATGGTGCGGGTGATGTCGGTCGTGCCCTCGTAGTACTGCGCGCCCGTATCGGCAAGGCAGAAGCCGTGCGGTTCCATGGGAATGTCCGACTCTTCGGTCGGCGCATAGTGGACGATCGCGCCGTGCGCGCCGTAGGAAAGAATGGGCCCAAAGCTCTGGTCGAGGAAGTGCTCCCCCTCGGCGCGCAGGCTCTCCAGCTTTTTCGCGGCGCTCATCTCCGTGATGGGCTCCTTGCCGATCGTGTGCTTGAGCCAGTAGATGAAGCGCGTGACGGCCACGCCGTCGCGGATGTGGGCGATGCGCTCATTCTCCTGCTCGACAGGGTGCTTCATCGCCTTCATGAGCTGAATGGGGCTGGGACGGTCGATCGTCTCCACGCCTGTGCCAACGCTCTGCGTGATGCGGTAGTTGGCGCGCTCGCCGTCGAGCAGCACGCGCGTACCCTTGGGGAGCGAGGCGACCAGCGGGTAGATATCGTCATAGGGGGCGAGCGCCACGCCGTCGGCGGCGAGGTGCGCCTCGATCTCGGCGCTCACAGCCTCCTTCTGCACGCAGAGCGTGGCCTTGTCGCGCTCAAGCAGCAGGTAGGAGAGAAACACCGGCGTATAGAGAACGTCACCGCCGCGCAGGTTCAAAAGCCACGCGATCTCGTCGAGCGCGGGGATCACAAACACGTCCGCGCCGAGCTCGTTCATCTTTTCACGCACCTTTTCAAGCTTTTCCGCGCGCGTGTAGCCTGCGAACTTCGGCTCGAGCTCCCAGAGCGGCTCGCAGGAGAGCGCGGGGCGATCCGTCCACACAAGGTCGACAAGATCCTCGTCACCTGCAAAGCGAATGTGCTTTTCGCTCACCTTTTCTCCGATGCGGCGGGCAAAGTCGTTGCTGATCGTGCGGGAATCGAAGCCGATGAAGCCGTTTTCGCTTACGTGGTCATGCAGGAACGCGGGAATCTCGGGAACGCCCGCCTCGCCCATGCGCATGAGCGCAATGCCGGAGCCGGCAAGCTGCTGCGAGGCCTGCAAAAAGTAGCGGCCGTCCGTCCACAGCGCGGCAGACTCAGGCAGCACGACGAGCGTGCCGGCGGAGCCGGTGAAGCCGGAGAGAAATTCGCGCGCCTTAAAGTGCTCGCCAACATATTCCGAGGTGTGGAAGTCGTCGGTCACGACAACATAGGCGTCAATGCGGCGCTTTGCCATTTCCGCGCGCAAAGCTGCGAGATTTTCGACAGGGTTCATCTGAAAACACTCCTTACTTTCTGATAGGATAGCGCTTGCCTTATTCGGCAAAGCTTGCGGTGAGCGTGACGACCACATTCGTCATGACGTCCAGACTGGCAGAGGGGATCCATTCGCGTACACCGTGATAGTTGTAGCCGCCGGTGGAGAGGTTGGGGCAGGGAAGACCGGCCCAGGAAAGGTTCGCGCCGTCCGTACCGCCGCGGATGGGTACGCACATGGGGGCGACGCCATTTGCGCGGAAAGCATTCTCCGCACGCTCAATGAGGTGGAAGTGCGGCAGGATCTTTTCCTTCATGTTGTAGTAGCTGTCGGTGATGTCGACTTCGGCGGTGCCGTCGCCGTAGACCTCATTGATCTTCTCGGCGCAGGCGGCGAAAAGCGCCTTCTTTTCCTCAAACTTCTCGCGGTCGTGGTCGCGGATGATGTAGCGCAGCGTGGCCTTTGTCATGCTGCCCTCCATATCCGTGAGGTGGAAGAAGCCCTCGTAGCCCTCGGTCTTTTCGGGTACTTCGTCCTCGGGCAGCAGCGCGTGGAAGTCCATCGCCACGGTCGCAGCGTTGACCATCACGTTTTTGGCGCTGCCGGGGTGAACGCCCACGCCGTGCACCGTCAGTACCGCGGCGGCAGCGTTGAAGTTCTCATATTCGATCTCGCCGAGGGGGCCGCCGTCCACGGTGTAGCCGTAGTCGCAGCCGAGCTCCTGCACATCGAGCCCGTCCGTGCCGTGGCCGATCTCCTCATCGGTCGTGAAGATGATGCGCACCTCGCCGTGCTTGATGTTCTTTTCCAGGATCGTCTCCACCGCGGCCATGATCTCGGCAAGGCCTGCTTTGTCGTCCGCGCCGAGCAGCGTCGTGCCGTCGGTCACGATCAGCTCGTCGCCCATGTGGCTTTCAAGACCGGGGCAGAGCGCTTCGGTGAGGGAAACGGAATCATTGAGCTTCAGTTCGCCGCCCTCGTAGCGCACGAGACGGGGCTTGACGTTCTCGCCCGAGGCGTCGGGCGCAGTATCCATGTGCGCGATGAGCGCGATGACGGGCGCGTCCACGCCCTCGCTCGCGGGGAGCGTTGCGAGCACATTGCCGCAATCGTCCATGTGAACGTCTTCGAGATGAAGCGCTTCGAGCTCCTGCATCAGAACGTTTCCGAGATCCTTCTGCCGCTCCGTGGAGGGAGAAGTGCCGGTGAAATCATCCGAGGTGGTGTAGTAGGTCACATAGCGCAGAAAACGCGATTTGGCAGATTCCATTTTTAAGGTACCTCCTTGCAGTCATGCTGCGTGATATTTCCCGCTTAGTGTACCACAAAAGGAGGCGCGCTGTAAAGCGGCGGCGCAGGAATCGTACAAAATGAGAAAACTGGCGGGATTCTTTTGCTTGACAAAGGGCTGCTGTTGATAATATAGTGTGATACATATTAAATAAGAAACTGGGGGGAAAGGGAAAAATGAATGCGGAAACCATCACGAGCCGGCAGAATTCGCTGATGACACATCTGCGCAAGCTGGCGTCCTCCCGGTCTTATCGAAAAAAGAGCAGGGAATATCTCTGTGACGGAACGAAGCTCCTTGCCGAGGCGCTCAAATGGGGCGCGGAGGTGAAAACGGCGGTCTTTTCCGAAGGGATCGACATTCCGCCGCTTCCGGACGGCGTGCGCGCTGTGCGCGTGAGCGAGGAGCTGATGCGCTCTGTCAGCCCCATGGAAACGCCGCAGGGCGCGCTCTTCACCGTGGCGCTGCCCGAGGTGCAGCTGCCCGAAACGCTTTCGGGAAAGCACTATCTCGTGCTCGACGGCGTACAGGACCCCGGAAACGTCGGCACGATCCTGCGCACGGCGGACGCCTTCGACTGCGACGGCGTATTCCTGGTCAATGCCTGCGCCGACCTCTATAACCCCAAAACGGCGCGCGCCACAATGGGGGCGATCTTCCGCCGCGAGGCCTACACCGTTACAGCGGAGGAATTATTCGCGCTGCTCCGGAAAAGCGGCGTACCGCTCTACGGTACGGCCCTGCGCGACGATACCGTACCGCTTGCCGAGGCAAACCTTGCAAGGGCGGCCGTCGCCATCGGCAGCGAGGGGCGGGGACTGTCGCAGCAAGTGCTGGACGAGTGCGCCAAAACGCTGAAAATTCCCATGAACCCGCGCTGCGAATCGCTCAACGCGGCCATCGCGGCGACGGTCGTTCTCTGGGAGATGTACCGATAAAACGAAAGGAGAGGTTCTCATGGCGGGACTCAAATACTGGGTGTGGCTCTCGGAAGTCAAGGGACTGACGAATCGCTCAAAACTTTTGCTGCTCGATCATTTCGGCTCGCCGGAGAACATCTTCTACGCCGACGAGGACGAATACCGCCTTGTTGAGGGCATCGAGCCGCGGCAGATCGCGCTGCTCGCGGAAAAGTCGATGGAGGACGCCGACCGCATTCTCGGCGCGTGCTCGCGCCTCGGCCTGCGCCTTCTTACGATGCAGGACGCGGACTATCCCGTGCGCCTGCGCAACATCTTTGAGCCGCCGTGCCTTCTCTATGTGAAGGGGCAGCTTCCCGTCATCGACGAGGAGGTCGCCGTTGCCATGGTCGGCACGCGCAAGGCCTCGCCCTATGGCGTCGAGGCGGCGGAAAAGATCGCCTACGGCCTGAGCCGTCAGGGAGCGGTCGTCATCTCCGGCGCGGCGGCGGGTGTGGATTCAGCGTCCCATCGCGGCGCGCTGCGCGCGGGCGGAAAGACCATCGCCGTGCTCGGCAACGGACTCGACGTCGTCTATCCCGCAGAGAATGAATGGCTCTACCGCGACATTGCGGCCTCGGGCGCGCTCATCAGCGAATACCCGCCCGGGACGGCGGCGGAGGCGTGGCATTTTCCCGTGCGAAACCGCATCATCAGTGGATTGAGCCTTGCTACCGTCGTGGTCGAGGCACCGGAAAAGAGCGGCGCACTCATCACGGCCAATACGGCTCTAGAGCAGGGACGCGACGTATTTGCTGTGCCCGGCCCCATCGACGCGCCCATGAGCCGCGGCTGCAACCGCCTGATCGCGGACGGTGCGGCGGCGCTCATCACCGACAGCTGGGACGTGCTGCGCGAATACGAAGCGCAGTATCCGCACAAAATCCTTGGCGAGCGCGTGGAGCTGCCGCGAACGCTCGGCTATCAGGCGCGCGAGGAACTCGCACGCGCCAAACAGGCGGCGGTGGAGGAAACACCTGCGCTGCCGGAATTGAATCTGAAAACCAACGACTTAGGACTGACCGACGATCAGATGGCCATTCTGCGCGCGCTGAAAGCGGGCGCGCTGCAAGTGGACGACCTGATCGAAAAAACGCAGATCCCTACGCGCCGTGTTCTTTCCGCGCTGACGATGATGGAGCTTGAGGGCTACGTCGAACAGAGCGGCGGCAAGCATTTTTCTTTGACTGTCACACTACTGGAGGAATAATATTCATGGCAAAAAAGCATCTGGTGATCGTCGAGTCTCCGGCCAAGGCGAAAACCATCGGAAAATATCTGGGCAGGGAGTACGAGGTCAAGGCCAGTATGGGCCACCTGCGCGACCTTCCCAAAAGTAAGCTCGGTGTGGACATCGAGCACGATTTCGAGCCCGTCTATCAGCCCATCCGCGGCAAGGAGGAGCTCATCGGCGAGCTCAAGAAGGCCGCCAAGGACAGCGACACCGTCTATCTCGCAACGGACCCTGACCGCGAGGGAGAGGCGATCTCGTGGCACCTGAAGGCGCTTTTGGAACTGGACGATGAAAAGGCCAAGCGCGTGACCTTCAACGAGATCACGAAAAAGGTCGTCTCCGAGAGCATTCAGGAGCCGCGCGCCATCGATCAGGACCTGGTCGACGCGCAGCAGGCGCGCCGTGTGCTTGACCGCATCGTGGGTTATGAGCTCAGCCCGCTTTTGTGGAAAAAGGTGCGCCGCGGTCTCTCGGCGGGCCGCGTGCAGTCTGTCGCCGTGCGCATGGTGGACGACCGCGAGAAAGAGATTCAGGCCTTTGAGCCGCAGGAATACTGGACGCTCGACGTCGACCTCACGGACGAAGTCTCGCACAAGACCTTTGAGGCGCATTATTACGGAAAAGACGGCAAAAAGGTCGAGCCGACCTCGGGCGAGCAGGTGGATGGCATCATTGCCGATATCGGCGACAAGCCCTTTACCGTGACGAACATCAAGCGCACGGATAAGCAGCGCTCCCCCTCGCTTCCGTTTACGACCTCTACCTTGCAGCAGGAGGCCTCGCGCAAGCTCAATATGACGCCGCGCCGCACCATGGCCATCGCCCAGCAGCTCTACGAGGGCGTTGACATCACGGGCGAGGGCACGGTGGGTCTCATCACCTATATGCGTACCGACTCGCTGCGCATCTCCGAGGAGGCCATCGCCGCGGCAAAGACCTTCATTCTGGGGCGCTACGGGCAGGACTACTACCCCAAGGCCGCCCGCCACTACAAGGCCAAGGCCGGCGCACAGGACGCGCACGAAGCCATTCGCCCTTCGGATGTCAACCTGACGCCCGAGCAGATCAAGGGTGATCTGACGGGCGAGCAGTACCGCCTCTACCGCCTGATCTGGAGCCGCTTTCTCGCCTCCCAGATGGCGAACGCCGTGTACGACAGTGTGAGCGCGCAGATCATGGCAGGCGAGCACGAGTTCCACGCGAGCGCCAGCAACCTCAAATTCTCCGGCTACACCGCCGTTTACGAGGAATCCCGCGACGAGGAGAGCAAGGAAGAGAAGGAGGGCACGCTCCCGCCGCTCACCGAGGGGCAGGGGCTTGCGCTTGAAGCGTATACGCCGCTTCAGCACTTTACCCAGCCGCCCGCGCGCTATACGGACGCAACGCTCATTCGCGCGATGGAGCAGAACGGCATCGGCCGCCCGTCGACCTACGCGCCCACGGTTTCGACGATCCTGGATCGCGAATACGTCGTGAAGGACGGCAAGTACCTGCGTCCCACGCCGCTTGGCGAGGTGGTGACGGGACTGATGGAGGAGCGCTTCTCTGACATTGTGGACATGAAGTTTACCGCCCGCATGGAGCAGAAACTCGATACCGTGGAAGAGGGCAAGACGCCGTGGAAGGACGTGATCCGCGACTTTTACGGCGACTTTGAGCGCGACCTGAAAAATGCCGAGGAGGCGCTCGAGGGCGTGCGCATCAAGGTACCCGACGAGGTGAGCGAGGAAAAGTGTGACATCTGCGGACGCAATATGGTCATCAAGAGCGGGCGCTTCGGCCGTTTCCTTGCCTGCCCGGGCTATCCCGAGTGTACCTTCACCAAGCCTCTTGTCATTGTGATGGACGGCCGCTGCCCCAAGTGCGGCGGACGCATGATGAAGCGCACGGGCGTGAGCAAGAAGACGAACAAGCAGTACACCTATTATGCCTGTGAATTCGTCACAAGCAGCGATCCGGAGAAGAAATGCGACTTTATGACCTGGGACGTGCCGACGAAGGACGACTGTCCGGAGTGCGGACAGACGATGTTCAAAAAGGCGGGCAGGGGCTTCAAGCGCCCGTACTGCATCAACCCCGCCTGCTTGCGTTTTGTGCCAGAGGATCAGCGCGGCTACGTGAAGAAGAAAGCTGCCGAGGATGCTGAACCGGCGGAGAATACGGAAACTGCCGAAGCCCCGGAGAGCGCGGAGAAAAAGCCCGCCGCCAAGAAAACGGCGGCCAAGAAGACCGCCGCAAAGAAGTCTGCCGCCAAAAAGACAGCGGCGAAGACCACGACGAAAAAGACAAGCAAAAAGATAACGGTGGACGGCGAAGAAACGCCTGAAAAGAAGCCCGCCGCGAAAAAGACCGCCGCCAAGAAAACGACGGCAAAGAAGACAAGCGCGAAGTCCGCGGCCCAAAAGACCGCGGAGAAAGAAGAGGACTGATGCAAGTAACTGTGATCGGCGCCGGCCTTGCCGGCTGCGAGGCTGCCTGGCAGCTCGCGCAGCGCGGCATAAGCGTGACGCTGCATGAAATGAAACCCGAAAAAAGAACGCCCGCGCACCATGCGGACTCTTTCGCCGAGCTCTGCTGCTCAAATTCGCTGCGCTCGGACCAGATTGAGAACGCGGTGGGCCTTCTCAAAGAAGAACTGCGCCGCCTTGATTCGCTCATCATGGCCTGCGCGGACGCGACGCGCGTGGAGGCGGGCGGCGCGCTGGCGGTAGACCGCGAGGGCTTTTCGGATCTCGTGACGCAAAAGATCCGCTCGCACCCCAATATCACGGTCGTGCCCGGCGAGGTGACGGACATTCCCGAGGGGAATGTCATTATCGCCTCGGGACCCTTGACGAGCGATGCGCTCGCCGCCGCCATCGCGGAAAAGATCGGTGACGGGCACACGCTGAACTTCTTCGATGCCGCCGCCCCGCTCGTGACCTTTGAGAGCGTCAACATGGATTCGGCGTTTTTCGCCTCGCGCTACGATAAGGGCACGCCGGACTACATCAACTGCCCGATGAGCGAGGAGGAGTATGAGGCCTTCTGGCAGGCGCTGACCACGGCGGAGGAAGCGGAAGTGCACGGCTTTGAGGATAAGCACGTTTTCGAGGGCTGCATGCCCGTTGAGGTCATGGCGCGCCGCGGGCATGATACGCTCTGCTACGGCCCGCTCAAGCCGCGCGGCCTGCGCGACCCGAAGACGGGGCAGGAGCCTTACGCCGTCGTCCAGCTGCGGCGCGACAATGCGCAGGGCAGCGTTTATAATCTGGTCGGATTCCAGACGCATCTGCGCTTTCCCGAGCAGAAGCGCGTGTTTTCGATGATCCCCGCGCTGAAAAATGCGGACTTTGTCCGCTACGGCGTGATGCATCGCAACACCTATCTGCGCTCGCCGGGAATGCTCGACCGCTACTACCGCCTCATCGCCGATGATCGCATTGCCTTTGCTGGCCAGATGACGGGCGTGGAGGGCTACATCGAGTCTGCGGCCTCGGGTTTTCTCGCCGCCGTTGAGATGGCGCGGCGGCTTGAAGGGGAGACGCCCGTCGACTTCCCACGCGAGACGGCCATCGGCGCGCTGGGGCTTTACATCAGTGATACGACGGTCTCGGATTTTCAGCCGATGAACGTGAACTTTGGCATCATGCCGCCGCTTGGCTATCGCGTCAGGGGCGGCAAGCGCGTGAAAAACGCGGCGCTTGCCGAGCGCGCGCTCGGCCGTATCGATGCGCTGCGCGAAGCGGTATTGAGCGACAGGAAGGAGTGATCCCATGAAGATCATTGTTGACGCCATGGGCGGCGATTTTGCACCTCTTGCACCCGTCAAGGGCGCGCTGATGGCACACGAACGGTACGGCGCGGAGATCCTTCTTGCCGGAAAGGAAGAGGAAATCCGCAAGGCGCTGCACGAATGCGGCTGCGCGGCGCTTCCCACAGGCGTGGAGATCGTGAACGCGACAGAGGTCGTCGAGATCTGCGACGATCCGGCTACGGCGTTCAAGAGGAAAAAGGATTCTTCCCTCACCGTGGGGCTTACGATGCTGCACAACGGTGAGGCGGACGGTTTTGTCAGCGCAGGCAGCACGGGCGCGATCCTTGCAGGCGCGACGCTCGTCGTCAAGCGCATTCGCGGCCTTCGCCGCGCGGCGCTTGCCCCTACGATCCCGACGGCAACGGGCAGAGCGGTGCTTATCGACTGCGGTGCAAACGCCGAGTGTACGGTGGAGTATCTGCTGCAATTTGCCTACCTTGGCAGCTACTACGCGCAGAAGGTGCTCGGCGTTGAAACACCGCGCGTGGGCCTTCTGAACATTGGCGCGGAGGAGAGTAAGGGCGACACGCTGCGCCGCGAGACGTATCAGAAGCTCAGAGAAGCGGGCGAGGCGGGGCACCTCAACTTCATTGGCAACATTGAAGCGAAGGAAGCGCTGCTCGGCGCATGTGACGTCATCGTGGCCGACGGCTACAGCGGCAACATCATGCTCAAAAGCATCGAGGGTACGGGCAAGCTCTTTTCCGTCAAGCTCAAGGAGATGCTCCTGCACAGCGCGGGGACGAAACTGGCTGCACTGCTGCTCAAAGGCAGGCTTGCGGACTTTAAGAAGATGCTCGACGCAAACGAAGTCGGCGGCACGGCGCTGCTCGGCATTTCAAAGCCCGTCGTCAAGGCGCACGGCAGCGCGAGCGAGGTCGGCATCTGCAACGCGGTGCGTCAGGCGATGGAGGTCGCGCGCAGCGGCATTATTGACGACATCACGCAAAACATCGACAAGATGCGGATCTGACGAAAGACAGAATGCGGCGAATGCCAAAAAGCGAAAAAATGGGTATTGACAGTCCTGTGCCTTTGCCGTATCATTTGGAAGAACCAAAACCGTGAGAGGAAGTAAAAGAGATTATGAGTCCCGAAGAAATTTTTAAGACGATGCAGAAGCTGATCGCGGAGCAGTTCGCGCTCAATCCCGATGAGATCACGATGGACAGCTCTTTCGAAGAAGATCTTGGCGCCGACTCTGTGGATCTTGTTGAGTTGGTGATGGCCATGGAAGAAGAGTTCGAGCTGGACGAGATCCCCGAAGAAGAGCTGACCTCGCTCAAGACGGTGGGCGACTGCGTGCGCTACTTGAACGCAAAGCTCGGTTAAGAAGAAAAAAGCCGCCCCGCTTTGCGCGGGGCGTCCTTTTATCAGGAGGAGGCAATATGCGGGCCTTGGAAGAAAAACTGCAATATCATTTCAAAAACCCGGCACTGCTCGAAGAGGCACTGCGCCACAGCTCATATGCCAACGAGCATCGCGGCGCGAACTTTTTCAGCAATGAACGTCTGGAATTTTTAGGCGACAGTGTGCTCGGCTTTGTCACGGCGGAGTATTTGTTCGCCAAGCACCCTGCCGCACCCGAGGGCGAGCTGACGCGCATCCGCGCACTGCTCGTGTGCGAGGACAGCCTGCACGAGGTCGCGCAGCGTCTGGAACTGGGAAAGCACCTCAAGCTCGGCAACGGCGAGGAGAGCTGCGGCGGACGCACGCGCCCGTCCATTCTGGCTGACGCGACCGAGGCGGTGTTTGCCGCAGTGTATCTCGACGGCGGCATCGGCGCGGCAAGCGCGCTCATTCACCGCGTGCTGCTCGACACCGAGCGCGAGGAGGTCGCTGAGGAGAAGCGCCGCGACTACAAGACCATCTTGCAGGAATTTGTGCAGCGTACACCGAACCAAACCCTCTCTTACCGGCTGTTCGGCGAGAGCGGCCCTGACCATGACAAGACCTTCTGCTTTGAGGTGTTGCTCAACGGTACTGCCGTGGGTAAGGGTGCCGGCCGCAGCAAGAAAGAGGCCGAGCAGATGGCCGCGAAGGACGCGCTCGAGCAGATGACAGAAAAGAAATGATGAAACCGTAAGCGCTGTGAAGGATACCTCACAGCGCTTTGTTTTTATTTTCCGGCTTTTCCAGCAGGATCGACGCCCCCGCGTAGAGGAGAAATAGCCCAAATGGCTTGCGCAAGAGGCTGCTGTCGAGCGTTGTGGCAAGAAAAGCGGCGGCAAGCGCGCAGAGCGTGCCGAGCGGGACGGCTGCGCGCAGGACGGTGCGGTCGAGATAACCGTTTTTTCGGTGCGCAAGGAGCGAAATGCCCGCCGTCGGGAGGAAGTAAAGCAAGTTGATGGCCTGCGCCGTGCGCTGCTCCACGCCGAAAAAGAGTGTCATGCACAAAAGCAGCAGCGTTCCACCGCCAACGCCCCACGACGAGAGAATGCCCGTCACAAGCCCGCAGAGCGCGGGGAAGAACCATTCCATCACAGCAGATACCTCGCCGCGCCATACAGCAGAAACAGGGCGAAAATGCGCTTGAGCCATGTATTCGGCACATTCTTGAAGAGTTTGCCGCCGATCCAGCCGCCCACCAGCCCGCCGAAAAGGTAGGGCAGCGCCTCTCTAAGCGGCAGCGCGCCGCACAGGGCGTATACCAGCAGTGAAGCAAGGCAGAACGGGAAGATGACCGCCACGCAGGTGGCGAGCGCCGTTTTGTCTGGGACATTTGCCCATGTGCGCAGCAAAAAAACGAGCGGGACGCCCCCGCCCCCGCCGAAGAGCCCGTTCACTGTACCGGCGAGCGCGCCGGCAATGCGATATTTTCCCTTTTCTGTCATGCTGCACCCCGCCTTGCCTGATGGTATGTAGCGGCCGCCGGAGGGCGGCTGCAAAAGGGTTACTGCTTCTTAAAGCTCTGGCAGTCGGTGCACTGATCCATCGTTGGGTGGGCCTCATGCGTGCCGACCTGAATGGCGTTCAAACCGCAGTACTGGCCTTCCTTGCAGTGGTTGGCGCAGTTGGTTACGGCGCAGCGAATGGCGGTGTTGGGCGTGCAGGCGCAGCCGCTGTTGGTATGATCGGTCATGATTGGATCCTCCTGAAAAGTTGTTTTGGCGCTTGCCGCATTTAGTTTGCGCGTATTTCGCGGTGCTATTCCGTTTGGCGGAAAAATTCAAAAATGGGAGAACTGTGTACCGGGAAAATCATGCGGTGATTTGCAGTTGCCGCTTTTTTTCCTCTGTGCTGTATTATTTTGGCACATAAGGGGATTTGAAATACCCAATAATAATGGTTGACGAAAGGAGCATTTCACATGATGATTTTTCGTTGTGCTTTTTGACTCATCATAAACCTAAGGAAAGGGCAGGCAGTAAAATGAGCTATTATGACAGAGCACTGGAACTGAAGGACGAACTGATCGAGAACAGACGGTACCTTCACAGTCACGCGGAGGCGGGGCTGACGCTTCCAAACACGGTGGCCTATGTGGAGAAGAAGCTGCGGGAATACGGAATCGAACCTGAGCGCTGCGGCGAGGGAGTGACCGCCTTGATCGGCAAGGGCGGCAAAGTCCTGCTTCTGCGGGCAGACATGGACGCGCTTGAGATGCCGGAAGAGAGCGGCCTTGCGTTTGCTTCCATGAACCCGCAGACTGCGCATTGCTGCGGGCACGATATGCACGCCGCCATGCTTTTGACCGCTGCAAAGATGCTCAAGGAGCATGAATCGGAGCTGCAGGGAACCGTTAAGCTCATGTTCCAGCCGGGCGAGGAGTGTCTCATCGGCAGCCAGAACATGCTGGAAAACGGCATTTTGGAGAACCCGAAGGTGGACGCGGCGCTGGCGTATCACGTCGGCCCCGGGAAGCTGCCGATCGGTATGTTCATGTACAATGACAACTCCACGATGATGTACTCCAACAATGAGTTCTCCGTCACGGTGAAGGGCAAGGGCGGCCACGGCGCCATGCCGCAGAACTGCATTGACCCGATCAGCGTCGGCGCACACATCATCATTGCGCTGCAGGAGATCATCGCAAGAGAGCTGGATCCGCATGATTCCTGCGTCATTACGGTGGGCACCTTCCACGCCGGAACGGCGATGAACATCATCCCCGAAACGGCCCGCCTTACAGGTACGCTGCGCGCGGATACCAAGGAGGCACAGACGAAGCTGGTGCAGCGCGTCCGCGAGGTCACGCAGGCGACTGCCGCTGTCTATGGCGCTACCGCCGATATTGAGATCTCCGCCGGCGGCCCGCCGCTGATCTGCGATCCCGCCACGACCGACGACTTCGTGAAGTATATGAGAGAGCTGGATCTGCCCGGCGCGATGGAATACCCAAACATTTCCGCGAGCGCGTCGGAGGACTTTGCTTTCGTGGCAGAGAGGGTGCCATCCGCCTTTATATATCTGTCCAGCGGCTATATGGACGAGCGCGGAAATTATTCCGCGCACAATCCGAAGGTGCAGTTCAACGAGGAAGTCCTTCCGAGAGGCGCTGCCTATCTGGCCCAGTGCGCACAGCGCTGGCTTGAAGAGCATCATTGATCCGGCGTATCTGAGGAAATAAAAGCGGAAGCTACAAGAAAGAGAGCAGCGAATGTTTAAGAAGAAAGAAAAAGTGAACGATCCCCAAAAGCTTACAAACGGGAATCTGTTCGCCTACGGCACCCTGCTCCTGATGATGAACGCCACCAACGCCGCCAACATCTACTTCTATCGCATTGCGTTGGGCAGCACGGACATCATCGCCCTGTCCGGCCTCGTGAGTCTGGTGTTCTCTGCTTCATTATGCTGAAGGTGTATCCGCTGCATGGCGCGTTCAACACCAAGATGCGCGAGAAGCTGAAAGAACGCAGAGCGCAGCAGTCTGTTTGATTGCTGATCTTGCGTGCTTTCCAGCATGAAAAAAGGCTCTCGGGGTTATCCCGAGAGCTTTTTTTGCCGGTTTGGATCTGATGGGTGAAAAAAAGAAAAAGACACGCAAAGCGTGTCTTTTCTTCTGGAGGTGACACCCAGATTTGAACTGGGGAATGAGGGTTTTGCAGACCCTTGCCTTACCACTTGGCTATGTCACCATGTGGAAAAAGGAGCAAAGATTCTTGCTCCTTTTTCATTTGTGGAGCGGGCGACGAGGCTCGAACTCGCTACCTCCACCTTGGCAAGGTGGCGCTCTACCAGATGAGCTACGCCCGCAAATGGTGCCTCAGGCCAGAATCGAACTGGCGACACGCGGATTTTCAGTCCGCTGCTCTACCAACTGAGCTACCGAGGCATATCAAGCCGCTATTGCAGCCTGATGATGGCGACCAGGAAGGGGTTCGAACCCTCGACCTCCGGCGTGACAGGCCGGCGTTCTAACCAGCTGAACTACCTGGCCGAATTTATGGTGGGAACAACAGGGCTCGAACCTGTGACCCTCTGCTTGTAAGGCAGATGCTCTCCCAGCTGAGCTATGCTCCCCACTCAAAAATCGCTTCGGCGAACGACAAGGGTTATTATACAGAATAACCCCTGCCGTGTCAACCATATTTTTTGATTTTTTCAAAAAATTTTCGAAAGGGGAAATGCCTTACTTCCCGCGCGCTTTGAGATCGGCGATCATGGCGCGCAATTCGTCTGCGGTGAAGGTCTGCACCTTGTCGCAGAATTGGCAGGAAAGCTCTGCGCCGCCCTGCTCCTCTACGATCTGCTCAAGATCTTTCGAACCGAGGGAGAGCAGCGCGCGCTCCGTGCGCTCGCGCGAGCAGTAGCAGCGGTATTCAATCGGATCGACGGAGAGGATCTCCATGTCAAAGTCGGAC
>Ga0129310_1001789_pt1 | contig 17682 bp, 12 predicted proteins | sample Go1ome_2_FD_94433 | JGI IMG/M metagenome (GOLD analysis project Ga0129310, IMG submission 94433) | Western lowland gorrila individual fecal microbial communities from Wisconsin, USA - Go1022A metagenome | ecosystem: Host-associated > Mammals > Digestive system > Large intestine > Fecal | place...
CAGTCTTATTTTTCCAATATATTCTTTCATTTTTCTCTAATGTTAACAGTCATACCAGTCTTTTTCTTAAGGGTTTGTCACCACAACAGGGACAATAGGAATAAAACCGGAAATCATATCCCACCCTTTGGAAGCATCTCTTATTGACACCAGAACGTTGAACTTACTAGAACCATTTGTAAAGATGAGAGGAAGGCCGGAAGCATCTATGTCCATCAGAACGATGCCGTTCCCGGTGCTTGTGATTCCGCTCAACTTAAGAGGAATAACATAGTTTTTTGGCTCCACGTTTTGAGTGAGGATCGACACATTGTCTACATTAAGAGCCTCGGCGGCTGAGAACGGACGGACCTCGAATTTCAATGTCAGAGACTTCTTGTCACCTTCACAGAAGACCTCAACCGATCCATCTGAATATGTCGGGAAATATACAAACGATGATATCACGTTTCTTATCTTATCACGCGCGTCCTCTACAGCCTCGATTATCGAAGCCAAGTCATCCTTGCATTTCTCAATCCTTGACTCCAACGCCTCGACTCTCTCGGCAAAACTGTTGTTGAGGCTGTCTATCCTATCGGCAAGTTCTTTGTCCATAACACCTTTCAACGAAGCTATGGCATCATTGATCGCGGCCTCATAAGCAACCTTGATGTCCTTTTTTGACTGCTCAAGCTCCGCGAACAAGTCCTCCAGACTCTTGGTGTTGTCCGCAAGAGCGTTCTCGGTCTCTGTCAGAGCCTCTTTCAGGTCCTTGATCTCTCCCGCATTAGCATCGATCAATCCTCTCAGATAGGCTTCCTGAGCCTTCAACTGGTTTTCGAGATCCTTTTTCTGAGCCTCAAGAGCCGCCTTGGTCTCCTCTATCGTCCAGTAGGCTGTAAGTTTCTCGTTCACCCAAAGTTTAAGGGATTTCTCCAACTCCTCAAGAGAGGTCTTGACCTTTTCTGTCCATGCGCTTTCAAGCTCAGCGCGAGTCTTGGCGATGGCCGATGTGTAAGCCTGTGTAAGATCTGACACCTCTTTGTCTATCCTGCCATTAAGACCGGAAACTTCCTCACCTATCTTGGATTCAAGGTCACTGACCGCCTTTTTCAAATCCTCGTCGAACTTGTTTGTCAGGCGGGTCTCAAGGTCAGACAAAGACTTCTTCAGTTCAGACATCTCCGTGTTGATCCCTCCAATCCGTTCCACAATACCATTATACTGCTCCAACGTCGCGAATGTGGCTGTGGCCCAGTCCCTGATGCCTTTCAATTCATCATCAACATAGGTCTTGAGAACAGAAATCTGTTTCTCCAATTCTTGATCCTTATCTTTCAGATCAGAGATCATTTCATCTATGTCGGACAGTTTGCCCTGCATTTCCGTCCTCATCGCCTCAAGATTGGCCAAGACGGTAGCCTTGGCTTCATTTATGGCAGCGATCAGTTCCTCCTTGTTGGTCTTGTCACTGTCCTGGAGTTCCTTGACAGCCTTTTCGAGTTCAGAGCGAACCTCTGAAACGCGGTTCTCGTTCTCACCGATGTCTTTGCGAAGATCATCGGCGGTCTTGTCCAAGGACTCGATCATCTTCTTGATTTCCAAATCTATCCGCTCCAACTCCGGGAGTGAAGCGTTTATCTTTTCAAGCTGCTTGTCGATGGACGGGATGCGGTTGTTCTCGATTTCATCGATGCGGTCATCCACACGCTTGAACTCAGCATCGTAGTCAGCGCATCCGGAGGACACCAGCAGAATCAGGCTCAGAAGAGCCGGTAATATTCTTATTATATTCATTGATTCTTCCATTTTAGGGTTATCGGGTCACGATTGTAGGGTTTATGCCGGCCACACCAAGATCACGCTTGACCAGATTCATAGTGGCGTTGCTGCAGCCTACCATTCTGATGGTCTTCAATTTCTTACAACCATAGAACATACACCTCACCGTCTTTCCATAATTATCACTGACATCGTGCCAGTTTGCTTTATCCAAATTCCAACCTGACAAATCCAACGTCTCAAGCGACGAACATCCATTGAACATTCCAGGCACGCTAGTCACCTTATCCATTTTCCATTTGGACAAATCCAAGGAAGTCAACCCTGAGCATCCATAGAATGTAAAGTTGGTATAATCAAGGTTCTGAGGCCTCCAAGAGGAGATTTTCAACGATTTTGTAGTCAGCTTACTACAATTATAAAATGACTGTTGAAAATTAGTGACTGCCGACACGTCCAATAACTCAAGATCCACCTCTTCAAGAAGATTGCAGTCTCGAAAATATATCTCGTAATCAGGCTTTGCTTTCTTGAGGAGCTTGATTGTCTTTAAGTCAGCAGATTTATACCAATTAAGATTCACTTTGTCTGCATCACCGTCAAAGCCGATTTCACCATACTTGGTGTGCACGATGTTCAAAGTTTTATTATTCGCGTCTTTGGCATATAAAGATGAAGAAATGTCAACCATACTTCCGGACGCGGTAGTATATTGGATCAAAGGCGGTCTGATTTTCGCGACTTTCAAAGGAGTGAACCGTGTGGAAACGTCACGGACAACGACCCTGAAACCGGCGGAGACACGTCCGGCGATAAAGTCATCCAACAGTGCCCCGGGCTCAATCCTGACATTCAGGACTCCGTTCTTTGCCTTGGTGATTCTCTGAACCTTCAGAGCGACCTCATCCCCGACCGAAGCCCTTGTCTTTGTGAGCAACGCATACGCCGACACATCAGCGGTTCCTATTGAGGACAGCAGCCGCTCAGGGCGGATCTCCAGAGAGACATCGATGGTCTTTTCCAAAGACTCGACGTTGTAGGAGAGAATCACACTCCCATCATCGCTCGTCGGGACAAACGCCAGAGACTGCATCACGGAGTCAAAGGAAGAAATAAGGTCAGCGAAATCAAGGGAAGCGAGATCGCTATTGATAGACGCCATCTCCCTCCTCATTTCAGCCTCTTTTGTCGAAAAAGCTTTCGTGAAACTGTCATACGCGGCATCAACACGAGCTTTGATCGTAGCCTCAAAAACACCCTTGAAATCAGTGATGGCATCCTCGATTGCTTTCTTGTAGGCAATGGTAAGATCCTCCTTCGCCTTGTTCAAGTCAGACGTGAAGACCGGGAAACGATCCGCCAACGCCTTAAGGTCATCATTGACTTTCTTCAACCTGTCCTCAAGAGCAGTAATATCCCCCGCGTTTTCACTGATCAAATCATTCAACAGTTTTTTCTGCGCCTCAAGCTGATTCTCAATGTCATCATTAAGCGCCTTGAGGGAATCCTTGGTCCGGGCGATCGTCCAGTAGCCATCCAAAGTGCTGTTCACCCACGATTTCATAGAGGCCTCGCTTTCATCGATGGCTTTCTTCAGGCTTTCGTTCCACCATTTTTCCATTTCCTCACGGAAAGTGGCGATGGCGTCGGTGTAGGCCTTGGTGATGTCAGAGACCACCTTGTCGATCCTGTCATTCAGACCATCGACCTCCTCGCCAAGCCTTGACTTCACTCCATCCGACGCTGTCTTCAGATCCTTTGAATATTTCTCCGTCAGACGGGTCTCAAGGTTAGTCATCGAGGTTTTGAGGCCAGCTATCTCGCCTTCGATCCCGCCGAGCTGGTCCACAATGGCGTTATACTGGTCCAAAGTCATGAATGTCGCATTAGCCCAGTCCTTGGTCTCCTTCAGTTCCTTATCGATGTAGATTCTCAAATCCGTAATTTTCTTCTCAAGATCGGCATCCTTTTTCTGAAGATACGAGATGGTGTTGTTGATTGAAGTCAGTTTGCCATTCAACTCGGTCTTCTCCGACTCCAGCAACGCAAGCAGCATGGCCTTGGCCTTGCCGAGGGAGTCAAGGACATATTCCTTGTCCGCCCTGTCGCTGTTTTTAAGATCCTCGACCGCTTTCTCAAGGCCGGTCTTCAATGCTGAGATGCTTTCCCCGTTCTCCGAGATTGTTTTCTCAAACTTCCCCGCTGTCTTCTGAAGGTTCGCGATCATTTCCTTCAGATCCGCATCGGCCTTCTCAAAATTGGAAATCGAGGAGTTGACCGAGACGATCTGACTCTCGATGGTGGCGATTTGGTTGTCCTCCATGGCGTCAAGCCTCTTGTGGATGTTGTCGATGTCCGGGGAGTAGTCCGCACATCCGAAGGACATCAGAAGACACAGGGGCAGAACAATCCCGACGCCGACCCTTTCTAAAAAACTTGTCATAAGGTGTTGTGTTAAAATTCAATCGTAAATTTAGACAACACCTTCCAATGGACAATAAAAGCAGGGTAGTAGATTTCGTCAGACACACGAAATTTACTACCCTGCGATGAAATTTACCAACAAATTTACCGGATCAGCACTTAGATGTTTTGTGGCTTAGGCAGCACTACAATCTCTCAAACGGGTTGTCCGGATCACCGGTCCAGCGGTAAAGTCGGGTCCTGGAGTACTGGTTGCCGGTGACGGAACTCTTTCCCGGTTCCGCGAAATAGTACAGCCCGCCGCCCACTGGACAAATACCGGTGGAACCGTACTTGAAGTAAAAGCCGGAAACAGGATTCTCCCGCGAACCAATCACCTTATGCTTCGTCCTGTCGTAGAGGACACCGGCCAACGACTTCTTGACAGGCTTTTCAGCCACGTCAAACACGAACAAGTCATAATTCTTGAATATGCTCTTGCGCCCCTTGTACACAGCCATGAACATCTTCCCCGTCTCCGCGTCGTAAGCCAGGTTCTGCACACCCCAGTTCGTGTTGCCGGTGTAGGCGAAATACTTGTCCAAAGGCTTGTCCGGACCTTCCCCATAGAAATCCCCGAACTTCACCTTCCCTGCATATTCATTAAGCTTCCTGATGTCGTAGCGGAGCAGCACCTGATGGTTGTTATCGTTGCGGCCAAGGTCGCCGTAGATGCCGTAAGCCACATAGAGATAGTTCTTTCCGCCTTTCTTGCCGAGTTTCGGGGCGATCGTCACGCCGTCGATTCCGGAGCAGCCATAGAAATGCTCATATTCCTTGTCGGCGAAACCGGTCATGTGGTAGTCCCTCGTGGCATCCTTCACGCAGACGATCCTGAATGCGTCATTGTCCTCCGAGTCCATGCCGACCTCCGTCACCTTGTCCACATCGATGATGGCGATGTAGAACATCGAGCGTCCCTTGGCGAACGACGAGAGTCCCTTGCCTATGACATCATCCTTGCACTCCAAAGAGGCGTAGACCTTCCTGTCGGCAGGGTTGAAGGTCATCGCGCCCAGATGACCCTGAATACGGTTGATGGAGCCGACTACATTGCCCTCAAGGTCGGTCTTGACAAAACTGGTGGTGAAGGAGAGGTACATCATGCCCGCCGCCTTGTCGAAGGCGATTCCCTGCACGTGATGCCTCCCCCCTTCGACATAAATCTCCGCCGGAAGGTTCTTTTCCGTCTGTGAATATGCAGCCGTCACTCCGGCCACAACCATCAATGCTATCAGCAGTGTTCTTTTCATATTGAAATATATTTTCATTACTCAACTTTCGCAAGTAGGCAATCACCTGCTGTCAAATACATTATCTCACGTTCGAAGGTGATTGCCCACCCACATCATTTAACGTTACCCCCTCCCTAAATCCCTCCCCTCGGGGGAGGGATGCGCTTTGCGCACCCCACCGGGCCTTTCACGTTACCCCCTCCCTAAATCCCTCCCCTCGGGGGAGGGACTTGCTTTCACTGCAAGCAGTGAAGAAGAGTGGTGTTTCGCAAATGCGAAACTTGAGTTATCATTATCTCTTTGCGGTCACTGAACATTCGGTCTACTTTCCGAGTTCCTCTATCATCGCCTTAGCCACGGCAGCGGAGGCTCCCTCCCCTCCAAGGGCATCGCGGATCTCCTGATAGCCTGCGAGCATGTCGGAGCGGTAATCCTCGTCCTCGATCATCCTGCGCACCTCGTTCAGCACGTTGCCGGGCGTGAAATAGTACTGCAGGAGCTCACGGAAACAGATCCTGTCAAGGATCAGATTGCCGAGGCTGATGTAACGTATCTTGATGATGGACTTGGCAATCAAGAAGTTGATCTCCGCCCCCTTGTAGGCCACGACCTGCGGGGTCCCGATCAGGGCGCACTCCAGCGAGGCCGTGCCGGAATTCACGACAGCGGCCTTGGCGTGACGCATCACGGCGTAACTCTGGCCGAAGACGACGCTGACATATTCCCTGTCCCCAACGTACCTGGCATAGTCCGTCTCCGACCGTGCCGGCGCGGCGGCGACCACAAAGCGGTAGTCTGAATATTCAGGGATGGCGTGAAGCCTGTCGGCGAATTCCATGAAGGTCGGCATCATCGAGCTGATCTCGCCGTTCCTGGAGCCGGCCAGCAGGGCGATCATCGGCCTGTCAGGAAGCCCGGTCTTGGCAAGGAACTCCTCCCGCGTCTCCCTGAACGCCGCCGAATTGTCGATCGCGTCGATCAACGGATTGCCTTTGTAGACGAAGCCGACACCTTTTTTCGTGAAGTACGGAATCTCGAACGGGAAGACAATGAAGAGCTTGTCCACATAGGCCTTGAGTTTCTTGACACGGCTCTCCCTGGAGGCCCAGACCTTCGGGGCGATGTAGTAGAAGACCTTGAACCCGGCCTTGTGGGCGAACTCGGCAACCCTGAAATTGAAGCCCGGATAGTCAATCAGAATCACCACGTCGGGCTTCCAGGCCAGGATGTCGGACGTGCAGTCCGTGAACCTTTTAGCGAAGACCCTCGCATGGATCAGTATCTGGGTGAACCCGATGACGGCTCCGTCCTTATAGTCCTTGACAAGACCCGTTCCGTCCTGGTGTCCGTGGTACACCTCGTCCATCAGCCCTCCTCCCCAGAAACGGATGTCCGCCTGAGGATCCTCGGCATAGAGCCCCCTCATGAGATTGGATCCGTGCAGATCCCCTGACGCCTCGCCTGCTATGATGTAATAACGCATAATCTATCCCGTAACGCGGACCGTGCCGTCCGCAGACATATTCATAAGACGCTCCCGGCGCCTACGCAATCCTTAAAAATCCTTGTTGAACCCAAGTCCGTCCAGGCGGGCGATCTCCTCCCTGTCGGTATTGTCGATGTTGTGGGCGACTACCGAGATGTAGCCCTCCGAAATGATGTGGTGGTCAGCCAGCCTGTCGTCCGCAGGCGAGTCATCCTTGAAGTCCCCCACCATCATGTAGAGTCTCTCCCCTTTCTCCGCAACCGGAGACGAAGTATGCCCCAGATCCTCCGGGCGGAGGTCTCTCGCGGCAAAGGAATCAGCGTTCCAAGGCTTGAACTCCTTTTCCCAATGACCCATTCCCTGATGGCCGACCCGTACGCCCTTGACCGCCGATGCGGGAATATTCGGGAAATTGACATTATAGAATATTCCTCCTCGCGACGGCCGGTTCGCAAGGATGGTCCTGAATATTTCAGGGAAAAATTCCTTGACCACGGAAAAGTCCGCGTCGGGACTCATGGTGTCGAGAGAGACACCGACGCTCAATATTCCGTTAAGCGCCGCCTCTTCCGCCGCGCCGAGGGTTCCCGAATAGTTCGCCGCGGTGGCCGCGTTCGAGCCGTGGTTGATCCCGCATACCACCACGTCAGGCTTGCCGGGCCAGAAAACCTCGTCCAGTCCGTACTTGACGCAGCTTGCCGGGGTCGCGTCAAGGTAAGACCACCGCGCCCCGTCCTCTGACGGTAATTCCTTGTAGGCGATTGCCTTGCCGCCCATCGACACCGCCATCGACATCCCCGACTGGTGAAATTTTGGCGCGACCGCCGTCACACTGCCAAATTGGCACATTATCTCTGCCAGAACATGTATGCCCGCAGCACGATAGCCATCATCATTTGTCAGCAGTATATTCAGTACTTCAGACATTCTATTAATATTTTAGTCTACAAATATATTAAATTCCGCATTTTTTTAATAATTTTGCACCACTTTTGCAGTGGAAGACTGCGGTTTAGTTTAGTAGTAGATTGTATTAACAACTCATTTAATATCTATTTAAAATGGTAAAACTTGGTATTAACGGATTTGGCCGTATCGGCCGTATGGTATTCCGTGCCGCTGTTGAGAACTTCTCAAACGACATCGAGGTTGTAGGAATCAACGACCTTCTCGATCCAGAGTATCTCGCCTACATGCTCAAATATGACTCTGTTCACGGAGCGTTCAAAGGCGATGTGAAGGTTGAGGACGGACACCTCGTGGTAAACGGCAAGAAGATCCGTGTCACCGCCGAGATGGATCCTGCAAACCTCAAGTGGAACGAGGTTGAGGCTGACGTTGTTGTCGAGTCAACAGGTTTCTTCCTCACAGACGAGACCGCACGCAAGCACATCCAGGCCGGCGCTAAGAAAGTCATCATGTCCGCTCCTTCAAAGGACGCTACACCTATGTTCGTCTATGGTGTGAACCACAAGACCTACGCAGGCCAGGACATCATCTCCAACGCTTCCTGCACCACTAACTGCCTTGCCCCTATCACCAAGGTGCTCAACGACAAGTTCGGTGTCAAGAGAGGCCTCATGACAACCGTTCACGCCGCTACCGCCACCCAGAAGACCGTTGACGGACCTTCAAAGAAGGACTGGAGAGGTGGTCGTGGAATCCTCGAGAACATCATTCCTTCCTCAACAGGTGCAGCCAAGGCTGTAGGTAAGGTTCTTCCTGAACTCAACGGCAAACTTACCGGTATGTCTCTCCGTGTTCCTACATCAGACGTTTCTTTCGTAGACCTTACCTGCGAGCTCAACACTCCAGCCACCTACGATGAGATCTGCGCCGCCATGAAGGCTGCTTCAGAAGGCGAGCTCAAGGGCGTTCTCGGCTACACCGACGAGGCTCTTGTATCCACCGACTTCCGCAACGACGCCCGCACCTCTATCTTCGACGTGAAGGCCGGTATCCAGCTCGATCCTACATTCGTGAAGGTTTGCGCTTGGTACGACAACGAGTGGGGCTACTCCAACAAGGTGCTTGAGATGGCACGTGTTATCGCAAAATAATTCTTATATTTGCTGATAAGAAAGGCCGGGGCTTTTGGCCTGGCTTTTTTTATCAGCCATTTTACAAGAACATCACAACCCTTGAAGGTGGCCTCCAGGGCTAGATAAATAGCATTATTATTAAACAAAATGCGCTGATTCAGGCTTATTGCTCCTGACCGCGCGAAAAGGTACCACATCATGAAAAAAGTCGTTTTATCATTCATGTGCGCCGCAATGGTCTTCTCCGGATGCGGCACAATGTCAAAGACAGGACAGGGTACGCTCCTCGGCTCCGGAGCAGGAGCCATCATCGGAGCCGGAATCGGCGCCGCCATCGGTGACGGCAAGGGTGCCGCCATCGGCGCCGCCATCGGCACGGCTGTAGGCGCGGGCACAGGCGCTGTCATCGGCAAGAAGATGGACAAGAAGGCAGCTGAGCTTGAGGCACTTGAGAACGCCAAGGTCGAGACTGTACAGGATCAGAACGGACTCCAGGCCATCAAGGTCACCTTCAACAGCGGCATTCTCTTTCCGACAAACGGCTCGACCCTGTCACAGACCTCCAAGAACGAGCTCTCACAGTTCGCCACCAAGATGAGTGACATGCAGGACACCGACATCACCATCTACGGCCACACCGACAACACCGGTTCAGACGCTGTCAACGAGCGCCTCTCCAACGAAAGGGCTCAGTCGGTAGCCACTTATCTGAAGAACTGCGGCATCGCCTCGTCACGCATGACGACCGAGGGCAAGTCCTACTCCATGCCTGTAGCCGACAACTCCACCAAGGAGGGCCGCGCCCAGAACCGCCGTGTGGAGATCTACATCACCGCCAACAAGACAATGATCGAGAAGGCCGAGAACGGCACACTGTAGGGAATGAATATTCTTTATGAATATAACAGACGCGATGTCTGATGCCAATTGAATATTACCGTATTCTATGGCAATCAGCCATTACACGTTACTGAATATTCATAAAGACAATACTGAATGCCGCGGAGCACAGAATCCGCAAAGCGAGTTAGGTTATATCGCACCTGACTCGCTTTTTTGTTTCTCGTTACCCCGTATTGACATTATGACAGCTGTATTTGCCGTAAACCAATAACCACATAGCGCATTTATCGTGACTCACCAGGCACAATATCAAGCTTTCTGAGGTATGAAAACCACTTCCATCTCAATTTGGTACAGGAGAAAGGCTTCTGGGGTACGAACCGCACTCCGAAACGTATTCGGTACTGGGAGAAGGGTCTCTGGGGTACGAACCGCACTCGAAACGTGTTCGGTACAGGAGATGGGCCTCTGGGGTACGAACCGCACTCCGAAACGTGTTCGGTACTGGAGAAGGGTCTCTGGGGTACGAACCGCACTCCGAAACGTGTTCGGTACAGGAGAAGGGCCTCTGGGGTACAAACCGCACTCCGAAACGTGTCCGGTACAGGAGATGGGCCTCTGGGGTACAAACCGCACTCCAAAACGTGTTCGGTACAGGAGAGGGGCCTCTGGGGTACGAACCGCACTCCGAAACGTGTCCGGTACAGGAGAAGGGTCTCTGGGGTACGAACCGCACTCCGAAACGTGTTCGGTACAGGAGATGGGCCTCTGGGGTACGAACCGCACTCCGAAACGTGTTCGGTACAGGAGATGGGCCTCTGGGGTACGAACCGCACTCCGAAACGTGTTCGGTACAGGAGATGGGCCTCTGGGGTACAGAACGAATCCAAAGAGAATGCAGGTACAAGGGAGACGTAATTATAAGATTAACGATTACAATATTAACTGAGATATTCGACAACTATGAAGAATTACAATGAAAAGGAAAGAAGTTGCGAGGCAACGTTCTTTAGTGCCAGGCCTTATTGGCACGCTTACACATCAGGGAAAGAGACCCCGATTCTCTTTACAGGCTCTGATGACTTAAGATTTGCGATGAACGTAATAGCTCAGGCTGCGGACAAGTTCCCGGAATTAAGGATTATCGCTTTTGAAGTGATGAACAATCATTTTCATTTCGTGATTTCCGGTAGCGAGTCAGTCATCCAAGCATTCTTTGAGTTTATCCGGAGACGGATTTCCAGATCTATTTCTGGAATCAAGAAAGCAAAGCTGACGATAAAACCGATCAAAGATCTTCAATCTCTGAGAAACAACATCATCTACACAAACAGAAACGGCTACGTGGCGGATCCCAATTACACTCCGTTCAGCTATCCGTGGGGAACAGGAGGTTATTACTTCACACAATTTCCACTGGAAAAAACATATTCAGAGCTCTACACCGGACCAAGACGAAAGATGTTCAGAGGACGTGCACCTAAACTTCCAGGAGACTGGAAAATGATTGATGGCTATATCGCCCCAAAATCCTATTGTACGATCATATTTGGAATGGCGATATTCAGAGATGCGCATCATTATTTTTCTATGGTCAGCAAGAACGTAGAGGCCTACTGCGAATTGGCCTCCGAGATTGACGATGGAGAGTTTCTTACAGACACTGAACTTTTTACACAGGTAACCAAGATTGTAAAGTCTGGCTACGGGCTAAATGCCTTGAAAGATTTAAGCAAGGCTCAGAAGTTGGATCTGGCACGAAAACTCCACTATGACTACCGTTCATCCAACGGGCAGATCCGTCGCACGCTTGGCTTGACACAGTACGAAGTGGACTCATTGTTTCCCTTAAGCGCAGACAAAAACAAATGACTGCCATTCGCCTAATATTGTGAGCAGAGTTCGGTTCAAATAAGGTTGATTCTCGGCACAAAACGAGGTGAGGGGCACGGTTGGTACACGGGAGGGGCTTCTGCGGTACGGAACGGGATGGAGGGACACGGTTGGTACACGGGAAGGGATTCCGAGGTACGGAACGGGATGGAGGGCACGGTTGGTACACGGGAAGGGATTCCGAGGTACGGAACGGGATGGAGGACACGGTTGGTACACGGGAGGGGCTTCTGCGGTACGGAACGGGATGGAGGGCACGGTTGGTACACGGGAAGGGATTCTGCGGTACGGAACGGGATGGAGGACACGGTTGGTACACGGGAGGGGCTTCTGCGGTACGGAACGGAATCAGGGGCATAGTTGGTACACAGAAGGGGCTTCTGAGGTACGGAACGGGGTGAAGGAAGCGGTTGGTACACCACAATGCATTCTGGTGTACGAAATGTGTGGAATGAAGGATTTGTACACAAGATGAAACCAGAGCGAACCCCGCATGCGGTAGGTGAGACCGGCGTGTGGAGAAAAGGCGAGGTGGAAAGTGTTAAGAGTGACAGGGATGACGGGTCAGTACTGTCTCGGGCCGAAGATGGAGGTGCCGATGCGGACTATGGTGGCGCCGTGACGGACGGCCAGGGGCCAGTCGTGGGACATGCCGATGGAAAGTTCCGTGAAGTCGGTCAGTTGAGGATAACGGGCATCCAAACGCTGCTTGAAGGACTGGATGCGGGCGAAATCCGACTCCACGACTGTGGTGTCGTCGGTGTTGGTGGCCATGCCCATGAGGCCGTGTATGCGGGCATGGGTGTAGGAACGTCCGGCGGCATATTCATCAAGGATGGACTCTATCTCCTGCTCGGAGAGGCCGCCCTTGGTGAGTTCGGCACCCAGATGGAGCTCAAGCAGCACATTGACCACACGGGAGTTGACCGAAGCCCAGTTGTCGATCAGATCCAGAAGGTGACGGGAATCCACGGACTCCACCAGCGAGGCGTACGGAAGGACCAGCTTCAGCTTATTGGTCTGAAGATGGCCGATGAAATGCCATTCGATGTCCTGCGGCAGCTGGAGAGCCTTCTGGGCGAACTCCTGCGGACGGTTCTCACCGAAACGGCGCTGTCCGGCCTGGTAGGCTGTCAGTATGTCCTCGAAAGGATGGAATTTGGAAACTGCCACCAGCTTGACTCCTGATGGCAGTTCCTTTTGGATAGTCCTTAGATTCTCTTCTATCATATTCGTAAAAAACTAGCGGCGACCCTTCTTCTGCTGCTCCCTCTGCATCTGCGCCTGCATCCTCTGAGCCTCCTCAAGACGCTGCTGCCACTTGCTCTTCGGCATCTTCTTGCCCTCGGTGGCCTTCAGTTTCGCGCGGATCTCATCAGCATTGACGAACCACTTCCTGATCACCCAGGTCTCAAGCATGGTGATGAGGTTGGACAGCAGGTAGTAGTAACTCAAGCCTGAGGACAGGCTGTTACAGATAAAGAACATCATGATCGGCATCATCCACACGCTCATGAAGCGCATCGAGGCCATCTGAGGATCGTTGGCTCCCGGCTGCGACGCTGTCGTGATCTTCGAATAGAAGAACATGGACACAGCCATCAGCAAGGCGAACAACGAGAGGTGGTCACCGATCAGAGGAATCCTCGTCCCGAAGCTGACGATCGAATCGTAGGCGCTCAGGTCGTCGGCCCAAAGGAAGGACTGCTGGCGCAACTCGATGGATGCCGGGAAGAAACGGAACATAGCCCAGAGGATCGGGAACTGGAGAAGCATCGGCAGACATCCGCCCATCGGGCTGATCCCGGCCCTCTTGTAGAGATCCATCTGGGCCTGCTGCTTCTTGAGCGCATCCTCCTGCTTAGGGTACTTCTCGTTCAGCTTGTCAATCTCAGGCTTGATGGCCTGCATCTTGGCCGAGGACGAGTAGGACTTGTAGGCGAACGGAAGCACGACAATCTTGATGAATATGGTCATCAAGAGGATGATGATACCAAAGTTGGAGATGAACCTGTGGAGGAAGTCGAACAGCGGGATGATCACGAATCTGGTGAACCAGCCCACGAGCCAACCACCCAATGGAATGATCTTCTCGTACTTCTGGCCATAGGACTTCAAGGTCTTGAAATGGTTCGGGCCGAAATAGAACTCGAAAGGAACTACGGTCTCGCTATGGCCAGGTTCGAAATCCATCCTCATCCTGGCCTCACCGGTCATCAGGTTGTGGCTCTCGTCATCCTCAGGGAAATAGTTGAGTGCGAAATCCGCCGAGGCGAACTCCTGAGGAGCCCTCATGATGGCCGAGAAGAACTGCTGCTGGAAGGCGAACCAAGACACCTTGGCGTCGACACGTTTCTGCGCGCCGCGACCCTTGGCGATGGCCTCAGGCTTCTTCTCGCCGTTGAAATAGTAGTCGAGCTTGGAGTACTGGACCTCATTCTTGTAGCCCTTCTCCATCCTCGGCATGGTCACGAAATAGTCCACATCGAACGAGAAGACATTCTTGGGAATGACATTCTCCATACCGACAAACGAGAGATAGTTCTTAACTGAATATGATCCCTCCTCGATCGTGTACCTCTGCTCGATGTAGCCGCCGCCGGCGAACGGCAGACGCATGGAAAGCGACGTGTCCGTCTTCTCGGCGACAGTGAAGATGAAATCGTCCGTGCTGATGCTCTCCCCCGCGTAGATCTGGACATCGTAGCGGCTCATTCCCGGCTTGAAAAGGTAAAGTTCCTCCCCGCCGTAGGCGCTATAGTCCTTCAATCTTGCTGAATATGGCTGCGCACCCTTCGTGGTGAAGGCCACCTCGAACTTGTCGTTCGACAAAGTCACGATCTGCTCCTCACCCAAATGGGCAACCTCAAGGAGAGAGTCTTTGTAGATGCTCACCGGAGCGGCGACCAGGGCGACCGATGCCGTGTCTGACTTCATCCGGGCCGCTTCCACAGCGGCGATCGAGTCTGCCTGGATCTGCTTTACAAGCGCTATCGAATCCAACTGCGCCTGATAGGCCGCCTGTTTCTGATACTGTTTGTTCTGATAGAAGGTAAAGCCAAACAGGAGCAAGCCCATCAGGACGATACCAGTGATAGTGTTCTTATCCATTCTTGATTACTTCTCTTCTTCGCTCTCCTCTGCCTTGCGGATCTTTGCCTCAAGATCCTTCAGTTCCTGCTTCGCCGCATCGATCCTCTCCTGCATCTTCTGGATCAGAGGAGCGGAATTCTTCGATGTCGAGAAGAAACCGATGTTGTTCTCGTAGGTGTCAATGTCCTGCTGGAGCTTATTGTACTGCTGCACAAGACGATCCTTCTCGCTGAGCGGCTTTCTTGAGCCACCGCCTCTGCCGGCGTTGCCGCCGCCCTGACGCGGACCCCTCGGCGAGAAATCCGGGAACTTGGCCTTCATGGCCTCGGTGTAGGAAGCCTGTATGGCATCCTTCTCCTTGAACGGCACGAAACCTATGCCCTGCCATCTGTCGGCAAAGGCGCGGGCAGCCTCACGGTCAGCCGCGGCGTCACCTGAGAGAGCATATTCATTGATCTCCTCGACAAGAGCCTTCTTGGCCTTGAGGTTGCCGTAGAAGTCGTTCTCCGGCTTGGCGTTCTTGTCGCGCTCATTGAAGAACTCGTCGCACGCGGCGCGGAATCTCTTCCAAAGCTGCTCCGACTTCTTGCGAGGAACGGCGCCGATCTCCTTCCACTGCTTCTGCAGGGCGATCAGAGCCTCGGTGGTCTTCTTCCACTCCTTGCTGTCCTTAAGCGCCTCGGCCTGCTCGATCAGGGAGAGTTTCTTCTCCATGTTCTCATTCATGGAGTCCTTGAACTGAGAGTAGTACTCCCTCTTGCGGGTGAAGAACTTGTCGCACGCGGCGCGGAAGCGGTCGTAGATCTTCTGGTTCTCCTTTCTCGTGGCGAAACCGATCGTCCTCCAGGTCTTCTGGATCTCCTCGATCTCGGTAGAAAGCGTGTTCCACTCGTTAGATGACTTGACCTCCTTCCCGGCAATGGCCTCGACCTGCTCGCAGAGTTTGGTCTTCTCGGCAAGGTTCTCCTGCTGCTTCTCCTTCTGACCCTCGAAGTAAGCCTGATACTTCTTGTTTATGACAGCCGTGGCCGCCTTGAAGCGATCCCAGATGGAATCGCGGAATTCCTTGGCCACAGGCCCGAACTCCTTCCACTGCTCGTGCAGTTTCTGAAGCTCGCGGAAAGCCTCGACGACATTCTCGTTCTCCGAGAGTTTCTCGGCAGCCTGGCAGAACGCCTCCTTGGCCTCAAGATTCTTCTTGAAATCAAGATCGCGCAGATCCCTGTTGATCTTGACCATGTCGTAGAACTTCTCCACATAGAACTGATAGGTGTCGTTCAGATCACGGAACTTCGTGGCGGGAACCGGTCCGATCTCCCTCCAGCGGTTCTGGAGCTCACGGAAGGCAGGGAAGGTGGAATTCACATCCTCCTGCTTCTCGACCAGATTCTTCAGATCCTCGATGACAGCCTGCTTCTTCGCGAAGTTATCCTCCCTCTGGGCGTCCTGCTGACGGTTGTACTCGGCACGCTCCTTCTTATAGTTGGCATAGACACCCTTGAAAGCGGTCTCCATAGCCTCGAACGGGTTGTCCTTGACCTCTAAGGTCTGGGTCACAGGAGCGACCTCCTCGACAACATCCTCGCGTGAGGACGGCTCATCGACCTTCGCTCCCAGGCCGGCCTCAGCCTTCTCCTTTGAAAGCCTCTTGTAGAATGCGGACTTGATGGCCTCAGCCTCCTTGTACCTCTTCATCCTGTCGTCAGCCTGCGAGAGCTTGTCGAACAAGTCTGACAGCTCGGCAAGGGAAAGATTGCCAAGATCAGCCGGAACCTCTGCCTCCGCAGGAGCCTCGACACCGGATTCAGCCTCGGTCGGAGCCTCGGAAACAGCCTCGGTCCCGGTCGGAGCCTCGGCAGGAACCTCAACGCCGGATTCAGCCTCGGCCTCGGCAGGAGCCTCGACCGACGCAGCCTCTTCGGCAACCTCCGTCACCTCCGCCTGCGGGTTTTCCGCCGCGGCATCAACGGCTTCCGCCGCCACTTCCTGCACTTCAGGACTTTCCACATTCTCATTGAGAGCCTTTGGAGCTTCCTCTACATCTGAGGTCTTGTTAACCTCAGGAATATTACCTTCACTCATAAAGCAGTTTAATTAAGAGTTCTACTTATCCGCAAAGATACCTAAAAAAACAATTAAAAAGTCTATTTTTGCAAAAAGCAAACTAATATTCTATGCGTATTGACATTCTTACAGTTGTTCCTGAATTGCTGGAGAGTCCTTTGAGCCACTCCATTGTGGGAAGGGCCATCAAGAAGGGGCTGGTTGAAATACACGTCCAGAACATCAGAAAATACGGTCTGGGACCGCGTGCGACCGTGGATGACTACTGCTACGGCGGCGACGCCGGCATGGTCATGATGATCGAGCCGGTGGAGAGAATGATCGAGGAACTAAAGGCTGAAAGGGAATATGACGAAGTCATCTACATGTCTCCCGACGGCGAGCGTCTGGATCAAGGAATATCCAACGAGCTCTCCCTGAAAAAGAACCTCATCCTGCTGTGCGGTCATTATAAAGGAATAGACCACCGGATCCGGGAACATCTTGTCACCCGTGAGATCTCGGTCGGGGACTATGTGGTCAGCGGCGGCGAGATCCCGGCGGCACTTCTGGCGGACTCGATCGTCAGGCTGATCCCCGGGGCGCTGACGGACGAGACCTCGGCCCTAAGCGACAGCTTCCAGGACGGTCTCCTCTCCCCTCCCGTCTACACCCGCCCCGCCGACTACAAAGGCTGGAAAGTCCCGGAAGTCCTTCTGAGCGGCAACCCGAAGCTGATCCAGGAATGGCAGGACGAGCAAGCCCTGCAACGCACAAAAGCACTGCGCCCGGAGCTGTTGGAAAAAGCTGAAAATCAGCG
>Ga0129310_1001790_pt1 | contig 17682 bp, 14 predicted proteins | sample Go1ome_2_FD_94433 | JGI IMG/M metagenome (GOLD analysis project Ga0129310, IMG submission 94433) | Western lowland gorrila individual fecal microbial communities from Wisconsin, USA - Go1022A metagenome | ecosystem: Host-associated > Mammals > Digestive system > Large intestine > Fecal | place...
ATCATTAAGTTTCGGTTGGCAGACCTACTCTTATTTTATCATAGGAGGTTCTTTTTTTCTACCCATAGCTAAAGCTTTTTGGAACCCCCGGCAGAGCCGGGGGTTTTCTTAATACAATAAAAAAAGGCGGATCTCTCCGCCTTTTGCCATTATATTACAGCATTTGCAAGCATCAGCTTTATTCTGTTTTCCTGATTGACTTTGGTAGCACCGGGGTCATAGTCTATTGCAACAATATTCGCATCAGGATAAGCCTGTTTGATCACACGCGCACTTCCTTTTGCAACTATGTGATTTGGCAGACAGCCAAAGGGCTGAGTGCATATGATATTCTTCGTGCCTGTTTCAGCAAGTGCCGCCATCTCAGCAGTTATAAGCCAGCCTTCACCCATCTTTACGCCCTGATTGATATATTTGTCAGCACAGGCGCGAAGATGCTCAAAATCATGCGGAGGCTGGAACACTCCATGCTCATTGATTATCTTTATCTGCTGTTTCTGGAATTTGTACAGCACATCATAACCGATGCCGTAAATAAGAGTCTTCTTGCTTCTGTTGTTATAAAGTTTGCTGTCGTTTATAGCGTCAGATGCGCAGTACATAACAAAGTCAAGCAGTCCGGGAACGTTAGGTTCGCAGCCCTCGCTGAGAAGAAATTCGTTAAGATGATTGTTAGCCAAAGGAGAATACTTGACATATATCTCCCCCACTATTCCGACCTTTGGCTTCTTTACTTTAGTTCTCGGCAGTGCAGCAAAATCTTTGAGCATGGCGCGGTATATCCTTGCAGTAGACATATAATCGCGCTTTGTATGGAACAGTTTGCCAAGACGATGCTGCCATCTTGCCAGCAGTTCATCAGTGGAATTTTCGGTTATCTCATAAGGTTTGCACTGGTTGTACAGCAGCATGAGCATATCACCGTAAAGCACAGCATATATCAGTTTCAGTGCGATGGTGGGTGAAACTTCTATCGAAGCATCTTTTTCCAGTCCACTGAAATTAAGTGAAAGCACAGGCACCTGAGGATATGTTGAAGAAAGCGCTTTTCTCAGCAGATGGATATAGTTAGAGGCTCTGCAGCCGCCGCCTGTCTGTGAGATAAGAAGTGCTGTATGGTCAGGGTCATACTTGCCGCTGTTTAGTGCGTCAAGAAACTGACCTATAACAAGCAGTGCGGGGTAGCAAGTATCGTTATGGACATTTTTCAGCCCCTCGTCGATAACGCTTCTTGTAGAGGTCTGCAAAAGTTCCATACGATAACCGTACTGCTCGTAAATAGCCATTATCAGCTTAAAATGAATCGGCAGCATATCGGGTACCAGCACAAGATAGTCAGATTTTTTTGATTTGTCAAAATATGACTTTTTTACTCTGTCAGAGCCTGAATGGGGTATATTACATGTGTTAGTCGTTTCAGACATTTCTATTCCTCCGAATTATCTATGCTCTTTTAGCGGCAAGCTGAGCGTCTTTTTCTTCAAGCGCCGCCGCCAGTGAACGCAGCCTTATCTTTGCTGCGCCGAGATTTGTTATCTCGTCGATCTTGAGCTGAGTGTAGAGCTTTCCCTGTTCTTCCAGTATAGCCCTTACTTCGTCAGTAGTGACAGCATCGATGCCGCAGCCAAAGCTGACCAGCTGAACGAGCTGCATGTCATCATGTTCACAAACATACTTCGCGGCACGATAAAGTCTTGAATGATAAGTCCACTGATTAAGCACATCGAGTGCGGGAGTATCGACCAGACTTGCAACACTGTCCTCAGTGATGACAGCAAAGCCGAGCGATGCTATCAGCTTATGTATGCCGTGATTTATTTCGGGGTCGATGTGGTAAGGTCTGCCAGCCACAACTATTATTTTCTGACCCTTGCGCCTTGCCTCACGCATTATCTCCTGCGCCTTGCCCTTTATATCGCGGCGGAAGTCAAGCTGTGACGAGTATGCCCTGTTCAGCAGAGCCATGACCTGCTTGGCGGTTATGCCGTATTTTTTCAATGTTTTCGCCATGACCTTAGCCACATGACTCTTATTGTTCAAGTCTATGTAAGGCGCTAAGAAATTATCTTCTGTCAGCTTATCGTTGTTAGCTTTAAGTAGTTCAGGATAATACGCAACTACAGGGCAGTTATAGTGGTTGTCAGAACCACCCTCGTCTATATTATAACTCATGCAGGGGTAAAATATGAAGTCAACACTCTTTTCCAGCAGACTTTCGATATGACCGTGTGCCAGCTTTGCAGGATAGCAGACAGTATCAGATGGTATGGTCTGCTGACCTTTGTAGTAGGTCGCCCTTGTAGACTCCTCCGAGAATACGACTTCAAATCCCAGATCAGTGAAAAGCTGTGCAAAGAACGGCATAAGGTCGTAATATGAAAGACACAGCGGCAGACCTACTCTGGCGACAGGTTTCATGCGAGGCTTTTTCTCTTCCAGTTCCTTGATATAGTTGTATTTGTATTCTATCATGTTTTCGGTGCGGTCGGTTATCTTGATGCCTGCACCTTTTTCACAGCGGTTACCTGAAATAAAACGGTGACCGTCGCTGAAGCGTATCACTGTCAGATTGCAGTGCGCACCGCATCCGCCGCACTGTACTGCACGGCTGGTGTATGTGAAATTATCAAGTTCATCTTTGGTGATAAGTCCCGAAGTTGTCAGCGAACCGGCTGATTTTTCCTTAGCAAAAAGGGCACAGCCCAGCGCGCCCATCAGACCGGCAATTGCGGGTCTGATAACATTTCTGCCAAGTTCCTGCTCAAAAGAGCGCAGTACAGCGTCATTCAGGAAAGTGCCGCCCTGTACTACGATATTTTTACCAAGTTCATCGATGGACTTTGCTCTTATAACTTTATAGACAGCATTCTTGATTATAGATGCTGACAGACCGGCGGAGATATCCTCAACGGTAGCACCATCTTTCTGAGCCTGCTTTACAGAGCTGTTCATAAAAACAGTACAGCGCGAACCGAGTTCAACAGGTGCTTTTGCGAAAAGACCAAGCTGAGCGAAATTGGCAATATCGTAGCCCATCGCACCTGCGAATGTCTGAATAAACGAACCACATCCCGAAGAACAAGCCTCGTTCAGCATGATACTGTCGATAGCATTATTTTTTATCTTGAAACACTTGATATCCTGACCGCCTATATCTATGATAAAGTCAACATCAGGGCAGAAATAAGCTGCCGCTTTATAATGCGCGACTGTTTCAACGATGCCGTAATCGACACCAAGTCCTGCCTTGATAAGTTCCTCACCGTAACCCGTTACTGCGGAAGCCTTGATATTCAGTTTTTTACCTGCCAGTCTATAGATATCTTTCAGCTTAGATGCGATGATATCCAGCGGCTGACCCTGATTTGAGCAGTAGTGCTGATACAGCAGCTTGCCCTCAGGAGTTATGAGTACCAGCTTTGTTGTAGTAGATCCGGCGTCGATACCAAGATAAGCATCGCCCTCATAGGTCATTATATCTTCATACTTAAGATCGGATTTCTTGTGGCGTTCTATGAACTCGGCATAATCATCCTGAGATTCAAACAGCCTTCTGCCGACAACGATATTGTCATTTGTCTTTGCATTGGCTATCTTGCCGAGTGCTTCATCAATTGTGACTTCTTCGCCAAGATCATGTGCATGTAGCGCAGCGCCGTATGCTATATAACATGAAGATCTTTCAGGCAGTATAGCCTTATCGTCTTCCAGAGAAAGTGTCTTTTTGAAAGTTTCGCGAAGCGCACTGAGATATGTGAGCGGTCCGCCGAGAAACAGCACTTTGCCTTCGATTTTTCTGCCCTGTGCCAGACCTGAAACAGTCTGATCGACAACAGCTTGGAATATCGAAGCTGATATATCCTCCTTTTTGGCACCCTGATTGAGCAGCGGCTGGATATCAGACTTTGCAAAAACGCCGCAGCGCGAAGCTATCGGGTAGGTCTTTTCAGCTTTCATTGCCAGATCGTTCATATCATCAGGGGTAACACCCAGCAGACCTGCCATCTGATCGATAAATGCGCCTGTACCGCCGGCACATGAACCGTTCATACGCTGTTCAACGCCGCCTGTCAGGAAAATTATCTTCGCATCTTCACCGCCAAGTTCGATCACAACATCAGCATCGGGATATGTCTTGTTTACAGCAACGAATGCCGAAAATACCTCCTGCACGAAAGGTATGCCGCAGGCTTCGGCAATACCAAGCCCCGCAGATCCTGTTATGGCGATACGAAATTTATCATCAGGATAACTCTTGCGGATCAGCTTAAGCTGTTCTGCCACAGTTTCACGGACACGCGAAAAATGCCGTTCGTATCTGTTATATATAAACTCACCGTCATCTACAATAACGGTCTTGACAGTTGTCGAACCAACGTCGATACCCAGATCATAGATCTTGCTCATCTGAAAAAACCTCCGCAGAAATTACAAATTAGCTTTATTATAACATATTTGCATTCAAATTACAAGTCGATTTTATTAATTTTCAGACAATTGTCAAAAACCGCCGTTTCCATATTTCGGAAGCGGCGGTAATTTATAGTATTTATTAGTTTTCCCGCTGCCTGAGAGCCTCCTGCTGTTCTTCGTAAGATACCTCGTTTGCCTCGTTTATAGAGGGAATATCCAGCTTCATCAGCTGTTCAGCCGAAAGTGGTGTGCGCTCGGGCGGTTTCTGATAGAGATGTGCCACATCGTCCATATAATAATCGGTCGAAACGGGCAGATTTTTGCGTCTGAGTTTTTCTTCCACCGAACTGCGCAGGAAGCTGTAAGCCAGTGCCGAAGTCGGTACTGCCATTACCATTCCAACAAAGCCGAACAGACCGCCGAAAACAAGGAGCGAGATGAGCACCCAGAAGCCCGGAAGACCGGTGGAATCGCCCAGTATCTTCGGACCTAAGATGTTGCCGTCAAACTGCTGGAGCACTATAACGAATATTACAAAAATTATGCACTTTTTAGGTTCTAACAGAAGTATCAGCAAAGAGGTAGGCACAGCGCCTATCAGCGGACCGAAAAACGGTATGATATTCGTAACACCTATAAGAACGCTTATCATCGTAGAATATGGCATACCCATGATCGTCAGACCTATAAAACAGATAAGACCGATTATAGTCGAGTCGATCAGTTTTCCTGTGATAAAACCTGAAAATACAGTATTTGCCTGCGAACAAACAGACATTATCTTCTGGCAGGTACGCTTTTTGGTGATGGATATGATTATCTTCTTTATCTGCGCCAGCAGTTTTTCCTTGCTGCAAAGCATATATACAGAAACTATCAGACCCAGCAGGAAATTCTTAACTACTGTAACTACGCCCCATGCGCCTGTAAGGATATTCTCAAGCATAGGCTTTACATTATCGTATATGGTGCCAAGATCTGTGTTGAAATCGCTCAGCCATTTAGTGGCTGCCTGTTCAAGTGATGGATAATTACGCAGGAACTTGTTTATCCATTTCTGTACACTCGCAACTATAGAACCCGTATTGTCAAATATCTCCATCACCGACTTGATGAGTTCGGGGACTACTATAGCGACCAGACCTGTCATAACGCCAAGAAAAAGGAGTTCGGTTATTATGACCGAAATGATCTTGATGAACCCTTTTCGCTTTGTACGCTGTTCATCCGTCTTATAGAACTTACGTAAAAGCGCACTTGTCTTTTCCATGATAGGATTTGTCAGGAAAGCAATAACAAGCCCCCATGTAACAGGTTCCATCACTGTAAAAAAGTTCTTGATGCTGTCAAAGATCTCTCCGAAATTGAAAAGAGCCAGCACCAGCAAAACGTTTACTGCTATAACAGCAGCAGCATATACTGCTATGGTCTGATATTTTTTATTTGCATAAAATCTCATGGTTTGTCCTTTCTTTATCTTTGTATTGCTATATATTATAACACATATTTCATTTGATTGCAAGGGTTTACAAATATTTTTCGGCAGAGTTTACCCGTTCACAAAAAATTAACAGTTAGGCTTTGAAAAATCCTATTGACAAAACAGAGAAAATGTAATATACTGTAAAACAGAAAATTTGATATTTGAAATCCTGTGAGCAAAAGTAAGTAGCTGTATGAGGTAGTTTCAGAGAGCTGTCGGTCGGTGTGAGGCAGTACGAGGGCATGCAGTGAATGGATTTGTGAGGAGCGGAGCGAAAGTTTTACGAGTATCTCCCGCCGTGTTCCCTACGTTAGTGTGGAGGGGTATTGATCTTGACGGCTTATGCCTGATAGTGCGTACCTTAGTGAGCCGACTTTTATGTCGGGAAAATGGGTGGCACCACGGTTCTATCGTCCCATGATCTTGAAGATCATGTGTTGATAGGGCTTTTTTTATTGCCATTTTTGCTTAGGGATAACGATTCCAAGGAGGAAAACATTATGCTGTATCCAAAACTTGAAGATGTCAGAAAGCACTTGAAAGATTACAAAACTGTTCCTGTATTCTACGAACTGCTGATGGACAACTACACGCCTATCCAGCTGTTCAACTGCCTGCACGAACTGTATGAAGACTGTTTTATACTTGAATCGGTGGACAACAAAGACAAGTGGGGGCGCTATTCCTATGTTGGCATTGACCCTAAGGCTGAATATGAACTGCGTGACCATGTTATGACCATCAAGCAGGCAGGCAAAGCACCGGTCACACGGAAACTTGATGACCCGATAGAGTTCCTTTCAAATATAATCGAGGAACACCGTTCGCCAAGATTTAACAACTACCCAAAGCTGACAGGCGGTCTGATGGGATATTTCGCTTACGATATGGTGAGATATTTCGAGAAAAAGCTGACCAATATCCCCAAAGATGACCTTAACATGCCCGATGCAGACCTGTTCATGTTTGAAAAGCTGGTGGCTTACGATCACCTCAGCAATAAGGCTGTAATAATACTGAACATCAACGCAAGCGATGATATAGATGAAAAATATGCAGCATGTGAACAGACTGCGCTGGATATCGTGGTCGCACTGAAAAGCTATCAGCCCGAAGTCAGAAAAAGAAAACCGATGCCCGAAGAATTTGAGGTCAGGTCAAATATATCAAAAGATCAGTACATGGCAAATGTCAGAAAAGCAAAGGAGTATATCGCTGACGGCGATATTTTCCAGATAGTTCCCTCACAGCGTTTTGAGATAGACAATCCGCCTGACAGTTTTGATGTTTACAGAATGCTCAGAAGCACAAATCCATCACCATATCTGTTCTATTTCAAGCATGCTGATTACGCATTTGCAGGCGCTTCACCCGAAATGCTGGTGAGTGTTGAAAACGGAACTGTTGTAACAAGACCGATCGCGGGTACTATAAAGCGCGGCGAAACACACGATGAAGACCTCGCTAACGAGCAGCAGCTCATAAACGACCCAAAGGAACGTGCCGAACATACTATGCTGGTGGATCTTGGCAGAAATGATATCGGCAAAGTCAGCGAATTTGGCAGTGTCGAAGTCACCGACCTGATGGTGATCGAGAGATATTCAAAGGTCATGCACATAGTTTCAAATGTCAAAGGCAAGCTGAGAGCTGACAAGAAACCACTTGATGCACTTATGGCAGTTCTGCCCGCAGGTACACTTTCGGGTGCACCTAAAGTAAGGGCGATGGAGATAATCGACGAGATGGAAACAACCAAAAGGTGTCTGTACGGCGGAACAGTCGGCTATCTTGCCTTTGACGGTTCACTGGATACCTGCATAGCCATAAGGACTGTGCTTTTCAAGAATGACAAGGCTTACGTTCAGGCAGGCGGCGGAGTCGTTGCAGACTCTGTTCCCGAAAACGAGTATGAGGAAAGCTGCAACAAGGCACTGGCTGTTATCAATGCAGTCAAGGAAGCAGCTAAACTCTGACAGCGGGGAGGAAAAGATCATGATACTTCTTATAGATAATTACGATAGCTTCACATATAACCTTTATCAGGCGATCGGTGTGCTGAACCCTGATATAAAAGTTGTCCGCAACGATGAGATAACCATTGACGAGATAGAAAAGCTGAGCCCACAGGCGCTTGTCATCTCGCCGGGTCCCTGCTATCCGAAAGATGCAGGCATCTCGGTGGAGGCGATAAGAGCTTTCAGCGGAAAGATACCGATACTTGGCGTATGTCTTGGTCACCAATCGATAGCAGAGGCTTTCGGCGGAAGGATAATACACGCCGCAGAACAGCTTCACGGCAAACAGACCGATATCGACATCGACAATACTCAGCCCATATTCAAGGGACTGAAAAACAAGATATCTGCGGCGAGATATCATTCTCTGATAGCTGAGAATGAAACTCTGCCCGACTGCCTTGACATAATAGGCACAGATGATAAGGGTCAGATAATGGCGCTGAAGCACAAGGAACATATGACTTACGGACTTCAGTTCCACCCCGAAAGCATTCTTACCGAATACGGTTCTGTTATACTGGCAAACTTCCTGAGAATGGCGGGCATAGACACAGCATCAGCTGAGGTAAATGTTATCCCTGATGCTGAACGTACCGAACTGAAACCTTACATTGCCAAAGTTGTAGACGGTCAGCATCTTACACGCGAGGAAGCACGCGCGGCGATCGATATAATCATGGGCGACAGAGCGACCAATGCACAGACTGCTGCACTCCTGACAGCAATGAGAATGAATGTTGAAACTATCGACGAGATAACAGGCTGTGCTGAGGGCATGCGTGATAAGATGGCGAGAGTACCGCACAACAGCGAAGTGCTTGAAATAGTCGGTACAGGCGGAGATATGGCTAAGAGTTTCAATATTTCGACCACATCTTCATTTGTTATATCTGCTGTCGGTCAGGCTGTTGCAAAACACGGCAACAGAAGTGTTTCCTCCAGAAGCGGTGCGGCTGATGTACTTGAAGCGCTGGGCGTGAAGATAGCTTCTACACCTGAAAAAGCCGCCGCCTGCATCGACGAAGTAGGCGTATGCTTCCTGTTTGCACAGAGTTACCACAAAGCGATGCGTTTTGTTGGCCCTGTAAGAGCGCAGAGCGGCATAAGAACTGTGTTCAATATACTCGGACCTCTTGCAAATCCTGCAAATGCGGAGTATAATGTAATAGGTGTGTACGAGGAAAGGCTGATAGACATAGTTGCCAATGTTCTGAAAAATCTCGGCGTAAAGCATTCGCTGGTGGTTTATGGAACTGACGGTCTGGACGAGATATCTATCTCTGCGCCGACAATGATAGCTGAGATAAACAACGGTGAGATATACAAATTTACCCTTACCCCCGAAGATGTAGGACTTACCACTGCAAAGAAGAAGGATATCGTCGGCGGCGATGCACTTGAGAATGCCGCAATAACTCTCGGTATACTGAACGGCGAGATACAGGGTGCAAAGCGCGATATAGTTCTCTTCAACGCAGGTGCGGCGCTGTATGTCAGCGGCAAGGCTGACAACATCGAGGCAGGCGTAAGACTTGCCCGCGAAGCCATCGACAGCGGTGCAGCACTTGAACAGCTGAACAAGCTGATAGAGTTCACCAACAGAGGTTGATGCTATGATATTAGATGATATAGTTGCACAGCGCAGGATACAGCTTAAACGGGAGCAGGAGAAATGCCCGCTCAGCAAAATGCGGCGCAGGGCTGAGATACAGCTGACGGAGCGCACTCCCCTTTCGCTGGCAGAAGCACTCAAAAAAGATACACTATCCTGCATTTGCGAGGTAAAAAAAGCATCGCCCAGCAAGGGACTGATACGCGAGGACTTCCGACCTGTTGATTTCGCAAAGGAGTACGAAGCCGCAGGCGCAAATGCCATAAGTTGTCTGACGGAAGAGCATTATTTTCAGGGCAGTTCGCAGTATCTTGCGGATATACGCAAGGCGGTCAACATACCGATACTGCGGAAGGATTTCATCTTCGATGAATACCAGATATTTGAGGCTGCCGCTCTGGGTGCAGATGCTGTGCTGCTGATAGCGGCGGTGCTTGAACTGCCTGACTTTGACAGGCTTTACAAGCTGGCTAAAACTCTGGGGCTGAGTGTGCTGGGTGAGATGCACACCATTGAAGAGATGCAGGAGTATGCTCTCGAACGCGAGGGCATGGTGATAGGTGTCAACAACCGCAATTTAAAGACCTTTGAGGTCAGCCTTGACACAGTGCAGAAGCTAAAGCCTTATGCTCCCGACGGCGCAGTCTTCGTTTCGGAAAGCGGTATAAAGACCAATGACGACATGAAAATGGTTCGCAGTCTTGGGGCTGATGCAGTTCTTATCGGTGAAACGCTTATGAGGAGCGAAAGCATAACAGATAAGCTGAAAGAACTCAGAAAAGATATTTAGGAGGAAAATAAATGAGCAAGATAGGACGTTTCGGTGATTTCGGCGGACAGTATATCCCCGAAACAGTTATGACTGCTGTCCATGAACTGGAAGCGGCTTACGATAAATACAAGGACGACCCGCAGTTCAAAGCTGAACTTGCAGAACTTTACCGCGATTATGCCAACAGACCTTCGATGCTGTATTATGCCGAGAAGATGACCAAAGATCTTGGCGGCGCAAAGGTATACATCAAGCGCGAAGATCTCAACCACACAGGCGCACACAAGATAAACAACGTGCTGGGTCAGCTTTTGCTGGCAAAGAAGATGGGAAAAAAGCGTATAATAGCTGAAACAGGTGCGGGTCAGCATGGTGTTGCTACTGCCACTGTATGCGCACTGATGGGGCTTGAATGTGAAGTCTACATGGGTTCTACCGACATGGAAAGACAGTCGCTGAACGTTTATAGAATGAATTTGCTGGGCGCTAAGGTGACAGGAGTCAACAGCGGCACAGCTACTCTGAAAGATGCTATAAACGAGGCTTTCCGCGACTGGTGCTCAAATATCGACACCACTTTCTACTGCATCGGTTCTGTTATGGGACCTCACCCATACCCCACAATGGTACGCGATTTCCAGAAGATAATCGGCGAAGAGATAAAAGCTCAGATCATGGAACGTGAAGGCAGACTGCCTGATGCAGTGGTCGCATGTGTGGGTGGCGGTTCTAACGCAATGGGCGCTTTCTATGACTTCATCGAAAACAAAGAAGTTCGCCTTATCGGTGCGGAAGCCGCAGGCAGAGGCATCGACACACCCGATCATGCGGCAACGGTCGCTATGGGCGACTTGGGCATTTTTCATGGCATGAAGTCACTGTTCTTACAGAACGAGTATGGTCAGATCGATGAAGTTTATTCCATCTCGGCTGGTCTTGACTATCCGGGTATAGGTCCTGAACACGCTTATCTGCATTCGATCGGCAGGGCTGATTATTACAGCATAACCGATGAAGAAGCAGTCAATGCGTTTGAGTATCTCTCAAAGACCGAAGGCATAATACCTGCCATCGAGTCCGCACATGCTGTCGCAGCAGCAATGAGGATGATCCCCGAAATGGATAAAGACCAGATAGTTGTTATAAACCTTTCGGGCAGAGGCGACAAAGACGTTTATTCGATAGCAAGATACAGAGGAGTTGAGTTAGATGAAAAATAGGATAGATGCGTGCTTTGAAGCACTTAAAGCCGAGGGCAGAAAGGCACTTGTTACTTTCGTTACAGCAGGTGACCCCGACCTCGCAACGACCGAAAATCTTGTTACTGAAATGTTTGACAGCGGCGCTGACCTTGTTGAGATAGGTGTGCCATTCTCCGACCCGATAGCTGAGGGCGGCACTATTCAGAGAGCATCGCTGAGGTCGCTGAAACACAACACCAACCTAGACCAGATATTTGAAATGGTAAGCCGTCTGCGTGATACCACAGATAAGCCGATACTTCTGATGATGTATATAAACACAGTGTTCCGCTACGGCACAGAGAAATTCTTTGACAACTGCAAAAAGGTTCAGATAGACGGCGTTATTATCCCCGATATGCCTTTTGAAGAGCGCGATGAAGTCAAGGAATACGCAGAAAAGACAGGTGTCAGAAGCATTTATCTTGTAGCACCTACTTCAAAAGAGCGTGTTAAGATGATAGCAGAGGAATCAAAGGGATTTCTCTACATCGTTTCTTCGCTGGGTGTTACAGGTACAAGAAGCGAGATAAGCACAGACTTTGATAAACTTCTCGCACCGCTCAAAGAGGGCAATTACTGCCCCGCCTGCATCGGTTTCGGAATATCGAACGGCGAACAGGCTAAGAAAATGGCTTCATACTGCGACGGCTGTATCATCGGTTCGGCTATCGTGAATATTGTCGAAAAGTACGGCAAAGACAGCATTCAGCCTGTTGGCGAATTTGTAAAGAGCGTAAGAGAAGCGCTTGATTCATAAGTAAAAAACGGACAGCTATGAACCGAACCATAAAAACCGTACAATGACAAAAAAAGCCTCCCTAAGATCAAGACATTTGCTGAAGCGAAACAACTTATTATAGTATGAGGATATACTGTGGTACTAATGTATACAGGATTAGCGCTAAAGCTAGTAAGGGTTCTGAGTCAGTATCAATTACTGGGTTTGGAAACTGTTCTGTAAGATAAATTAAATAAAGGCGGTGTGTTTCTGCACATCGCCTTTATGTTTTGATTTGACCACATTAAAACCGTCATTTGTTTTATTACTCTTTCGGCTTTCTTTTTTAAAGAAAACCAAAGAGTTTTCTGCATATACTACTGCATATGCAGTAGTCCTCTCATTTTCGTTAAATTTAATTGTTGATATTACAACTTTATAAGCGACTCCAGCATCTCCTGTCCGCCACCCCCTCCAAGTATTGAACGGGAATCAACATATTCATCATCCGTAGCAGTAACCTGAAAGAACGGTTTCGTCGTGACTCCTTTTATTATGTACTCATATATTCTCTTTGGATTTTTCGTAAAATGATGCTTCCTTATGAATCCGTTAAATTCCTTGCTGTAATCCGAATCACGTTCCTCTTTAAACACCTTTAAAAAAGCTTCCTCGGATTTTAATATATCGACACCACATAGATCATCTATATATCCTCTGTATACCGCTAATATATTCATAAACTCATTTATATTTCGGGCTATGATCCCGCATTCCCCCTCTGTACCGATATATCCGATCTTTTCATCATCCAGTACTGCCCATAATCCACCCACACCATCATGGGCAAAAGGCTTAATATTCTTATAACTGCATTCACCTGGTCCCATCATATCATCAAACCAGGATGTATCTTCCTCCATATCCTTCACCCCTGCCTCGTCATAGATTTCTATATCACAATCGAAGTAAAATGCATCCTTCAGGTCTGGATCATTATAGATTTCTTCCAGATAGTCCCGGACCTCCTGAGGCAAAGCAGTATTATTGTATGTTTCATGCCCGTCCATAATATAATCAAATTCCTTATTATTTACCGAAATCTCGTTCTCACTGTATAATTGCTTAAGATCGTTTCTCATGGCTTCGACTACTCCTGCATCGGTCATATCGTCGATCTGCATTTCCTCCATATGCTTCTTAAGCAAAACATCCCTGACTACCGCATACACGATCATGTCATAGCTGTAGTGCTTGAATTTTTTCGTGAAAATATCTTTCCCCTTTTCCACTACCCTGACGACATACTCTTTTTCATCCACTTCGACAAACACCTTACCGTCCTGAGGGTTTTCAACATTTATATATTCTGCTTCTACTCTATCCGCACTTATATAACCCCGGTAAATCCTGTTTATCTTTATCGGCACCCATGACTTAATGCTGTCTATTGCATCAATTTTATAGATGATTTTTGCTTTTTCAAACAGATCCGCCAGATCCGGATATTCCTTCGACAAAACATCCATATTTCTCGCAAGCGGCAGCGCACTGTCTGATTTGATATCTATCGCATAGTCAACAAGTTCATTAAAGAGCTTTATCGTTTCATCTCTTCTATGCATACTTTGTGATATCAGTGCGATCGAATAATAATAGCCCGAGACATCCGGTATAAAGTCCGTGTTTTTAAAAGGATATTTCATATCCTTTAGTGTGTTCAGGACAACATCGACGATCGCATCATTTTCGGCGAACACTGCCATTTTCTTATAATCTGCCACCGTACCCGGTGTGCGTGCATAAGTCGATAACCTTTTGACGAGCTTCCACACAGCTTCCTTCACATCATCAGAAGCGTGTTCCATCAAAGGCAGTGTCATCTTCTTATGGCTGTATTTCTTTAATTCATCCTCACTTGGGATCTGTTTCTTCATTTTGACCTCCTTATATGCTACGATTTGTTTAACCCATCGTTATCTTCCGATTTTCCTCAATAATAGGTACTTTGCTCCAGTTTCTTCTCTCTGCAACCAGTTCAATAATGTGATCCGAATTCTCAAACACATCAAAATCAGGATTCTGTAACAACGACTGCGACTCCATTAATCAGTTATATAGAATTCCAAAAGCACAAGTTGATCATCCTTTTTAATAACTCTGCAAGTACTCCACGAATATCCCCAAGATGCATATGATCCATCTTCTGTGATACCGTAATACGCATCTGCTTTTTCGAGGATGTCCAGAAATCTTTTCTTCATCTGCTCGCTGAAATGCCATTCACCACTTATTGACTCAAAATCTGATACAAAATCCTCAATATTCACTAACTCAACATTATCATCTTTTCCTAATACTTTATTCTTAATGAGGATTTCCTTTATCGATTCGGTTGTTGGAATAAGATCGCATCCAAAATAAAAGCTAATTCCACCGTTGGTGTATTCCTCACCTTCCAATTCTACTTCAATTTCCTTTAGTTTTTCATACATTTCCGTTCTCCTTAGTTATATATCCCGGAATAGACTTCATTCTACTCAATGGCAGACAACGGCTCGACTATGATCCCTAACGGATCGCAGATCTTTCGTAATTTTGCCGCATCCTTTTCATTGCCAAATATAAGTATCTTTTTCAAATTTTTAAATTGCTTAAGCTCAGCCTCAGAAAGGCTGTTAAAATCAAATCTTTCATCTCTGCCATCCCATTCCGGTGCAATGTTCATATATATTTCGTCTGAACCATCCATATTTATTTCAGTCACGTGATCTGCAAGCCTTGACGGGATCGGCAGTTCCTTAAAGTATTTTACCGCGGCTCTTATATTTTTATCTGTTTCGAGATCCCAATGCGCCTTCTTATATGCCATATAATCATAAATATCAAAATATGGTTTCAAAACTTCTTGGTTGTACATCAATTCATTTATAACTGCCAATTTAAAATTAAAGGTATCAAACACCAGGCACTTTTCATTTGGGCTCTTAATATCATAATCCACTTCACATTTAGGTCTCTCAGGTTCAAAGGTAATAATCACGTCTTTTAAAAGACGCTCCCCATCATAAAACGCACCTTGATCTTCAGTATAAATTGTTGTCGAAACCTGAATATTTCTTTCCTCCTTACTGCCGGGATCAAGAAGCGGTTGATATCCATATCCCAATATACTTTTCCATGTTTCTTCTTTATCTATCTGTTTTCCCAAAACAGTCAGATTCCCAACGTAATTATTTTCACTTTTTCCATTCTTAAAATCATATACATTATCTCCGGTCACATACAGTGTTAATCCAACAATATTATGGTCATTATCTTTATAAGCCTTCTTTCTTTTGAGATTACTCAGATATGACGGAGACCCCTCAAATTCCAATCCCAGCTCATCATAATAGTAAGTTATATGAACCGCTTCATCATCTCCATCTGTAACTATCCTCGCCTCTCCTAACAGTTCCTTTATTTCTTCATAAGACATCGGAAATTCCAGAACCCGTCCATTTATACTTACTGCGTTATCTAACACATCTATACAATTCATATTTTCATACCTCTCACTGCTGCTATATATTGTCGCTCAATTCACCATAAAACCAAAGATAAGAATTATATGTTTCATCCTCATCATGGATCGTCTCTTTAAATCCTGCTTCTTTTAGATCTGTATGAATATTTCTTTCTTTGGCAAGTGACGAACCATTAGTAATTCTCGACCAATCCTGATATTCATTATGCCGATCCCAAAAAGAATCGTAATACTTCCGGCCATAAAAAATGATGATCTGGGAACAAAATAGATCAGGAATACATAAAAAGCAAACAACCTTGCAGAATTTCAATCCATCAGGTTTTGCCTTGAGTATTTCTTCTGTTTTTCTTATCCACGCTTTACAAAACATTGTTTTTATCTTCGACGAAGTTTTTGGCATATCCAACCATACAGAGCCAGGCACATGAAAATGTTCAAATCCCCATTCATTTATTTCGTCAATATCTCGATATGGCTCTATCTCAGCAATATTTTCCAATAGTCTTTTAAATTTTCTCCTTTGTCCTCTTGATTTTCCGTAATACATAGACGTTGACCTTTCATATCATTTTTGCCATCAATAATTATTCTGCGGAGCGTAATAAGGCTTTACATTCAACATAACTCTCATTCTTTCTGTAGGATATGGATTCGGCAGGAACGGCTGCCTTCCGCTCCCCTTGATTATAGCACTTTTCAGTTTGACTGTCAAGGAACATTTCAGCGTAAATTCGGGCTTTATCAGTTACCTTACCAACTATCACCGTGAAAAGATTGAGGAAGAGAATACACGAACAGTTATAGCAGAAGTCGGAGATGAATTTATTATCTCAACCGATACAACTTTGTTTCATAAAACAAGACTAATAAATCAAAAATGTTGTTTTGATGTTGCGGTGCATGATTATACACCTGATGATGATATTATTCTTTTGTGTAACACTCAAAACGTAACTGTTTATGAACTCAGCAATATGAAAATATGTAGGATCAAAAAATACAACAGGATCATTACTTTAGGAACATATTTTGAAGACGATGCCGATATGTACGAATATTTAAACGGTGTAATTGAAGAAGACGAAGATGCAAGTTGTTATTTGAAAGAGTATCTTGAGAAATTGCAGTCAGATTCAATGTTTGATAATAGTAAATGACAATGACACATCACAGGTCGGGATACAAAAATAAAGATCAAAAACTCACGATATGATCTAAATGACCCCAATAAAAAGAAAATATAGTATTTATCGGTGAATTTTTAGGTAGCTGGTACAGCTGACAATAACCGTATATCCAAAAGAAATAGGAGCGCATAATGAAAAAGAAATTGAAGGTACTGGCAGTTATACTGGCAGCATTTACAGCTTTTTTCTTTATAAGATATAACTCACTGGAACGAAAGATATTTATTGGTAATACCAGTTATATTTCCGAAATTGACTTTGACAGTGCCAAAATAGATAATAAAGATCATACCATTGAGATCACTTTTGAGCATTCAACAGGCAACGACCACCTGTTCGATACTATAAATAACATCTACACCAAATGCAAACAAATAGTCGCCAATGATGAGAAATACAGAAACTATGATGTTGCTCTCATCATAAAAGATGCTGCTAAAGTTGTATTTTATATGTCAGACAGCGACGTTTATTGTGCAAGAAACCATACCCGACTTATTATTTCTGTTGCTGATATAAGCCGCGAACACCCTGATTTAGAATATCTGACGCTGGACGATATCCATATCTATGAAAGCGGCGTAGATGTCAGTTCAGCATTATCAGGCGATGAAATATATGCTGATTATTGTAATGTGGATAATTACAAGAACTTTACACAGCTGAAATATGTCAGCTTCTGTGTAAAACCAAGTGATGA